>Ga0315899_10002676_pt1 | contig 19573 bp, 25 predicted proteins | sample LakEriMetagenome_2_FD_203518 | JGI IMG/M metagenome (GOLD analysis project Ga0315899, IMG submission 203518) | Freshwater fungal communities from buoy surface, Lake Erie, Ohio, United States - Buoy 4 MA112 | ecosystem: Environmental > Aquatic > Freshwater > Lake | place: USA: Lake Erie, Ohio... | reverse complement strand
CTTTGTGCCTTGGCACCGAGGCAGCGGTGTCTCGGTGCCGCCGCCCCGGTCACCGGGGCGGCCGCAGACGAGTATAACCTGAATGTTGTTGACTGTAACGCGTCTGTCACTGTCGCACGCCGGTCTTCCATCTCAGTCAGTGGGGGTCCCCAGCCGCCGAGGCAAACGTAAAATGGTTTTCCGTGGCCTCCCCCGGGCCTGCTGGGAATTTTAAGGCCTCTCTCTACGCCCTGTACCATCAATTCGTGCGCAGGATATGAACATCAGTGATCCCCGGCGACAACGTCCCTGATGTATCGGTGCGTGGGTGCTCGCAGGCGGGCAGCACAGGGGTTGACGTTACTGGCGTTGCTGGTTGCTATAGGTATGACGTCCATGTGACATAATGCTTGCCATGTGCGGTGGCTGTGGAGTTTGCATGTGTGCCTTGCGCTGGCCTCAGTCAGTGGAAATCTGAGACTCTGGTACGGCATGCTCACACCTCGTGCCCTGTGTGTGTATGTGTGTGGCATGCCGACGCTACCGTCTGCGTGCGTTTGCGTCTCAGTTGGGACGGATCCGACCGGCGATGCTCAAGGCAGAGCAGGAGTTGTCAAGGCACGCGCGGGGAAACGGGAGCGCACGCGCATGCGCTTGCGACCGCAAAACTCGCTCCCCCACGCCTCGGAAAATGTGCAAGTCAACGCAGCGCAGCCCAGAGTGTCTTTGCGTCAACAGCTGCCCACATTGCCCAGTCGTCGCCGCCCGCTTTCTGAAGAGCAGGGCTCTGGACAGAAAAGGGTGGGTGAGGCGCCGGTGAGCAAGATACCACAGATACTGGCGCACATGCGCAACACCAGCGCCCTCGATGCCTTCCGACGCATCCTCCTCGATCCCGTAGAAGGTCTGCCGGATGATGCTGAGCTCACCGAAATCTATCTACGTTACGAACGGGGTCTTCCTCTCTCTCTACGGTTGACCGCATGTGCGAAACGCGCTATCTTGGCCGCCCTTTCTGCACCAAAAGCGTGTGCTCACTCGGAGATTGATCGCATCCCATCTAATTCTGCGCCCTCCCTTCCCCCTCCAATCAGCGTTGTTGCTCCCAGCTGGGAGGTTATCAGGGCAGGCAACAGATCTCACCTCACGCACCTCAACACATACATGCTCACACGCACACAGGCAACAGATCTGGCTAGATGCCACCTCGGATATCAGTACACGCCCCTATGTCGTCCTCAACAGCTCACAGGCTCACCCCCCTGATCGCCCTCGGTCCTGCAACCCGGTGCGTTGCTCTCTGCATCAGTGCTTGCGTTGCTGTCTCGATGAGTGCTTGCGTTGCTGTCTGCCTTTGCTCGCCCTTTGCTCGCCTGCCGCCCAGTCCCTTCTCATGCACCTCCATCCCCTCGTCCTCCCTCATCACGTGCGTGTGCACCCTGCTGGGAACCTCTGGGAACCTCTAGCAACCTCGACGCACGCACGCACAGACGGGGGGGGGAGAAAGAAAGAGAGAGAGAGAGAGAGAGAGAGAGAGAGAAGAGAGAGAGAGAGAGAGAGAAAGAGAGACTTGGTAAACAGACACGAGGACGCACACGCACACGCACACACGCACTCACACTTCACACGCACCTGACACCTGCTCATGGGCGCACGCACGGGCTCTCTGACAACGGGCATGCACACATGCACGGCGCATAGGTGTAAGCTCGAATGGTGCAGAGGTGTTAGCTGCACACCTATGCGGGGTTCGCTCCAAGCATTCTAACACGTGTGCGGGGCACAGGTGTTGCCTGAACCATACTACTACCGCCCTATCCTCGGCTGCGGGGATTGGGCTAATTGCGCCGATTGCCGGGTTTGTGCTTGTGTATTGCGTGTGTTCAATTGCCGGGTTTGTGCTTGTCTATTGCGTGTGTTCTTGCGCAAAGGATGTGTCCATGTGTAAGGGTTTTCAGGGTGTGTACACGTGTGTGTGCTCGTGTATTGCCGGTTGTGTCCATGTGTACGGAATTAGGCATGTGTGCGTCACGTGCTGGTTGTGGGGTTTAAGGTTTAGGTTTTGGCTTCCCAGGACGTAATGTGGTAGACAGGCGCGTCGAGAAAGGCGCGTCGGCGGGGAAGTGCACCGATTTCGATTTAGGGTTTAAGGCTTAGTTTTCGGGCGCTGCGATGTCGGCTGTGGCGACTGTCGGCGGCGGCGGCGGACCGCGGGGACAGGGTAGCGCTCATCCCATTCTTGGGGCATGTGCGAGTGTCTATGTGTCTGACGTGTGCTACGTGTGAGACGTGTGAGACGTGTGAGACGTGTTGCTCGTCAACTCCATCCGTCACACACACCACAAACACACACACACACACACACACACACACGTTGGCAGCATCGGTACAACCTACCGGCCAACTACACGGCACCGACGGAAGAAGGGCGGCCCAGGAACGCGTCCGAGTTCCTCCAGCGCTTCTTTGTACGTCTTGCCCTAGCCCGTGGCTCTGTGTGCCTTTTGCCTGTCTGTGCTGTCGGCTGTCTCTCCTGTGTGCCTGTCTCTGCTGTCGACTGTCTGTGTGCCTGTCGCCTGTCTGTGTCCGTGTCTGTGCCCCACTGCCGCACCGTGTCCCGCTGCCGTCTGCCGCGTGCCGGGCTTGGCATGTGACATGTGGTGAGTGAGTGTGGATTGTTGGGTGTGTCCCTTGTGGCGTGTGCCGAGTGGCGTGTGGCGTGTGGCATGTGGCATGTGGCGTGTGGCGTGTGGCGTGTGGCGTGTGGCGTGTGGCGCATGCTGCCGATGGGGTGACATGGCTTTGCTCTCTCGTCTGTCAAATGCATGTGCCCTCTCGTGTGTAATATGGTGTTGCTCGCTCAAGTGCAGTAGAATCTGTCTCAGCTCTCTCGTTTCTCGCATGTCATTTGCCTTTGCCCTCTCGTGAGCGAGCAGCGTAGGGAGTGCAACAGCTGAGGGTGGCACGCGAGGTGTGAGAAGCGAGGGGTGAGAAGTTGCGTGAGCATCACTCGCCTGGAGCATCACTCGCGTCAGATGTGCCGTGCCCTATGCGCGGCGTGGGGCCAGTACAGAAAGCGGAAGAGGCCAAAGACAAAAGAGGCCAAAGTCTAGTATGCAGCGCCGTCTCGGCCTTGATCAAGATGATGATGATGATGATGATGATGATGATGGCAGGAAGGAGGGAAGCTGTTGGCGCAAGAGCTCAAGAGGGTTCGGCGCGAAGAAGGCCCCGAGGCACTCCTCAAGCTGTTTGAGGACGAGGAGCCACTGCCCCCGCATGCGTGTTCTTTGCACGGGCAGCTCTCGTCTCAAAATTCGACGGTTGTGTCCCTGCCTCGCATAGGTTTAGGTTGCTTATGTTGCATGGCATAGGTTTAGGTTGCTTACGTTGCCATAGGGTCAGGCTGCTTCGCTTCCCGTAGGTCGCATTCCTCGCATGCCTTGGCTTTGCAGAGCGCGTCTATGCTTGCTATCGAACCAAGGCATAGCGTGTCTTTGCTTTGCTGTCTAGGTCAAGGGTCTATCCTTGCTATCTAAGTCAAGAGTCAAGGAAGCCGAGCATTCAGCTTGTCAAGCTAAGCCAAGCGTGCGCCAAGCATCGCGCGTGCTGCTGCATGAGGCATCCCGCGTCCTGCTTCATCGCTTTCCATAGCCTCGCATTGCTGTAATGCTCCTTGCTGTATGGTGCATCCTGCAGCCTGTATGGTGGATGCTCTAAGCTCGATGCTCTATCTTCTATGAGGTATCGTGTATCGCGTCTGGTGCCGCCGAGTCACGTGGCTGGTGTGACGCGGCTGGGTGCGCACAGACGTGGGAGCAAGAAGCCTTGACCTGCACACACATCTGTCGCACACACATCTGTGGCACAGATGTCGGAGCAAGAAGCCTTGACTACCATGTACTCACGCCTTGCGTCGTCAAAGGCCGTATCGGATTTCAACGTGCGGCGGGCTCTGCAAGTGCTTGTGCCGGGCTGTAAGCCTTGGTCCCTCAGCAGACAGGGTGTCATGGACCAGATCACGAGGTGACCGCGTCAGCAAACCTCGCTTGTCGTGTCCTCTCTTATCTTCGCTCGTGTCCCCTCTTATCTTCTCTGGCCATTTGCTCACGTTGCTTGCCTACGATCTGCCCACCCTTCCTCCACGCGTACCTGAGGCGAGAGTTGCAGCAAGTGAGGTGAGAGTTGTAGTAGAGTGAGAGTTGGAGCGCGTGAGGAGAGAGTTGCAGCACGCGTGAGCGAGAGACTTGGAGCAAGCGCAACACGCCAAGGCCTCCTTGAAGCGTCACACAGCAAGGCCTCCTTAGGCACACAGCAAGGCCTCCTTAGGTCCAAGCGGAGGGGAGCTAGCAAGGGGCTAAAGTTCTTAGGCCAAAGTCCAAGCGGCTAAAGTCACGCGCACCTTGCTTAGCAGCCCGGTCGATACGGGCTGCGGGAGGTGCCGTGAGCGGTGTGTGTGAAGCTAGATGTGACAATGTGTGAGGGTCACGTCAAGCTGTCCGCTATGTGAAGCTCGTCCAGGTGTTAGCTATGTGAAGCTGTGTCGAGCCTTGTCTGTCTCATGTGTGCAGTGTGGAGGCATGTTTGGTGTGTGGAGGCATGTTTGGTGCGACAGCACGGCACGTTGAGGAAAGATGCATGGGATGTTGACGCGTTCAGTCATGGTCTCAGCACTCGTCTGCCACGTTGGGGCATTGTCTGAGTACTCGTCTCTCCTTGCAGGCTCCGGAAGCGGATAGCGGCTGAAGATGTCCTGGTACCACTTGCTCGTTGTCTTGTCCCCCGTCCTTGGCGCTCAAGTGTGTCGCGAGACCAGATGCTTGCCCAGACGCGAGCGAGGCGCGCGTTGAAAGCGTTTGACGAGGGATTCTGGACGCATTAGGCATTCTGTACGCGTTGACGTCTTGCTCCTAGCTTGCATCGCATTACACGCGATCATCGCTTGCATCCCATTACCTTGCATCCCATGCTTGCATCCCATTACCTATTCCTCCTCCAGATCCTTGCCAGAGTATGCGCTTGCGTTCTCTTGTTTCGTGCTCTGTTGCTTGCGCGATGGTGATCTGGCACTTGTCACGTGCACATGCCGTGTGGCCTCGGCTCGGCAACAGGAGCAGCGCCTGCTGGTGGGTGAGGAGACGGAGGCTACTCTAGAAAGCATCCGGCACTCTGCCCTCATTGTGCATCTTCCCAAGGTCTTCCTCTTCCGCTGACCTCCTCACGGCAGCCTATTCCTTTGACGCGCGTCTTTGTTCCCTCTCTCCTTTGCCTTTGCTCTTTGCCACCCGTCAAAGACGTGGGCCTTGTTCACGGCGGGCAGTGTGTAGCAAGGCAAGGAGGCTCGACGTAGCTGGGGGCGGCATGCTCTGCCGAGAGCTTGGAGGCAGCAAGGGAGTTACACTCTGTGTGCATGCTGGGTCACAGGAGTCCCTATTGAGCGCTTGTCTTTGATTGACAAGAGATGGCAATCAAAGACGAGAGATGCAGGGCGTGTCTTTGGTTCACAAGAGTGCTCATGGCGGGCATGTCTTTGATTGCCATCTCTTGTGTCTTTGTTCAGTTGCGTCGCAACGCCTTGTTGCGCATGTCAGAGGTGGCTGTTGGCTGGGCTGAGCGATCTCATGATGGCACAAGCGTCCTGGTCTCATGCTTCCGCCCCTACTCCACCGCCCCTACTCCACCGCCCCTACTCCTTTGCCCCTGCTCCTCAGCTTCTCCTCCTCACCTCCGCCCCCAATTGTTGCTTGCACCCTACTGGTGCTCCAGGGCTACTTGGAGCGCGAGATGCCGTCTTGCGAGCCCCTGCCGTACCGCCTTGCCTACTAGACTGATTACGACTAGAGTGATGGAGGGGCGATGAGTGATGTAGAGGAGAGCTGATGATGACCTTGCCCAACCTGCCTCATGACCTTGCCCACCTTGCCGCACCTTTGCCTCACCCCTGCCTTTGTGTCGGCGCGTGCATGTGTGTGCGTCGCCTGCCACTGCACAGGTGTACGAGGACGCAAAAAGAGGGCGTCTGGTTGAGACGTTGAATGTGGGCGCGAAGTTGCAGGTTCAAGTCATCAAGGTACGCTGTGTATGTTGTACGGTATCGTGTCTGGTATGGTGTAGGTTGCTGCCGCGGCAACCAGCACGTGTGTCCTCGTCCTTGACCTGCCGCTAAATAGACGGCCAAGACGGCCGTGCCGTGGGAAGTTGGCACAGGCTTGAGGCTTCATACCTCCCCATTAACCCACACATGCTTGGCAGATAATGTGACACACACGTGACTGCCTCACCAGTAACTTACGATTCTGTCAATGCTGCTCATGGGTGTACGGCGCACCAGATCTCGGGTATGGGGCGCTGCATGATAGAGGTGAGCCGCAAGGAGAGCCCTCGGCCGATGCTCCAAGCTGCCCCCGGCGACGAAGAGGAGGAGAAGGAGGATGAGGAGCAACGTCAAGGACGCCTGAGGCGCGCCATAAACTACTTTTCCTCCTGGCAACGCGCTGCAGACCCAGCCCGTGGCCCCACTGCCCCCAGCCCCTCGTCAGCCACGTCAGGTCCGAGTCATCCGAGCACTTGCAGATCACGAGGGCCCGTGCGGCGTGCTCGTCACCCACGTCTCACAAAACAAAACAATACGCTGGCAGACGCTGTGACGGGAGAGACAATCTAAGTGTCACTAAGCTAGCTTTGCACTCCTTCACTTCTATGCAAGACTGTCCTCACGTGTCCACATGCTCGCCCTCGCGCGTCCACATGCTCTCATTCCGCCTTCGGCGGCCGTCCTCGCCAGTCTCTCCTGTGGATAGCTTGCAACGGCATCACGTTTGCGCATCAGAGTGTTGGTCAGTTGCGGCCAATGGTGTGACAGGCAAATGGTGTTGACACGCCAATGGTGTTACAACCCCATAGGAATCACGTTTACCAGATTTTAAACTCAATGACTCGGCGGTCTGTGCTATGAAAACAAGCTTATGATGTTGGACAATTGGTGAGTGGAGCACACGTCTTCTGAGGCAGAGATGACGTGATGATGACGTGATAGGCGAGAGATGATGACGTGATAGGCGAGGCGTCTTCTGAATCAGAGATGACGTGATAGGCGAGTAGACAAGAAGCCGTCCTCGGTGCCACAGTGTGCCAGAGAAGAGAACAGAGAAGACGTTTTCTCCACGCCCAAAACGTGGTCATGCTCATCCTCACAGACGCGCAAGACGTGGTGGAGAAGCTCACACCATCTCCTACTCTCTCTCTCACCATCTCACACCATCAAGAGCTCACACGATTCATGAGGCTGATCCCAACACCATCAATCAGTTTCGGAGATTGGTGGGGAGCGGAGGCACGTGAGCGACCGGAGAGGCAGGAGGGGCTGAAGCAGGAGGGGCTGGAGCGGCACCTCGGCTTCAAGTTAGCTTTTGGCTTCAAGTTAGCCATTCGCTTCAAGTTAGCTCACACGATGCATATTGAGGCTTCAAGTTAGCCTTTCGCTTCAAGTTAGCCCACTGGCGCCTGTGCTCCTTGCCTCACATTTGCACTGGGCACATTTGCACTGGGAGATGCTTGGGGCGGCGGCTGCTGAGTGACTGCCACTCCATGAAAACACTCAATCACCTGCCGCCAAGCGTGACAACCATGTGGTCAAAGGTGTGGTCAAAGGTGTGGTCAAAGGTGTGGGCAAAGGCTTCATGCCTCCATCCTTGGTGCTACATGCAGCACCGCATGGAGTATGCCTGCATGCTTCAAAGGGCAGCAGGGACGGCAAACCTGTTGACGATGCACGTCGGCAAAGTTGTTCTGGACGCAGCGCTTTATTGACGAGACCCCATCCTGTCGCATCTCATGTATGTCAAAAGTGGTGCCTCTTGTGCGTGCAGCCCAATCTTGAGCACTCGTCGAGCACTCTTGAGCACTCTTGAGACGCCCAGCATGCGCCATGTGCCACGGCCCAACGAAAAGAATGGAGCCAACTGAGGGCAACGATGCCCCTGAGGGCAGAAGCACGCCAGCCTGCAGCCCGCCAAGAATTGGTGGGCGCTACCCTGGAGACGATGGCTAATTGGCTGTATAACAATAGGCTGTATAACAATAGGCTGTATAACAATAGGCCTATTAGCCACCGTCAGAAGGGTAGCGCACCCACCCAATGCCTGCCGCACTAAGAGAGGGACGGAGGGCAGGGGTCCTCGGGACCTGCAAGAGGCCACCCACGGTGCGCTTGCCTGTGCGCGTGAGATCGCCCTTGAGCGCACAGCTGCCTGAGTACTGCAACGAGATGGCGTCGCCATGGTCTGCCCACATGCACTTGAACTGCCGTTTGTGTATCAAGACCCCCGCATCTCAGCCCGCAAGACGCCCGCTTGTCTCAGCTGCCGAGGACATGCACTCTCGCTATGTGACTCTCGCTCTGTGACACACGCGCGTGACACACGTGTGACACACGCGTGCGACAACCTTCCTCCCTTGCCTCCTCCCTTGCCTCCTCCTTTTGCCAACAGGTTCAGCAGCAGATTGAAGAGGCGCAATAGGTGGGCAACAGGGCAGATGGGGAGCAGACCTGCTTGTGAAGGAAGCAAGCAAGGGAGGAGACCTGCTTGGGAAGGAAGCAAGGGCGGGAGGAGACCTGCTTGTCAAGCGCATCAGCCCACGCAGATGGGAGAGGCGTTTCACTAGACACGGCAGCCAGACACTCCTCCACATCCTGGCCCGTGCAAAGCGACAAGGCGTGGAGCTGATTCAAAGCCATCCGAAATGCCAGCACCTGCCATGTTGCTTGTGTGGTGTCAATTGCATATGTCGGGTCCATGGCAGGACGCGAGTCAAGAGCGTGTGGAGACATGGGCGGGTGGAGACAAGGGCGTGTGGAGACATGCGTGTGGAGACATGCCAGCACGCGAGTCAAGACATGCGAGTGCAGCCATGCGCGAGAACAAGCTTGCGTGCGTGAGAGCAAGCTCTGGAATGCAATGCGCGAGAGCAAGTGCTGTGCCACAAACGTAGCCTTCGCCGCCGGCGCAATGGGCAGACCGATTGGGCGACGTTGGTGCGGTCCAAGCAGTCGACACAGTTGACGCGAAAGACTCCTTGCTGCTGCCTATGCACTCGCCCCCCCTGCCTGTCGCTATCCCCAGCTGTTCCACTGCTGCAGTTGGCGGCTTGCTCCGGCATGGCAGGAGCACACGGCAGTCTCGTTTCTCGCGCGAAAAAGCCATGCTCCTCCAGCGCCTCCTGCCACAGGACCGTGTTGCAGCCACCCACCTGGGCAAAGAGAACGGCAATGGCGCGCCAACGCCCCCACGTCCAAGCTCCATCCAGCAAACTCCACGCAAGACCCCGCAGACAAGGCAAGAAGAGGCAGGCCCGACGAGCAACGGACGAGGCAGGGGCGAGGGCGAGACTGCACCCTCCGCCCACACACCACACACGCTCCGCCGACTGCACACACTACACACCTGGCATTCGTTGACAAGGAGGGGCAGGTTGCGGAAGGCCAGCTTGCCACACACACTGCCATACACCATACACGAGCATGCAACACAGACAGTGTGTGGAATACACGGAGCATGCAAGAACACATGATACACCAGCATGCAAGCAACACGTGCGCGCAACACAGGAAGTGAGAGCCTCAGAGGGGCGCACCCCTCGACGTAGCAGCAACAAAGCAAGTCAGAGCCCAACGAGCCACAAACTGCACAACGCGGGCGGGCAGCGGAGGGCAACGGGCTGGGCACAGAAAGGGGTGTTGCTTGCATGGGCACATAAAGGGGTGTTGCTTGCATGGGCACAGAAACGGGCCCGTTTGAGGCGCCTGGTGACAAGTTTGAGGCGGCTCGGCAGGCGCCGCTCCTCGCCGGGCGCACCCGTTGCTGCACGCCAGCACATCTAGCGCACTCGAGGGCAGGAGAACATTGGACGGACGGCAGAGTATGATTGAGGAAAGAACGTGAGACAAGTGAGACCCAACAGAAAGTGAGGCGCGACCTGTGAAAGTCGAAGGGGATGAAGCGCAAGGACTGGCAGTAAGGCTCAGGTCCCTCGGCGGCGGCTTGGAGAACACGCTCAAAGACCTGCCCCATGGGACGCTCGTGCGACGACTCCTTGTGCTCGATGAGCGACAAGAAGGCCAGCTTGCCATAACTGTGTGTGTGTGTGTGTGTGCGCGTGCGTGCGTGCTAGATGAGCAACAAGAAGGCCAGCTAGCATGGCCGGCGCGTCGATGCGGCGCATGCCTTGAGAGATGGAGATGCAAGGCGCGTAGATGCTGGGCGCGTAGATGCTGCGCATGCCTCGAGAGACACCTGTGGTGCAGGGCTTCGAGGTGCTTGCGGAGGGGCTGCAAGTGCACCGCGTCTTTCGTGAGCTCTAGCTCCGGCTTGGGTTTGAGAGTCATCAACTGCTCGCCCTCGGCCCACTTGAGTGGTATCGATCCCTGTCCCGAGTGGTGGTGTGCATCAAGTGAGTGGTGGTGTGCATGGGCGTGAGTGGTATGCATCCCTGTCCCGAGTCGTCTCATCCCAACACCCCGCACCCCGCACCCCGCACCCCACACCCCAAAGACCACAGCCAACAGCCCGCCGCGTCCTCTCAGCTTCTCATCTCTCCCTCTCTCCGCTGCCCAGCCCACACCCTGCTGCAGCGCTGCGACGGAACAAGAGCAAGGCAAGAGCGTGGGGGAAGGAAGAGGATGTCCAAGCAAGTGTACTAGCGCGGTAGTTGACCAAGCAAGTGCGTGCATGCATGCATACATACGCGGTAGATGACGAAGGAGGTGACACCACAGGCGGCACTGGCGGGAGGGGTGGCAGGAAGACTTGGCGTGGGCGTCTCAAGACCAAGCGCGCGCGATGGCGTGTTGGCAGAGAGACTTGCCACGCCAGCAACATTTGCAGCAGCGTCCTGCCTCGTATCGCTCGTCGCTCCCTCGCCTCGTTTCGATCCCTTGCCTTCGCTGGTGGAGCTCGCCGCTCCCTTGGCAGCACGAGGCGACGGATGGGCAACATGCGGCGAAACATGGGAAACTCGCGGTACAAAAAAGACTTGCTCCGTCTCCACGGCGTTGGACACGTAGCCACAGTCGTCGATGCCTCGCGAGAGGTATCTGCATCACCCGAGCCAGCCCGAGTCATGCCGTGCACGCCTGCCGCCCCTCCTGCCTCCACACCCGAGAGCATTCCAACGCACGCGCGCGTCGGCGCTCCAGAGCAATATATGTACATCTATATATCGGATATATATATAGATATACCCGACCCGGGTGGGTGCTCGCTCGCGCCCTAACCCAGCGCCGACCCCTCCGGCCCCAACCCTGGTTTTGCTACCCCTCCGGCCCCAACGCGTGGTGCCGCTCGGCATGCTCCATCGTGCGAGGCAACTCAGGGGATTCGGGCCGGAGGGGTTGCAAAACCCGATTCCGCCCTTGGAACGGCCGAGCGGCGACGCGGGTCGGGTATATACTGAAGAGAGTTGGGGCTAACGCGGGGGTTGTGGGGCCGGAGGGGTGGCGCACATGCAATGCCGCGGCTTGGGCGCGGCCGCCGACGTGCGCCCAACGCACGGGCGAGTGCAAGGGGAGCCAACTTGCGCAGTTGGCTTAGGATCCTAAGCCGCGGCATCCTAAGGCTGGCGAAGCACTGGCATACTAGGGCTGCCTACTGCGGACGGTTACGGACCTGCAACCGCAGCATGCAACACAGACAGTGTTTCGGACCTGTAACCGCAGCGGTGCCACTCACGTCGGGCGATGAGAGCCATCAAGGCAACAGTTGCCCCCGAGCCCACCGTCACTTCCTCCATGCTCACAAAGCCTGTTACCACTGGCACAAGGCTGCCGGAATGCCACGCGGCCGCGTCGGGCTGCATCGCCCGCAGCGCCTTGCTGTTCCACACAAACCTCTCCTCTCGATCGCTATATTCGATCTTGATCGCGTATGGAGGAGAAGCGTAGCCGAGAAGCCGTTGGGTGCCGTCCCCAGTGTCCCAGTATTCTGCCACCGCCCAGGGGGCAACACCGCGCTCTGCCAGGCGCTGATGGGTGTGGGTAATGTCGAAGTCATAGCTCATCAACATAGAATAGGTGGCCAAGAGCTCCTGGAGGAGCTTCAACTCAATGCCTCGGTTGGACAGCTCCAGAGGCCCCGCAGACTTGTCAGCCCCACCCAGCACCCGCATCGACGTCGACGTCACCCGGTATACGAGGCCATGGGGCATGACACCCACCACCTGACGGCCGGTGATGACGAGCAAGTAGCTGGCATGCCGGAGCTGTGCGATACCAAGCACGCCGAGGATGTCCATCTTTGCCTTGCCCCGGATCACCTCCTCAGCCTCTTCCACCGACACCCACTGTACTGCCATGGACGCACGATCTATGACAAGGGCTTGCCGCGCGCTCTCGCCAGGGAGCACGGGCGGCGAGGTGGGGGGCAAGATGACATACTTGTCCGGGTGCGTGTAGAGGTGCATACAGTAGTCCTTCGGTCGCGGGTCGCTTGCGAGAAATGATGAAGGCTGCATAGTTTTGAGCACTGGCAGCACCGCCGACGTTGCTGACTGCCGCACCATGTTGGCTTTAGACGAAATGTTTTCAAAGAGCGCACTGGTCTGCACACTGGTCTGCACGCTCGTCTGCAGAATCTTCATCTGCTTCATAATGGAACCCTGCAGCGGAGCAACGCCAGCAAACCATCCATTGCCCAGAGGTGGCTTCGCCGCATCCACCACCTCTGTCCACGGTACATAGTGCTGGTCGTCGATGCTGAATTCAACACGCAATATTTCTACCGCCTTGATCTCCCACACCTCTTCGTCCTTCCCAGCGCCCTCCTTCTCAGAGACCGCTGCTTCAGCCGCGCGTCGCCGCAGAGTGAAGACAACTTTGGAACCGACTGGTCCAGCAACTTGCTTAGCGATGGCTGCGGCCTTTTCGCCAGTCACATCCTTGCCGTCCACCGTCAGAAGCTCGTCTCCGGGCAGCACGTCGCCGCAAACTTCTGCACCGCCCCCAGGAACCAGGCTCTCGATTACGAGGCCCTTCGCTGCATCGTCAAACACGATGCCAACCCCCACGATCTTTTGTTCGCCGTTTTCCGCTGCGCCGCTCATCTGTTCCGCTGCGCTGCAGGTTGAAAGGTCCTCCTTCCTTTACAGGCACAGCAGTAGAGCAACCAGTTGAGCCCGCCACGTCACTCCTCCTCTCTACTTCCTCAATAGGAAGTTTCTATTGTCATCACTTCATCTCGGCGAGAATACATCAGCGGAGCTGATGATCATCATCGGCAAGCGAGAATACATCAGAGAACTGATTTTTTGGACAGGCGTAGGCCCCGCTCGTGGCCCCGGCAATGGCCACAGGGTTTCGGCTGGGCATGGCACTGTTGTGTAGCTCGCTGGCGGCCGCATTCGATGCTGCGCTAGTGGCATTGCCGAGACGTGCTTCCGCCTCGCTTCTCCTGCGCCGGCGCCTGCTCGCTCCTTCACGTGAGGGACGCACGGCGGCCGTCGCGCAGCTCAGGTCCTTGCGGTAAGAAGAGAGCGGGCCCGTGAGAGCGACGCCCGGGGCACGTGCATACCGGCGACGTCCTGGCGAGCAGGGGTGTTGCGCGGTGGGTCGTGTCGGAGTGACGGGACGCTTTGTTGTGCAGGGGCGGGTCCCTACGGCCCTGCGTCGTGGGGGCGGCGCCCTGGGGACAGACGCTAGGCAGCGGCAAAGGACGAAAGTCAAGATCAGCAGCGCGTGTGTTGCTATCGCTCCGGTGGGTGCCCGAACTTTCCGTTTCGAGCAAGCTTTACCGCTCGTTGTCCCGACGCATGGATCCATCTCGTGTCTGCCGCCGAGTGTGTCTGGTCCCACCGCGGCCCTCACAACGCGTTTGCTTTGCGTGCTCATTGGGGGGGTGTTTGTGCCGTCTTTGCAGCGCCAGCGATGCTTTACACGGAGGGGGCCAGACTGATGCAGAGGGCGTTGGCCCGGATGCGTCAACCGATGGTCATGACCAACGATCTGCTCGCCGTGAGCAGCTGGCGCAAAAGGTCTGTGGCCTTGCCCACCGCCCGCCCCTCTATCTGTGTACTGTGTTTGAGGCCAGTTGGTGCATGGGCTGTACTTGTTTGGGCACTTGCAAGTGGGCTAGGTGCAACGGCACACATGCAATGCGTCGAGGGGCAGTGGCACACATGCAACCCTTCAACACAAAGCAATACGTCGAGCGCCACACTTGCAATCCGTCGAGTGCCAGTCCGTCAAATCCTGCCACTCAAACGGGGGTGGAATGCAGCGGGCAGCCAGGTTGGCGGCCATAGCGTCAGGAGAGAGTGGGCTTGGTAAGGTGCGACAGCACGTGAATCCACTCTCGCCAGCCTTCAAAGATCCCATTCCCAGCCCCGACTTCAGCCAGGTGTTCCCACTCGCGAGTCCCCAAGTCTTGAAAGTGGCACGTACGCCTTTCACGCTGTCGCCTAGTATTAGCTGTATCGACCAATCGTGTATGAGCTGTATTGACCAACCTTGTATTTAGTCACGAACCATGTATTGAGTCACCCTCACGAATGAACTCAGTGCGCGAAAGCACTTGCCACAGAATGCTCGCGTATTTCGGCTTGAGCTTGTTACGCACTTCCCTGTTTTGGCTTCCTCTTGTGGCGACAAGAAGCAGGGCCAAGAATGGGCAACAGGCAGGTCCTGATAGAGCGCAGGTCCTGATAGAACACGGTGCCTGGTGGCAGGCGTATGGCGACGGCAGACTTCCCCTCCATTTGGACCTTGGATGCGGCAAAGGGCGCATGCTCTTGGAAATGGCCAAGCTGCACCCCCAGCGCAACTTCCTTGGTATGTCACGGTTCAGGGGTTGTTGTCCCCGCCGCGCCCCTTGCCTCCAACGCCCTTGGTGTCCTTGTCTTTTGGCCAGTGCCCGGCTTGGCAGCGTGGACGCTCTAGGCTTGACACCTGCGCAGGATGGCGCTCAGTTACACGTGCGCGCCTGACAGGCCTTCGCTCCTTGCACGTGCGCGCCTCACAGGCGTGGAAATCCGAGAGCCGCTCGTGGTGCGCGCCGATAGGTGGGTGCGTGAGGAGGGCCTGCGGAACCTGCACTACGTGTCTGGCAGCATCAATGTCTCAGTGGAGTCGCTTCTGGCTGCGTACCCGGGGTCCCTCGACTTGGTTTCGGTCTTGATGCCCGACCCGTGGTTCAAGACGCGGCACAAGAAACGGCGCCTCCTCCAGCCCCAGCTCGTCCTCCAGCTGGCTGCTTACATGAAGCCTGGCGCCCTTTTTTTTGTCATGTCAGACGTGCAAGAGGCGGCAGAGGACATGGTACGCGTTCTCGATGAGTCGAGCGCCTTTAGCTCGTGGGACGGAAGCTGGGTTGACAGCCCGCTCCCCGTTGCAACTGAGCGCGAGGCATCATGCATGTCGCGCGGTGAGCGCATCTATCGCGCCGTCTTCGAGCGCGTCTAACATGAGCCATGAGCAAACATGAGCCATGTTTTACATCGCCATTTTGTCTTCCCCTTCAAACGTGCACTCGTTCACTGAAGCAACATTTCGAAATGGCCAAGCGGGTGACCCAACCGACTCAGGGTCGCATTGAATGAGTGTCACCTCGTGCCCTTCCAGGGTGGCTCACGCCAGGCACCCAACCGACTCAGTGTCGCACTGAATGGGGGGGGGGGGGCCGGTCCGAAGAGGGATGCTTGTGCCGGCTCCGCCGCGTGGACACGCCACCGAGTGACTGGGAACAACCTCTGATGGGCTGGAAGAGAACAAGCGAACACGCAAACGAGGATTGAAAGAGAGCAACCTCGACTCAAGGAGAGAGCGTAACCTCGTTTCAATCTGCCCAGTTCACAAATGGACCCCCCCCAACCGCTCCCCACAAAATCTACACAAATCTACTCATCATCTCCGTCACCGCCGCCGCCGCCAGCAGCCGCGCTCTTCCTCTTGCAGCGGCCAGGGCGGCCAGGGCCGTAGGGCGAGGTGAGGGCGAACTCGATGTGCTTCTCCTGCTCCACACGCACCAGGAACGAGGGGATGTTGACCATCTGGCTCTTGACACTGCCCCCAATCACCCCATCCAGTCAGCCATCGCCAACGCCAGCACTCTCTCTCGGCTCTTCAGACAACCGAAGGCAGGCTTTGCAACAGCCATTTGGCGCAAAATAAAAGAGCCCGCTGTTTCATGCGTGCGCCTGCCCACGCGGAGCCAGCTGCCCACGCGGAGCGAGCGGTATCCCACCCCACCCCACCCGCTCCCATCCTCAGATTCCCACGCATAATTCTGCGCCTGGAGGTGGGCTTTTTCCCCCGCCTGTCAAGTCTCCTGAACAGCAGCACACGTGCCCACTGTCGCCGCAAGCATGCGCCGAGCCGCAGCAAGATGACACAAGGGAGAGAGGAGCGAGGGAATACAGAGGGAAGAAAACGAGCCGCTGGTGTGGTGCGCGTGTGAAAGGCGCGCTGAAGGTCAACTAAACGTACCGAACATGGCGCTGGCGGATGAGCACACGGGCGTGGTGGAGGGACTTGGCCAGGTTCTGCTTGAACACGAGGGTTTGCAGCCTTCGCGCCATGATGTCACTAACCTTGATGGCAAGCACATAATCCAACTCGCGCTTGTCCTCTTCAAGGAGCCCCAGGCGCACACAACGACGGAGGAGCGCATTACCCTCGAAGATGCGCTTAGGGCTCTTCTCGTCGAGCGTGAGCAGGGTACGGGCGTTGGCACGCATCTTGGCCAGGAGGAGGGCAACGCGCCACACCTCACGCTTGTTCTTAAGACCGAACTCGCCGACAATCTTCATCTCATTGTCAAGACGCTCCTTCTCGAACGGACGCCTAGGCGTCTTGGAGGTCTTGGAATCTGCTCACACGAGCGCCAGCGAGCAGCGAAAAAGCAAACAGGACAGACCGCGCGACGCGCACCACACGACAGACACAGCAGCGCCCGCAGCAGCCAGCCCGTCAGCGCCCGAAGGCTGGTCCCCCGCACCAACACCAACCCTGCTGGCGGTGAACATCTGCCGTCATCGCGGCTGTGCAAATGCACACGAGCCACATACAGCGCGCAGTGGAAGCAATTGCGCCGTCTTTTCGCAGGATACAGCAGCGGCAGCAGCATCTGGGACTGCCGGTTCAGTGGCGACTCACAGTTCGTGTACTTGCGGGGCATCCTTGCACCCGAGTCCGCCTGCTCCTACTCCTGGCGTCTACACTGAAGGGCACGAGCACTGCTGCTAAAAAAAAGTTATTAATCTTGGGCGAAGACCATCATCTATCTTTTCTTTTTTGACACGGGCCCTATCTGTGAACGTCACGTTACTGAGACAGTGAATTCATGGTCTCGTTCACCAACTCTCCTGGCACCTGGCTCGCCGGGCTCTTCGGGAGTGCCGATCGCGGTGACCCGGCACGATGGGCGGGCGGGATCGACCGCGGCGGCACGACGCGCTGCCGGCTTGGCAATTGCTCCACGCCCACAAACTGCGTCTTCAACCTGAGCGCCCGCGAGGAGATCCTGCGCTCGTCGTACTGCATGGAGGAGCGCATGGAGCGCCCGTATCTCGGTGCGTCGCCGCGGCAACGTCCCGCCCCGCCCGGCTTTCCTGCTGCGGCCCGCTGCCCAGCGACCCCTCGTCTCCCTCTCGTGCGCGATGGCGTGCCGTGTCCGCACCGCGCCTGCCTCCGCGGTGCGTGCGGGTGCGCCTTGACAATGCGAGGGCAGGGAAATACATTGACAACCATGCCAAGGGTGTGTACACGTGCGGGTGCTGCAATACCACGCTGTTCCACTCTAGCGATAAGTTCGACTCGCGGCGCGGCTATCTGTCCTTCTGGTCGCAGGCTGCTGTAGGCAACGTGGGGTACAAGCACCACGAGGGCTCGTGGTTCCAGCACCCTCTCGACACAGGCCTTCATTGCGAGCACTGCGGCGCCCACCTCGGTCTGCCGCCCGACCCGCTGCCTGCCATATCTTGCGTCGCGTGTCTTGGCGATTCTCGCGGCTTTCGTACCCTTAGATGAAGACGCCTGACGCTGACGGCGGGCTGCAGGAAACGTGCGCGAGGATGGCCCCGCCCACACCGGTCGCAGGTGTCCGCTCCCCTCTCTGTCCTGCCTTTCTGTGCGCCAGGGGCGTGCAGACTGGGAGTGCACGGTGCAGCTGACGAGCAAAGGTATTTTGGGTGGGGCCGGGCTGGTCTGACAGATACTACGTAAACTCCGTGTGCGTCCGCTTCTACTGCCAAGGAGGAGGAGGAGGAGAAGGACCCAGTCAAACGCTGCCCCAGTGTGGTGTGGATGTTGAGCAAGTGAAGCGCAACGAAAAGGTCTCTGCTTGTGTTGGGCTGCCTGACTGATACTGTGTGCTGCGAGCGGTCTGGTTCGTGAGACGTCTGGGCGACTCAAGGCGTCTTGAGTCATGATTCGCCTAGTCTTGAGTCTGCAATCGCCAGTCGCCCCATGCCTGCAGGCGAGAGACGAGAGCTCACTGCGGGGTGTTGCGTCTGGATGGAAGGCAGTTGAGCAAGACGTGGCGCGCCTTTGATGATGGAGAAGTCTTCGAGGTGCGCCTCCGCCGCGTCGTGGTCTGGTCTCGCCCGCTTCCTCCTTCGTGCGGGCACTCGGTGTCGGCACTCGGTGTCGGCATGTGCGGAGATGGGCGTGCCTGGGGGCTGGTGTGGAGGCTGGCTTGCTATTTGGGCATGCCGCGCTCGCCTTGCTCGCCTCGCGAGCTGCCTTGCTACCTCGCCAGGTGCCACCCAAGCACGGCCGTAGGTGCAGCAGCCCTGCGCAAGGGCGCTTGAGCCTCGCCGCACTCCTCTGCCTCCCGGCACTCGCGCTCCTGTGGCAAGCTAGCTGCGACTGACACTGGAGGCTGAGGAGACAGGAGCGCCAGCATCAGCGCCCTCGCTCTCATGTGGATAGGTGAGCTCCGAATCTTGTTGATTTGCAACAACTCTGATAAACAAAAGAATCCCTGTGCCGGGACGAATCTTGAGAAAGCCGCAACACCGCCGACCACCCCCGGTGTTCAGGGACCAGAAAAATCCTCAAACCTTTTTCCCCGCGGTTCCGTGACCGGAAAAATGTTGAGGTTTTTTTGTTTTCTCGGGTCCCTGAGGGTCCTGGGATGACTGTTTCGAAACAAAAATTTTGTTTCGAAACAAAAAACTCAAAAAAAAAATCAGTTTTCGGGTCCACACCGGGGCTGGCATTGTTGCGGCTTTCTCAAGATGCCTTGAGCTGCGCGCACTTGCGCCTCTTGTCCCGTTGATACCCCGTGCCGCATTCAGCAGTGCGCGCAATGGGCGCACTGCCCATGGCGCACTCGTCTCGCTCCTTGCTCCTTGTCCCATATAGCACCTTGCCTCATAGCAGCCCGCCGAAAAAGAAAGCATAGTTGGCATAGTTGGTCAACTGACTTGGAGGTGGTGTGTGTGTGGCAACACTGGTGTGTGCGTGTGGCAACACAGTGTGCGTGTGGTGGTGCAATAGGCGGAGGCGCGGCTCGAGGACGGGAGGGCACAGGCTGAGGCGCTACCGGCCCCTGCCCCAAGGTTTCGTCGCCCCCCCCTTCGTCACCCCCCCCCCCCGCCTTAGCAA
>Ga0315899_10002674_pt1 | contig 19579 bp, 19 predicted proteins | sample LakEriMetagenome_2_FD_203518 | JGI IMG/M metagenome (GOLD analysis project Ga0315899, IMG submission 203518) | Freshwater fungal communities from buoy surface, Lake Erie, Ohio, United States - Buoy 4 MA112 | ecosystem: Environmental > Aquatic > Freshwater > Lake | place: USA: Lake Erie, Ohio... | reverse complement strand
CGGCCCGCTCGCGCGCACCGCCGCCGACCTCGAGCTGCTGCTGAAGCTGACCGCGGGCGCGGACCCGCGGTGGGACGCGGGGTGGCGCGTCGCGCTGCGCCCGTCGTCGCGGCGCACGCTGAAGGGCCTGCGCGTCGGCGTGCTGCCCTCGGCGCCGACCGCCGAGGTCGATCGCGCGGTGCAGGACGGCATCGGGCGCGTGGCCCGGGCACTGAAGTCGGCGGGCGCGAAGGTCGCCGCCGAGGCCGCGTTGCCCTTCGACCTCGACGACGCGCACAACACCTACCTGATGCTGCTGCGCGCGGCGACCGCGGCCGGCGTCACCGACGCGCAGTTCGCCGACGCGACCGCGCGCCGCGCGACGGTCCGCGACGACGACTGGGACTACGGCGCGATGCTGGTCCGCGCGTGGACGATGCCGCACCGCGACTGGCATGCGTGGAACGCGCGCCGGATGGCGATCTGCGAGGGCTGGCGCACGTGGTTCGAGCGCTTCGACGTGCTGCTGTGCCCGACCGCGGCGACCACCGCCTTCCCGCACATGCAGCAGGGCGAGCGCTGGGAGCGGATGCTCGACGTGAACGGCACCCCGCAGCCCACGACGACGCAGATGTTCTGGGCCGGCCTCGGCGGCGTGGCCGGGCTGCCCTCGACGGTGATCCCCGCGGGGCTCGCCGACGACGGGCTGCCGACCGGCGCGCAGCTGATCGGTGCGCGCGGCGCGGACCTCGAGCTGCTCGCGGTCGCGAAGCTGCTCGAGCGCGAGGGTTTCGCGTTCCGCGCGCCGCCCGGATACGACTGACACGCGCGCCGCACGCAACCGCGCAACGTACGACCCGCACGAGGAGACCCGCCGATGCCGACCGACCCGACCCGATCGCGACGACGCGCGCTGCGCGGCCTCGCGGGGCTCGCGCTCTCGACGGGCGCCGCGGGCGCGGCCCGCGCACAGGGTGCGGCGCCGCCCGCGTCAGGGCGCGTCGTGCGCATCCTCGTCGGCTTCCCGCCGGGCCAGGCGACCGACCAGGTCGCGCGGATGCTCGCCGAGCGCCTCGCCGGCACGCTCGGCCAGCCGGTGATCGTCGACAACCGGCCCGGGCAGGGCGGCAGCCTCGTGCTCGCGCAGCTCGCGCGCGCGCCCGCCGACGGCAGCGTGCTGACGCTGTCCGCGCTCGCCGCGTACTCGGTCAATCCGTACCTGTACCCGTCGGTCGGCTACGACAGCGTGCGCGACTTCGACCCGATCGGCCTGGTCGCGGACCTGCCGCTCGCGCTCGTCGTGCATCCGTCGGTGCCCGCGACGACGTTGAAGGGGCTCGTCGAGCACGCGAAGGCGAACCCCGACGCGCTGAGCCACATGTCGGCCGGCAGCGGCACGCTGTCGCACCTGATGATGGAGGACTTCAAGCAGCGCGCCGGCATCCGGATCCTGCACGTGCCGTACAAGGGCAGCCCGCCGGCGCTGGTCGACCTGATCGGCGGCACGGTGCAGGTGGGTCTCGACACCGTCGTCGTCACGCAGCCGCACGTGCGCTCGGGCAAGCTGCGGCTGCTCGCCGTCGGCACGCGCGAGCGGCTGCCCGCGTTCCCCGACGCGCCGACGATCGCCGAGTCCGGCTATCCGGGCTTCGAGGCGGTCGCGTGGATCGCGCTCGCCGCGCCGAAGGGCACGCCGCGAGAGCTGCGCGAGCGGATCAACGCCGACGTGACGGCCGCGCTGCGCGACCCGGCGTTCGCCGAGCGCATGCGCGGGATCGGGGCCCAGCCGCGCGGCAGCACGGTCGACGAGTTCGGCACGTTCCTCGCGGCCGAGCAGCAGCGCTGGAAGGCGATCGTCGAGCGGACCGGCGCGAAGGCCGAGTGAGCGGCGCGGGTCAGCGCGACGCCGACGTCGCGGCGAGGCCGAGCACGTCGGCGCGCAGCCGCTCGCTCTCCGCGGCGAACGCGGCGACGTAGCGGCGCGTCGCGTCGAGGTCGGCGGGGACCGCGTCGGCGCCGATCGCCGCGAGCCGCGCCTGCAACTCGGGACGGCGGAGCACGACGTTGATGGCGTCGTTGAGCCGGGCGCGCACCGCCTCGGGCGTGCCGCCCGGCGCCCACAGGCAGATGCCGCCGTTGAACACGTACCCGGGCAGACCCTGCTCGACGGCGGTCGGCACGTCGGGCGCGGCGCCGAGGCGCTCGGACGACAGCACCGCGATCGCCTTCAGCCTGCCGGCCTTCACCAGCGGCATCGCGCTCACCGACGGGTATACGCCGTAGGCGAGCCGCCCGGCAGCCAGGTCCGCCATCGGCGAGTCGCGGTAGGGCACGTGCAGCGCCTTGAAGCCGAGCGCACGTGCGAGCCGCTCGGCCTGCAGGTGGGGCGTGGTGCCCTCGCCGGGCGACGGATACGCGAGCGGGTCGGTTGCCGCGCGACCACCCGCCGCGAGGCGCTCGAGCGTCGTCGCGGGGGCGTCGGCAGGCACGACGACCAGCCAGTGGTCGCGCAGCATCCGCGCGACCGGAGCGAGGTCCTCGAAGAGCTTCAGCGGCGGGCGGCCCTGCGCGACGAACGCGTGGACGATCGAGTCCCCGGAGCAGCCGCTCGCCTTCAGCACGTGGCCGTCGGCCGGCGATCCGGCGACGGCGGTGGTGGCAAGCGTGCCGCCCGCCCCCGGGCGGTTCTCGACGACGACGGGTTGCCCGAGCTCCGGCGCCATCGCCTCGCCGATCGCGCGCGCGGCGACGTCCGGCTGCGAGCCGGGCGCGGAGCCGACGACGATCCTCACCGGCTTGGAGGGGAACGGCTGCGCGGCGGCCGCGCCGGCGCCGAGCGCGAGGACGAGGGCGGCGGCGATCGGGGCGCTCCGCGCGAGCCGAGCGGCCCGTGCGGATCCGACGGACTTCGCGAGGCGGATGCGGTGCGAGGGGTGGACGTGCATGCGTGTGTGCTCCGGGATGATGTGCACGACTGTACGGACCGTGTTGCCGGACGGGAACCGGTGGACGGAGGGCTCACAGATGAACGACATTCACGAATCGGCCGACCTGGCCGCCCGGATGCCGCCTGCCCATGGACCGACTCCGAAGTCTCGGCATGATGGTCGCCGCCGCCGACTCCGGCAGCTTCGCGCGTGCCGCCGCGAAGCTGCTGGTGACGCCGTCGGCGGTGAGCCACGCGATCTCGCAGCTCGAGCGCGAACTCGGGATGACGCTGTTCTACCGCACGACCCGACAGCTGCGCCTGAGCCCCGACGGCGTCGCGGTGCTGCGCCACGCCCGCGAGATGCTCGCGAGCGCCGCAGAGCTCGACGCGCTGGCGGCGGGCCAGCGCGACCGTGTCGCCGGCACCCTGCGCGTCGGTGTCCCGAACGGCGTCGCGGTGCACCTGCTGATGCCGCTGCTCGCGCGCTTCCAGGAGCGCTACCCCGAGGTACGCGTCGAGATGCGGGCCGGTGGCGGTGTCGCGGACATCAACGCGGGCGGCCTCGACGCCGGGATCCGCTTCGGGCCGCTGCCCGACAGCGAACTGGTCGCGCGTCCGCTCGGGCGGCTGCGCTTCGGCGTCTACGGCTCGCCCGCGTACCTCGGCCGGCACGGCACGCCGCGGCATCCGCGCGAACTCGCGTCGCACCGCATCCTCGTGCACAAGCCGCCGCTGTCGACGACGATCTCGCCGTGGGATCGCTGGGAGTACGTGCGCGGGGACGAGCGCGGCGTCGTCGAGGTCGGGCACCACCTCGTCACCGACGAGCGCGAGGCGCTGCTCGCCGCGTCGCTCGCCGGCGCGGGGCTGTTCCGGATCGGGTTCTTCTCGCCCGAGCTGCTGCGCTCGGGGCGGCTGGTGCGCGTGCTCGCCGACTGGAGCTGGCCCGGGGGTCCGGCGCTGTCGCTGCTGCACCGGCGCACCGCCCGGCTGCCGCGCCGGGTCGCCGCGTTCGTCGAATTCGTCGTCGAGTCGATGGCGCACTTCGATCCGGATCGGGAGACCTTCGAGGCCGAAGCGCCGATGCCGCGGCCCGATCGTCACCGGACTTGACGCCGCTCAAGGCCCCGGCGCCGCCGGCGTAGGAGCATGATCCGTCGGGGCGATTCCCGCCCGCACAGGACACCGCCATGCTCAGACTCGTGATCGCCGTCGACGGCTCCGAACCCTCGCTGCGCGCGATCGACGCCGCGGCGCGCCTCGCGAAGGACGCCGAGGTCGAGGCCGTGCTGCTCAACGTCCGGCCCGGCCCCTCGTATCACGGCGACATCTCGCCGCGCGACTACGAGCGCATCGGCGAGCAGGAGCGCGCCCACCAGGACAAGGTGCTCGCCGCCGCGCTCACCCACGCGCGGCTCGTCGGGCTCGAGCGCGCGATCGGGCAGGCCGAGACCGGCACGCCCGAGGTCGACGTGCCGCGCGTGGCGACCGAGCGGCAAGCCGACCTGATCGTGATGGGGACGCGCGGCCTGAGCTCGCTCGGCGGGCTGCTGCTCGGCTCGGTCGCGCAGCGCGTGGTGCACCACGCGACGGTGCCGGTGCTGCTGGTGAAGTGAACGCGCGGCCCGGCGCGCGCCGGGCCGCGGTGCGCAGCGACGCTCAGGCCGTCGCCGCCACCCCGCGCCGCGCGAGCACGCCGACCAGGTGCGCGCGGTAGGCTGCGCTCGCGTGCAGGTCGGCGTTCAGCCCGCCGGCGTCCTGCGCGACGCCCGCGATCGCCGTGGCCGACCACTCGCGCGCGAGCGCCTGCTCGAACGCGGTCGCGCGGAACGCGCACGAGGCCGCGCCGGTGACCGCGACGCGCACGCCGGCCGGCCCCTTCGAGACGAACACGCCGACCAGCGAGAAGCGCGATGCGGGCTGCTTGAACTTCTGCCACGACGCGCGCTCGGGCACCGGGAAGGCGACCTCGACGATCAGCTCGCCCGGCTCGAGCGCGGTCTCGTACATCGCGGTGAAGAAGTCGTCGGCGGCGATCTCGCGCCGGTCGGTGCGGACCGTCGCGCCGAGGCCGAGCACGCCGGCCGGGTAGCAGGCGGCCGGGTCGTTCAGCGCGAGGCTGCCGCCGAGCGTGCCGGCCGAGCGCACGGAGGGGTCGCCGATCAGCTCGGCGAGGTGCGCGAGCGCGGGGATCGCGCGGCGGATCTCGGCGCTCGCGGCGACGTCGGCGTGCGAGGTGCCGGCGCCGATCGTCACGGTGCCGCGCTCGACGCGGATGCCCTTCAACTGCGGGATCCGCGTGACCTCGACGAGGTCGCTCGGCGCCGACAGGCCCATCTTCATCGCCGGCAGCAGCGACTGGCCGCCGGCGAGGTAGCGGCCGTCGGCGGCGGCGCCGAGGAGGCGGGTCGCATCGGCGACGGTCGCGGGACGGTGGTACTCGAAGTCGTTCATCGCATCAGGCTCCGTGCAGCGCGCGCCAGACGGTCTCGGGCACGAGGGGCATCTGCATCGCTTCGGCGCGTGCGGCAGGCGCGCCGCCGCGCACCAGCGCGTCGACGACCGCGTTGACCACGCAGGGCGTCGCGCCGATCGTGCCGAGCTCGCCGACGCCCTTGACGCCCAGCGGGTTGTTGACCGAGGGCACCGACTGGTCGAGCTCGGTGCGGAACGCGCGGACGAGGTCCGCGCGCGGCAGCGCGTAGTCGGACAGAGAGCCGGTCAGCAGCTGCCCGCTCTCGGCGTCGTAGACGATCCGCTCGCACAGCGCCTGGCCGAGGCCCTGCACCGCGCCGCCGTCGAGCTGGCCGACGACGATCATCGGGTTGACGACGCGGCCGACGTCGTTCATCGACGCGTACGACACGACCTCGACCTCGCCGGTGTCGGGATCGACCTCGACCTCGCAGACGTGGCAGCCGTTCGGCCAGGTCGGGCCCGAGACGGTGCTGGTCGAGTCGACGTAGACGCGCTTCGCGGGCTGCCTCGCGGCGAGCTCGAACAGGCCGATGCGCCGGTCGGTGCCGACGATCGAGAACGTGCCCGCGGTGTACTCGATGTCCTTGGGCGAGGCCTCGAGCGCGTCGGCCGCGAGCGACTTCGCCTCGTCGACGGTGCGCTGCGAGGCGACCCGCACCGCCGAGCCGCCGGTGAACAGCGACCTCGAGCCCGCGCTGCCGAAGCCCTGACCGCGGTCGGTGTCGCCCTGCACGATCCGCACGCGCTCGATCGGCACGCCGAACACGTCGACCGCGAGCTGCGCGTAGCTGGTCGCGATGCCCTGGCCCATCGCCTGCGTCGCGGTGTAGATCTCGATGAAGCCGTCGGCCGACACGTCGACCGTCACGCGCTCCTCGAACTGGTTGCCGCCGGTCCACTCGAGGAAGGTCGCGAGGCCGAGGCCGCGCAGCCTGCCGCGCGCCTTCGATGCGGCCGCGCGTGCCTCGAAGCCCGCCCAGTCGGCGAGCGCGAGGCCCTGCTTCGCGATGGAGGGGAAGTTCCCGGTGTCGTAGGTCTGCGCCATCGGGTTGGTGTACGGCATCTGCTCCGGGCGGATCATGTTCCGCAGCCGCAGCTCGGCCGGATCGAGCTTCATCCGGCGCGCCGCCGCGTCCATCAGCCGCTCGATGATGTAGATCGCCTCCGGGCGCCCGGCGCCGCGGTAGGCGCCGACCGGTGCGGTGTGCGTCATCACCGCGCGCAGGTCGAAGTCGATCACCGGGATGTCGTAGATGCTGGTCGACACCCACGGGCCGATCAGCAGCTGGATCACGACGGCGGTGGTGGTCGCGTAGGCGCCGACGTTCGCATCGGTGCGGATCCGCAGCGCGAGCACGCGGCCGTTCGCGTCGAGCGCGAGCTCGGCCTTCGACGCGCAGTCGCGGCCGGCGCGGCCGGCGAGGAACTCCTCGCCGCGCTCGGCGGCCCACTTGACCGGGCGGTTCAGCGCCTTCGCGCAGAAGCCGACGACCACGTCCTCCTGGTAGGCGCCGGTCTTCATGCCGAAGCCGCCGCCGACGTCGCCCACCACCACGCGCGCCTGGTCCTTGGCGAGGCCGAGCGCGTCGGCGATGGTGTCGCGCGCGCCCGAGGGCATCTGCGAGGACAGCCGCAGCGTCAGCTTGCCGGTCTCGGCGTCGGGGTAGGCCAGGATGCCGCGCGGCTCCATCGCGACCGCGGCCAGGCGCTGGTTGACCAGCTCGAGCGAGACGACGTGGGCGGCCTTCGCGAACGCGTCGGCGGCCTTCGCGGCGTCGCCGTGGCGGGCCTGCGCCACCCAGTTGTCGCCCGCCTCGGGGCACACCAGCGGCGCGCCGGCGGCCAGCGCCGCGTCGATCGTGACGACCGAGGGCAGGTCCTCGTACTCGACCATCACCGCGTCGCGCGCGTCGCGGGCGGCCTCGCGCGTCTCGGCGACGATCGCGGCGACGGCCTCGCCGACGTAGCGCACGGTGCCCACTGCGAGCGGCCACATCGGCGCGGACACCGAGGGCTTGCCATCGGGACGCGGGAAGGGCGAGGGCGTGGGCATCGCCTTCACGCCGCCGGCCTTCAGGTCCTCGCCGGTGTAGACGGCGACGACGCCGGGCATCGCGCGCGCGGCCGACGCGTCGATCGACGCGATCCGCGCGTGCGGATACGGCGAGCGCAGCAGCACGACGTGCAGCTGGCCGGCGATCGACACGTCGTCGACGTACTTCCCGGTGCCTGAAACCAGCGTCGGGTCCTCGATGCGGCGCACCGAGTGGCCGCTGCCGAAGCGGCCGACGGAGGCGTCGGCGGTGGCGGTCGAGCTCATGGGCGGCGGTCCTCGCGGTTCACGAACGCGTGCCGTCGAGGGCGGTGGCCGCGCGGCGCACCGACTCGACGATGTTGACGTAGCCGGTGCAGCGGCACAGGTTGCCCTCGAGGCCGTGCACGATCTGCTCGTCGGTGGGCTTCGGGCACTCGGCGAGCAGGCCCGCGGTCGACATGACCATGCCGGGCGTGCAGAAGCCGCACTGCAGGCCGTGGCACTCGACGAAGGCCTGCTGGATCGGGTGCAGGCCGCCGTCGGCGCCCTTCAGGCCTTCGATCGTCGTGACGGCGCGGCCCTCGAGCGAGACCGCGAGCGTCGCGCAGGCCTTCGCGGGGCGGCCGTCGACCAGCACGGTGCAGCAGCCGCACTGGCTGGTGTCGCAGCCGACGTGGGTGCCGGTGAGCTTGAGGTCGTCGCGCAGCACCTCGACGAGGAGGCGGCGGTTCTCGACCTCGACGGACACCGGCTGTCCGTTGACGGTGAATCGGGCGGTGGTCATGGGAGGGTCCGGTGGAAAGGCGACGGGCGATGGTACCGTCGGTCGGGCGACTGCGGCGTCAAGACCGCTTGCTTTCGATTTCGACGAACGAGAGCGGGGCGGGGCCGGCGTTGATCACGTCGTGCTCGACGCCGGCGCGCCGCGCGTACGAGCGGCCCTTCTTCAGCTCGAAATGGGTGGTCCCGGTCGCGGATTCGATCCGCAGCATCCCGTCGGTCATCGGGACGACCACGTAGTCGTGCTCGTGGCGATGGTGGCCGGTGCGCGCGCCGGGCGCGAAGCTCCATTCGGTCACCCGCACGATCTCGTCGTCGACGTCGACGCGGGGCACGGCCATGAGGGGGGTGTCGCTCATCGGGAGGTCTCCGGGTGCGTCGCAGGGCGCACGTCGCGCCCGCTCCGGCGGATCGTGCCACGGGCGCGCGCGGGGCGTGCGCGAACGTTCCGGGAAGGCCGCCCGTCGCGCTCGCTCTCGCCGGACGGCCGGTCGCGCCGCGGCCGGCCCCACCCGAGGCCGCAGATCAGGCTCGGCGGCTACAGGCTCGCCATGGTGGTGCGCGTCCCGTCGACGTCGCGCGCGGTCGCGGCCGAGGCGGCGGTGGCGAGCAGCAGCGACTCGACGCGCGCCACGATCGCGTCCCAGCCCCATCCCGCGGACGCGATCCGCGCCTGGCCGCCGAGCCGTCGGCGTCGCTCGGGGTCGAACGCGGCGCCCACCGCCGCCGACACGAAGGCCGCCCGGTCGCCGAACGGGACCCGCAGCCCGTCGACCTCGTGATCGATGACGCTGGCTGCCGCGGCGTAGTCGTAGGCGACCACGGGCAGCCCGCTCGCCATCGCCTCGGTCGTGACGTTGCCGAAGGTCTCGGTGAGGCTCGCGAACAGGAACAGGTCGGCCGACGCGTAGTGTGCGGCGAGGTCGGTGCCGTGCCGGGGGCCGGCGAAGACCGCGTCCGGCCACTCGGCGCGCAGCCGCGCGGCGAGCGGCCCGTCCCCCACCAGCAGCAGCTTCGCGCGGGGCACCACGGCCCGCACGCCCTCGAACGCGAGCCGCACCGTGTCGAGGTTCTTCTCCGGCGCGAGGCGTCCGACGGTCGCGACGACCAGGTCGTCGGGCGCGGCGCCCCAGGCGGCGCGGAGCTCGGCATTGCGCCGTGCCGGATCGAAGCGGGTGCGGTCGACGCCGCGCCCGATCACCGAGAGGCGCTGGAAGCCCGCCGCCTCGAGCTCGCGCCGCAGCGCCTCGGTCGGGACCGTGGTCGCGTTCGCGAGGTTGTGGAAGCGGCGCAGGTACGCGGCGGCCGGCGCGCGCAGCCAGCCGACGCCGTAGTGGTTCGCGTAGGTGTGGAAGTTCGTCCGGTAGTCGCTGCTCGTGGGCAGCCCGAGGAACCGGGCCGCGCTCAGCGCGGACCATCCGAGCGGCCCCTCGGTCGCGATGTGGACCACGTCCGGCTGCCACAGCGACCACTCCCGGAGCAGCCGACGCCGCGCGGGCAGGCCGATCCGCAGGTTGGCGTGGCCGGGCAGCGGCATGCCGGGGGTCAGCACCTCGTCCCGGCAGGTATCCGTGCCCCCGGTGTCCTCGGCGTGCTGCCGCGGGCGGACCAGCTGCATCGTGTGCCCGAGCCTCGCGAGCCCTTCGACCACCCGCGCGAGGCTGGTCGCGACGCCGTTGACCTCGGGGGGCCAGGTCTCGGTGACGACGGCGATACGCAGCGCCCGGCGCGACCATGCGGGCCGCGCGTCAATGCCCGAGGCGCCTTCCGTGGATCCGTTCATGCCGGCACTCTGCCAGCGCCGCGCGACGGATCGATGACGGCCGCCGGACGAGCGCGACCGTGGCGTGCGCGCACCGTCACGCCAGCTTCACGGACGGCGTTCATGCTCCCGTCACATCGCGCCGCGTGTCGTGGCGCCTCTTCCGCGAGGCTCCCTTGAGGACGTTCTTCGAGCAACTGCGCGTCCAGCGCCTGGACGACCACCGGTTCTACCACCAGAGCCGCATCAACCAGAGCCTGCACTTCGTCAGCGCGCTCTGCTTCATCGCGTCCTACGGGCTGCTCTTCGTGGACCCGGCCTCCGCGGCACTGCTCGCGTGGGGCGTGTCGATGACCACGCGGCAGGCCGGGCATTTCTTCTTCGAGCCCCGGGGCTACGACGAGATCAACGGAGTGACCGACGCCTACAAGGAGGCGGTCAAGGTCGGCTACAACGTCCGCCGCAAGGTCGTGCTGATGGCGGTCTGGGCGCTGGTGCCGGCCGCGCTCGCGGTGTCCCCGTCGCTGCTCGGCACGATCGAGCCCGCCACCGACGTCCCGGGCTACCTGCACGACGTCGGCATCGCGTGGCTGGCGCTGGCAGCCGCGGGCATCGCGCTGCGCGTGTTCCAGCTCTGGGTCGAGCGGGACCTGTTCACCGGCGTGGTCTGGGTCACGAAGATCGCGACCGACCCGTTCGTCGACGCATACCTCTATCACAAGGCTCCGTTCGCGCTGATGCGCGGCGAGCTGCTCGATCCGATGTACGACCTGCGCCGGCGCTGACGCGCGGGCGCGGGGTCAGCGCAGCCGCTGGCGGACGAGCTCCGCCAGCAGTCCCCGCCGGATGTCGCGATGGCTCGCCTCGGGGCCATCCCACCAGCCGTCCTCGCGCATCGCGCGCGCGGCGGCGACGAACCGGTCCGCGATCGCCTCGAAGGTCGAATCGTCACAGTCGAGCGGAAAGATGAGTCGCCCGGTGCCGACCCAGCTCAGCGCGAGCCCCCGATCGCGGAGATAGAACTGCAACATCCAGTGGTAGCGCGACGGGCGCAGGTACAGCACCGTCCAGATCGTAGACAGGTTCGCGACCCGAACCGGGACGCCCGCCTCGTCCAGCCGGGCGTTCAGGCGCATCGCGCGCTGGTTCCATCGGGTGTCCAGGCCGGCGTAGGCCGCCCGCACCTCGGGCCGGTCGAGCCGGTCGAGGAACGCGCACATCGCGCCGATCACGTAGGGGTGCGTGTTGAACGTGCCGCGCGCGAAGCAGATGTCGGCGGGCCGCTCGTCGCGCCAGCGTCGCATCAGGTCGCCCCGGCCGCAGACCACGCCGACCGGCAGGCCGCCGCCGAGCGTCTTGCCGTAGACGACCATGTCCGCGCGCACGCCGAAGAACTCCTGCGCCCCGCCGGGGGCGAGGCGGAAACCCGTGAAGACCTCGTCGAGGATCAGCACGATGCCCCGCTCGGTGCAGACTTCGCGCAACCGGCGCAGCCACTCGACGTACGCGGCGCGGTCGACCCCGGCGCGGCGCGAGCCGTCGACCAGCGACGAGTCCGCGGGCGCCGCGGCGTTGGGGTGCAGCGCCTGCAGCGGGTTGACGAGCACGCAGGCGATGTCTCGGCGCGTCCGCAGCACGTGCAGCGTGCGCTCGTCGCCCTCGCGCAGGGTGTAGGTCTCGCGCGGCGGCAGCGGGTTGCCGGGGCCGGGCTGCACGTCCTCCCACCAGCCGTGGTAGGCGCCCGAGAATCGGACGAGGTGGCTGCGTCGCGTGTGGTACCGGGCGAGGCGGACGGCCTGCATGACCGCCTCGGTGCCCGACATGTGGAACGAGACCTCGTCGAGCCCGGCGATCGCGCGGATCCGCTCGACGGCGTCGATCACGCAGGGGTGGTAGGCGCCGAGGACCGGGCCGAGTTCGCGGACGCGCTCGACGCCCTCGTCGATGCAGGCCTTGTAGGCATCGTAGCCGAGCACGTTCACGCCGTACGAGCCGGTCAGGTCGTACGACCGGTGGCCGTCGAGGTCCTCGACGAACGGGCCGCTCGTGGCGCGCACCATCTGTCCGAGCCGCAGGTGCTCGCGCAGGTACGGGCCGAACTGGAACGGCACGCGGTAGGCGTTCGTGAACTGCAGGTCCGACATCGAGGCGCGGGCGCGCTCGGTGGCCGCGATCGACGCGGGGCTGCGCGCCGCGAAGCCCTCGCACAGCCGCGCGAATGCCGCGCGGCGCCGGGCGACGATGTCGGACGCGGCGCCGTCGGCCGCGAAGAACCGCGACGCGTCGTACGCGTAGCCGGGGATCTGCGCGGCGATCCGCTTGGCGATGCGGGCGTGGCCGGTCAGCGACCGGTGCTTGGCCCGCGACAGCTGCAGGCGCCGGCGCGCCTTGGGCAGCGTCCAGGCGAGCGCGCCGAGCGCGAGGAAGGAGAGCGCGAGGGTGTCGTCCATGTCGACCCGGGAGTGAGGGCCGACGAGGTGTACCAGCGGAGATTGACATGTCGATGACTTCGCGCGCGCTGCGGGCGCTGGCGATGCAGGAGGACCTCAACTTCCTGCTGACGAACCGGATCCCGAGGATCGCCGCGACGCGGCTGATGGGTCGCTTCAGCGGCATCCGCAGCCCCCTGCTCGCCCGGGCCTCGATCGCCGTCTGGCGGCTGTTCACCGACCTCGACCTGGACGAGGCGGTGCCGCAGCGCTACGAGAGCCTGCAGCAGTGCTTCACCCGCGCGCTCAGGCCGGGTGCGCGGCCGGTCTGCGAGGATCCCGGGGTGCTCGCCAGCCCGTCGGACGGGATCGTCGGCGAGCTGGGGCGGGTCGTCGACGGCCGCGTCTACCAGGCCAAGGGCTTCCCGTACTCGATCGCCGAGCTGCTGGGCCCGCGCGGCGACCCGGCGGCGTTCGAGGGCGGCACGTACGTCACGCTGCGACTGACCTCGGCGATGTACCACCGGTTCCACGCGCCGCACGACTGCACCGTCGAGCGGGTGACGCACCTGAACGGCGACACCTGGAACGTGAACCCGATCGCGCTGCGCCGGGTCGAGCGGCTGTTCTGCCGCAACGAGCGCGCGGCGATCGAGCTGCGCCTCTCGCGCGGCGGACATCGCGTGACGCTGGTGCCGATCGCGGCAATCCTGGTCGCGTCGATCCGGCTCCACTTCGCCGACCTCAGGCTGCACGTCGACTACGACGGGCCCGAGACCATCGTCTGCGACGCACGGCTGCGCAAGGGCGAGGAGATGGGGTGGTTCGAGCACGGTTCGACCATCGTCGTGTTCGCGCCGGAGGGCTTCGAGCCGTGCGAGGGCGTCGCCACGGGACGCCGGATCCGGATGGGCGAGCCGTTGCTGCGCTGCGCGGACGCCGGCCCGATCGGCTAGCCCGCCCGTTCCGAGCCGGCTCGCGCCGCGACCGCGTGCCCGGGCCGATCGGCTACCCTGAGCCCCCGGCGCCCGGCCCGCGGGCGCCGCACAGGAGACCCCCGCCGTGCTGCAGTCGCTCGCCCGCCGCCTGCCGTTCTACTACGGCTGGCTCGTCGTGGCCGTGGTGTTCGTTTCGATGGCGATCGCGGTCAATGCGCGCACCGCGTTCTCGCTGCTGTACCCGCCCATCCTCGACGAGTTCGGCTGGGACCGCGCGGTGACCGCCGGCGTGTTCTCGTTCGGCTTCCTGGTCTCGGCGATCCTGAGCCCGCTGATCGGTCGCACGGTGGACGCGCGCGGGCCGCGCTTCACCTGCGAGATCGGCGTCGTCGCGACCGGGGCGGGGCTGCTGCTCGCGACGCTGTCGAGCCAGCCGTGGCACCTGTACCTGACGCTCGGCATGCTCGTCGGCGCGGGCAGCGTGATCCTCGGCTACTCGGGGCAGGGGCTGTGGCTGCCGGCCTGGTTCGTGCGGCGGCGCGGGCTCGCGATGAGCGTGGCGTACTCGGGCGTGGGCGTCGGCTCGATCCTGCTCCTGCCGGCGATGCAGACGATGATCGAGCGCTCGGGCTGGCGCTCGGCCTGCCTCGCGCTCGGCATCGTCGCGCTGGTGGTGCTGCTGCCGCTGAACCTGCTGCTGCGCCGCCGGCCGCAGGACCTCGGCCTCGAGCCCGACGGCGATCCCACGCCGGTGCCGGGCGCGGCCGCGAAGCGTACGAACGTCGTCGATGCCGCGTGGGCCGCGACCGACTGGACGCTCGCGCGCGCGATGCGCACGTCGCGCTTCTGGTGGCTCGCGCTCGGCTACTTCTGCGGGCTGCTCACCTGGTACCTGGTGCAGGTCCACCAGACCAAGTACCTCGTCGAGAACGGCTTCTCGGCCACGCAGGCGGCGTTCGCGCTCGGCATGGTGAGCCTCGCCGGCGTGCCGGGGCAGATCGCGCTCGGGCAGCTCTCCGATCGGATCGGGCGCGAGCCGGTGTGGGCGATCGGCAGCCTCGGCTTCGTCGGCACCTACGTCGTGCTGCTCGCGCTGCCGTCGTTCCCGAGCCCGCTGCTGCTGTGGACGATGGTGCTGCTGCAGGGCGTGCTCGGTTACGGCGTGACCTCGGTGTTCGGCGCGATGCCGGCCGAGATCTTCGAAGGCAAGCACTACGGCAGCATCTTCGGCACGCTGTCGCTCGCGTCGATCGCGGGCGGGGCGGTCGGGCCCTGGCTGGGCGGGCTGATCCACGACGCGACCGGCAGCTACGCGATCGCATTCTGGATCGCGATCGGCGCGTCGGTGCTGTCGATCGTCGCGATCTACCGGGCTTCGCCGAGCGGGGTGCGGGTGGTCGCGGGCAGGATCGCTCGCGCCTGATCGGCGTCAGGCCGTGCGCTTGCCGCGCGCGACGAACGCCGCCGTCTCCGGCCGCGCGAGCAGACGGTCCGCCCACTTGCGCGCCACCTTCGCCATCCGCTGCGGCGCGACGCCGAGCTGCGCCATCGCGACGCAGCCGTTGACCGACTCGAAGTACTCGGCGATCAGGCCGTCGCGCAGGCGGAAGCGGCTCATGCCGTCGATGACGACGGTGCGTCCGGCGAACTCGGGCACCGTCGAGGTGAAGCTCGACAGCGACCACGCGTAGCCGGTGTCGCCCTCGCAGACCGGGTCGAGCATCTCCCAGCGGTAGTCGGGGCCGGCGTCGCGGCGGAACAGCTCGACCAGCATCCGGCCGATCTCGGCGCGGCCGGCGTGCGGACCGTAGATGTAGTCGTGGTAGATCGCGTCGTCGGTGAAGCAGGCGGCGAAGGCGTCGCCGTCGCCGGCCTCGGCGGCGCGCATCATCCGGTCGAGCAGGCGGGTGAAGGTCGGGGTGTCCATCGCGGCGCTGGCGTCGTTGGGGCGGGGACGCCGATCGTAGCCCGATCGGGGCCGGCGGGGACGTTTCCGCGGGCATGCGGCTCGCGCCGGTGCCGGGACGCCCTGGTGGGGACGTCCTCGGGCCACGGCCGCTCAACCCTCGCTCGCGGGCGGCATCGCCTCGAAGCGGAACGCGGTGTCGTAGCGCGCGTAGTCGCGGCTCGCGACGCCGTGGCGCAGCGAGCCCTCGAAGCGCTCGGGCGGCTCGACGACGACCACCCGCAGCACCGCGCTCGCGCCCGGCTCGACGAGCCCCGCGTGGACCGCCGCGCTCGCCACCGACGAGTCGCCGGTGTAGACGTCGGTGCCCCACACCGGGCCTTCGAGCTCGCCGACGACACGGAAGCACCAGCCGCGTCCGACGCGGCCGCAGTGCTCGAGCATCGTGCGGGGCGCGTCCTGCGCGAGCAGCCCCTGTTCGTTCAGCGCCGCGAGGTCGGCCTCGCTCAGCAGGCCGCGGCGGTCGAACCACTGCACCAGCTCCTGGATCACCTTCACGTCGGACTCCTGCGTTCGGTCAGTGGGATTCGGTCAGCCGCAGCACGCGGCCCTGCGCCGGCGCGAAGGACGACGAGGCCTCCGGCGGCAGCAGCCAGAGCAGCTCGAACGGCCAGGGCTCGTCGGGCACCAGCACGTCGCCGTCGGTCAGCACGACCGCGGCGCGCACGCTCGCGTCGGCCGAGAGGTGGCGCAGCGCCGGGCCCATGTCGCTGCCGCCCCAGCCGTCGAGGCGACGCCGCACGAGGTCGGCGGGCTCGACCAGGTCGTCGGCGGTCACCGCGGCGTCGCACTGCACGAGGCGCACGCGGTCGATGCCCATCGCGTCGCAGGCGTCGGCGAGCGCGCCGAGCGCACGGCCGAGCGAGGCCACCATCGAGCCGCTGGTGTCGAGCACCACGACCAGCAGCGCGCCCTCGCGACGTCGGCCGGGCAGCACGACGCCGGCGTCGGGCGCGGCGCGGCGCGGCGCGCGCTCGAAGGTCCGCGGGCCGGCGGCGACCGACTCGATCCAGCGCTGCAGCGCGAGCGCGGGCGGCGCGCGCCAGGCGCCGCGCTCGGCGTCGACCTCGTCGCCCGAGTCGCCGGGCAGCAGGCCCATCTGCGCGAGCAGCGAGCCGCGCAGCGCGCCGGTCGCGCGGGCGATCGCGACGCCGCGCCGCGCGGCCGCCTCGACCTCGCGGGCCCGCGCGCGCTGCGTGTCGCGGTCCTCGCCGAACCAGTCGCGCTCGGTCGCGTCGGCGAGCACGTCGCCGTCGTCGTCGCCGGATCCGCCGCCCTGCGGGTCGCCGGGCGACCCGTCCTCGGCGACGCGCCACATCCGCCGCGGCGCGTCGTCGCCCGCGCCGCGCGCGCGCGCCTCGCGGCGCATCTCCAGCAGCACCTCCTCGGCCGAGCGCAGCCGCGCGCCGGGCATGTCGAGGCCGCCGGCGGGGATGCGCGTCGTGCCGAGCGCCTCGCGCAACAGGTCGTTGATGATGTAGTCGTGCGCGACGTTGAACTGCATGCGGTCGGCGCCGACCGCGCGCCGGTGGGTGCGCAGCGCGAGGTGCAGCAGCTCGTGGGCGACGACGAAGAGCAGGTCCGCGTCGTCGAGCCGCGCGACGAACGCGGCGTTCGCGACCATCCGGCCGGATGCGAACACGCCCATCGTCGGCACGCGCTCGTCGATCGCGACCCGCGCCTCGGCGGCGAGGCCGGCGAGGTAGGGGAACGGCACCGTCGCGCGGCGCAGCGCGCGCTCGACGCGGCGGCGCTCGGCGTCGCGGTCGGGGAGCGCGGGCGGTGCGTTCACGCGGCGGACCAGGGGGGCAGGTCGCCCGCGCCGAGCGGGACGGCGGGCGCGGTCGTGGCCGGCTCGGGCGCGTTCGCGGTCGTGGCGCCGGCGGCCGGATCGGCGCCGTCCGCGCCCGCGCCGCCGTCCGGCGACTCGCGCGACGGCAGCGCAGCGACCCGGGCGAGCAGCGCGTGCATCGCGGCCTCGCCGCCGAGGTCGGCCCAGCGCTCGACCAGGTCGGTGACGACCGCGAGCTGGTGCTCGTCCGGCAGCGCGCGCAGGAATCGATCGACGACCGGCGCTTCGACGGCCGGGAGCGAGCCGGCCTTCAGGTGCTGGCGGATGCAGTCGAGCACGAACCAGCGCGCCGACAGGCCCTCGGGCAGCGTGGCCGGCTCGAGCAGGTAGTCGCCGAGCTCGCGCAGCGGCGCGGCGGTCTCGTCGGCGATCGCACAGAACACCGCGGCGTCGCGCGGCGAGAGGCGCCCGAACGCGAGGGCGCGGCGCGAGTCGGCGTCGAGCGCACCGCGCGCCTCGGCGAGGTCGAGCGCGCGCGAGAACGCCGCCCACGCGCGCGGCGTCGAGAACGGTGCGGGCACGTCCGGCACCGGGCGCACCAGCGACTCGGGCAGGCAGGCGACGAAGCGACGCACCTCGGGCCGCACGCCGTGCGCGGCCGCCCAGCCGAGCCACTCGCCGGCGTCGGCGCGCAGGTTCAGCACGGTCACGCGGTTCACCAGCGCCGAGCTCATCGAGCGCACCAGCGCGCGGTCCTGCACGCGGTTGCCGGCGGCGACCACCCAGCTGCCCGGCGGCAGCGCGAACTCGCCTATCCGACGCTCGAGCAGCAGCGAATAGAACGCCTTCTGCACGTCGGGCGCGCACGCGGGCAGCTCGTCGAGGAACAGGCAGAACGGGCGGCCGTCCTCGGGCAGCAGCGTGCGCGGCGGGCAGAACACCGAGCGCTCGCCGACGATCCGCGGCACGCCGCTCACGTCCTCGGGCGCGATCTGGGTGCCGAGCAGCGAGCGGCACGGCAGGCCCGCCTCGCGCGCCGCCTCGAACACGATGTCGGACTTGCCGATGCCCGGCGGCGCGAGCAGCAGCAGGCTCTGCTCGTGCGCCATCGCGCGGATCAGCGATTTCGCCCGGCCGAGCGTGATCGTGCGGACGTGCTCGGGGCCGGCGTCGTCGCCGGAGGGGGAGGGGACGGGCTGCATGGCGCGGCTCCATCGGAAGGAGGGCCGAGTCTCGGCGCGTCGCGCGTCGGCCCGCAACGGTTCCGGAATGGAGCCATAATGGCGCCCTACCTCGCGCGGAGCGCCGATGCCGAACCTGTCGATCAAGGACGTGCCCGAGTCGATCGCAGCCGCGCTGCGCCAGCGTGCGGCGCGCCACCACCGCTCGCTGCAGGGCGAGCTGATGGCGATCGTCGAGCGGGCGGCGGCGGAAGAGGCGGCCGCCTCGCCCGCGCTCGGCTGGGCGGCGCCCGCGGTGCGCGCGCCCCGGCCCGATGCGCGCCCGATCGAGCAGATCGCGCGCGAGCACCTCGCCCGCCGGCCGAAGCCGGTGCGCGGCGGACCGGGCGCGGCCGAGCTGCTGCGCGCGCAACGGAGCGGGCGGTGAGCGCGGGCGCGCGGACCGCGCGGGTGCGCGTCGCCGAGCCGTCGCTCGCGCTGCGCGCGCGCCACCCGGTCGTCGTCGACGCGGCGGTGCTCGCCGCGGTGCTCTTCGATGAGCCGGGCCGCGACGACGCGCTGCGCGCGCTCGCCGGCACGACGCTGCACGCGCCGTGGCTGGTCGACTACGAGATCGCGAGCGTCGCCACGCGCAAGGCCGCGGCCGGGCTCGGCGAGGTCGCCGCGCAGGGGCTCGCCGACTTCCGCGCGCTCGCGATCGAGCGCGCGCCGGTCGACCCGGCGGCGATCGCCGGCCTCGCGATGAGCTACGGCATCACGCCGTACGACGCGGCCTACCTGTGGCTCGCGGCCGAGCTGCGCGCCCCGCTGGTCACCTTCGACGTGGCGCTCGACCGCGCCGCGCGCCGGCACCTCGGCACCGAGGGCTGAGGCTCAGCCGACCGTCACCCGCACCGCGTCGCCGATCCGGAGCGCCCCGCCCTCGAGCACCCGCGCGGTGACGCCGCCGTGGCCGCGCATCGCGCCGTAGCCGCCGGGACCGAGCGCCGCCTCCATCTTCGAGCACGGCTCCGCAGGGCCGGTCACCTCGAGCACGACCGCATCACCGAGACGCAGCCGCAGCGGCACGTCGGCGAAGAGCGTCCGCGCGGCGACGAGGTTGATGCCCGAGACGACCAGGTTGCGCCGCAGCACCTCGGGTGCGATCGCGTCGAGCCCGACGAGCACGGCGATCGCCGGCAGGTGCTCGGCCTGGATCAGCGTGACCTGCCGCGCGCCGCCGCCGGGCGCGCGCGACGCGCGCAGCGCGCCCCGGTCGCCGTCGAGGCCGCGCGCCGCGATCGCGAGCGTGCACTCGACGCGGCGCGCCG
>Ga0315899_10002673_pt1 | contig 19588 bp, 20 predicted proteins | sample LakEriMetagenome_2_FD_203518 | JGI IMG/M metagenome (GOLD analysis project Ga0315899, IMG submission 203518) | Freshwater fungal communities from buoy surface, Lake Erie, Ohio, United States - Buoy 4 MA112 | ecosystem: Environmental > Aquatic > Freshwater > Lake | place: USA: Lake Erie, Ohio... | reverse complement strand
ACATCCATTTGGGAAAATATGCCCGATCGCGCCTGATCGATCGCGGCGGTCGAAATGTCCGTCGCCAGTATCTCGACCCGCCAGCCCTGCCAGCGGGCGGCCTCGTTGCGCAGCCGGATGGCAAGCGAATAGGCCTCCTGCCCGGTCGAGCAGCCCGCGCTCCATATGCGGAGCGTCCGGTCCGTCTTTTCCTGCTGGACGCGCGGCAGAATCTGCCGGTGGATCATGTCGAAAATCTGGAGATCGCGGAAGAAGCTGCTTTCATTGTTGAGCAGGGCGTTCACCACATCGGTTTCCAGCGGGCCGGAACGGTCGCGCAAAAGCCGCGCCGCCAGTTCGTCGATGTCCTGCAGCCCGTGCGCGCGCAGGATGGGCCGCAGCGCCGTCTCCATTCGCCACGCCCGGCTTTCCGATACGGTCTGCCCGGTTCTCGCCTCCAGCAGGCCGGACAGGACCCGCGCCGCGCCTTGCAAACTTTCCGGGCCCTGATTGCACGCCGACATCAAGCGGCCGCCTTGGCGCGACGCGCGACGAAGCTCATGATGGCGGAAGGCGCCATGACTGCGCAGGTCAGTCCCGCGCCCGTCACCGATCCCGGCATGCCCCACACCACGCTGCTCGCTTCATCCTGCGCCACGATCCATCCTCCTGCCGCAACGACGTCTCGCGCGCCTGCGGTTCCGTCTCGGCCCATGCCGGTTAATATGATCCCGGCGGCGCCCGCCCCGTAAACATCCGCCATGCTCGTGAGCATCGGGTCCACGCCCGGCAGGTTTCCGGCCGGCGTCCTTTCGGGATCGAGCGTCACATGGACGCGGCCATGCAGGCCCTTGCGGATCAGAAGATTGGCGTCGCCTGGCGCGACATAGACGATGTCGGGCGCGAGCGTGTCGCCAATCTCCGCCACCTTGACGCGAAGGCGGGTCATCCGCGAAAGCTGCTGAACGAAATAGACGGTAAAACTGGCGGGCAGATGCTGCGTCAGCAGGATGGGGACGCCAAGGGGGCTTTCCAGCCCATCGAATAATTGTCCCAATGCATGGATGCCGCCTGTAGAGGCCCCTATGCCGAGGCAGGCCAGCGGTGCGGCGGACGGCTCCACGAAGCCAGGCGCGGCCGCACGCGGCACAGAGGTGGGAAAGGGTCCGTCTTCGAACAGGCGAGTCAGCCGCCCGATCAGCGCCTGGGGAAACTGTTCCCCGAAACTGCCGCTTCCCGGCTTGGACACGATGTCGCTTGCGCCCAGCGCCAGCGCCTCGACCGCGGCGGCGCTGCCTTCCTCGCACTTGCCCGAAAGGATGGCCACTTTCGCATTGGGCCGGGTCTCCAGGATATGCGGCAATGCCGCGAGACCGCTCTGCCCCGGCAATTCTATGTCCAGCAGCACCAGATCGACATCATGTCCTGCCAGATATTCCAGCGCCTGCTCCGCACTGTTCGTCTTATGATCGACGCAAAAGCCCGGATCGGCATTGAGGATACGTTCAATGACCGTCCGCACGACCACGGAATCATCGACGACCAGCGTGCGCACGGGCCTGTCCCCACTTTTGCAACTGGTCATGATCGGGGTCATGGCGTTCATCTTATCGGTTCTCTGGGCAGGAAGCGTGGCGAGGGGGACATAGGATGCGGGCAGCGCTCGGCAGCGGTTAGATCACCCCGACGATCGCCAGCTTGCTTTCCAGCGTTTCCCTGTCGAAAGGCTTCATGACATATTCGTCCGCGCCGGCCTCGACAGCGGCTTTTATGTGGCTGATGCCATTTTCCGTGGTGCAGAAGATGATCTTGGGCCGCGCCGTCATCTTGGCGGTGGAAAGCGCCTGGAGAAATTCCATGCCGCTCATGACGGGCATGTTCCAGTCCAGCAAGACCACGTCGGGTGCCGATGCTTCGCACTGCGTCAACGCGTCCTGGCCATCCACAGCCTCGCTGACCGTCAGATCGAGCGATTCGAGGATATGTCGGGCGACCTTGCGGATCACCTTCGAATCGTCGACGACAAGGCAGTTTTTCATAACAAGTCCTTCAGATTACGGCCGTGTTCATGGCTTTAAACGGCAAAGCCAAGTATTTGGTAAACAAGCATCGGATCGTTCTAGGCAGCCTGCGCCATCGCCCCGCCCTCGATGAAGGCGGCAAGGGACACCAGCAACCAGGGATGCCCGTCATGCTCGACAATGGCACGGGCATAGGGCGCCCAGGCCCGCTCCAGCTGCCCGCGAAGAGGCAGTTCGCCCTCCGCCACCGGGCATATGTCGGATACGCTGTCGACCATCAGGCCGTAGCTGTGCCCGCTGATATTCGCGATCACCGCCAAGCCCCGCTGACTTTCAGGCGTGGACGTGCCTGTGATGAGAGCCGCGACATCGATGATGGTCAACACCCGGCTTCGCAGTGCGGACAGGCCGGCGACATGGGCCCCCATGCCGGGCACCGGCGAAATGTCCGTCAGGCGAACCACGGCTTCGACTTCCCAACCCTCTACAGCTATGCGGGTGCCGGCCAGGGTCGCGAGAAGATAGAGATTGTTCATGAACCGCCTCCTTATGCCCGACGCCCGCTGATCGCCGCCATCAAGGCAGCCTGATCATAACGGTATATGCTGCCATCCTCCTGCGGACCGGCGGGACGCGGCGACGCCCGCAGATGCACTACCCGGCATCCGATCATCTCCGCCGCCTGCGCGGCATTGGGGTCGGTGCACAGCACCACGTCCCCCGGATCGACCGCCCCGTCTGCAGGCAGGCCCAGCATCACCTCATGACCCGCCTGACGCAGCAGCGGCGCCAATATCTCGCGGGTCCAACCGTCTTCGCTGTCGGCGAGCAAGCAGCGTCCCTGGTTCCGCTCGACGATGGCGCCGTCAGGCAGAGCCGCAAAGAGGGCAAAGGGATTGAGCACCTCCAGATGCTCTCCATCGATCACCGCGACGCCACTGATGACGCCCTGCATCGCGACCATGTCTGGAACCGCAGGCATCTGGACGATGTCCAGCACGGCCGCGACGGGATAGCAGGCCTCGCTGCGGTCGTCCCGCAGCCTGAGAGCACATATTTTCTCGCGGTCGAACCTGTGCAGGCCGTTGGCCACGGCCACAAGGCGGCCGTCGAGCCGAACGAACGCCTGCCCGCCGGAACGGCCGAAAAGGCTGGCGTCGATATCCTCCACCCGTTCGATCAGCGACAGTTTCAGCAACCGCCGCTCACCCGACAATTCCTCGAACCGAAGCGCGGCCACCATCTCGGCGCCCTCTTCGGCATTGGCACGCTCCTCCGATTGCCGCGCCGTGCGGTCTTCCGCCATGTCCGGCAGGTTCGCCGCGCTGGCCAGCCCCGCCGCGTCCAGAAGCAACATCGGCCTGCCATTGTCAGGCAGCGTCATGCCCGCATAGACGCCCGTCGCCATCACCAGCGGCGATGCCGGCCGAATGACCAGTTCCTCATGATTATCGACTGCGGACACGCCCATGGCAAAGGGCGTGCCGGTGGCCGATCGCACCACCATGATGGCGCGCGGCCCGGACTGAACGGGCTTTTCCAGGCCCAGAACATCTTCCAGGTCCAGCATCGAATGACGCACGGACCGGATGGTCGCGATCTTCGCGCCCCCGACATGGCTGATGTTCAGCATGTCATTATTGTCGTGCAGGATTTCGATGACGGCGGCGCGCGGAATGGCGAAATGCTGTCCGCCCGCACGGACGATCAGGCCCGGGATGATGGTCAGCGTCAACGGCACGCGCAGGGTGATGGTGAGACCAAGGCCCGGCTGGTTGTCGAGCGCGATGATCCCGCCGATCCGCTCCACATTGGCACGCACCACGTCCATGCCCACGCCCCGGCCGGAAATCGCCGTGACCTGATTTGCGGTCGACAGGCCGGGGTGGAAGATCAGGTCCAGCTTTTCCGCTTCGGACATGCGGGCGGCCGCTTCGGGGGTCAGCCGTCCGGCTGCGACCGCCTTGTCCACCAGCCGCTTCGTGTCGATGCCCGCGCCATCGTCCGCGATGGCGATGACGATCTGGTTGCCCGACTGCCGGGCCTCCAGCCGCAGATTGCCTGCCTCAGGCTTGCCCGCCGCGCGTCGCTTCTCGGGTGTTTCGATGCCGTGATCGATGCTGTTGCGGACGATGTGGGTAAGAGGGTCGACGACCATCTCCACCATTTCCCGGTCCATCTCGACATCGCCGCCCTCAAGGCAGAGGTCGATCCGCTTGCCCAGCTCGCGGCCCAGGTCCCGCACCATGCGCGGAATGGCTGCAAAAAGGCGCTCGACCCGCTGCATGCGGGTCTTGGAAATGACGTCGCGCATATCGGCGACGCAGGTCGACAGCCGTTCGAAGACATTGTCCAGTTCGGGATCAGCGGCGCGTTCCCGCAATTTGCGGGACAATTCGTTGCGCGCCAGCACCATGTCAGACACGCCGTTCATCAACTGATCGATCAGGCTGAGCGGCAGGCGGATGGTGCGCGGCCCCGACTGAACGCCACCCTGTCGGGGCGTTACGGCCGCGACGGCCTGAGGCTCGCTCGCCAATGTCGATGCGCGATCGCGTTTGTCGTCCGCCTTCGCCTGCAGCGCGGCGATCAGGAAATCGTCATTCTCGTTCGGCAGGGCAGCGCCCGCCGCCACCGCTTCGGCCAGTTCGCCGATGCGATCCATCACGCCCAGCACGGCGCTCACGGTCGCCGGGTCAGCGGTCCTTTTCCCCGCCCTTATGTCGGACAGCACGTCTTCGGCCGCATGGCTCAACCGTTCGAACCGCGGCAGGTTCAGGAAGCCGCAGCTGCCCTTGACCGTGTGAAAGAAACGAAAGATCGCGTCCAGCCGGTCGCTATCGGATGGATCGGCCTCCCATGCGACGACTTCGCCGGCAAGCGCTTCCAGCGTCTCCTGCGTTTCCGATATGAATTCCTGAAGTAGATCGTCCATTCCAGCCGGCCTTGTGGATGCGCGCGAGGCACCATGGCGGCGGTGTGGTTAAGGGGCCGTTAAAGGCGCGGTACATTGAAAAAGGCGCTGCGATCGCTCGCAGCGCCTTTCGGTTCGTTCGCTGTGGAAGCAGCCTTACTGCTTCTTCTCCACGGCGTCCTCGGCCTTGTCGCCCGCTTCGCGCGTGGCGTCCGCCTTGTTCTCCAGCGAGTCGGCGGCATTTTCCGCCGCGGCTTCGGCATTGCCGGTCAGGTTGTCGGCCATGGCTTCCATATTGTCGGCCTGATTGTCGAGCGCGTCCGCCTTGTTCTCATAAGCGTTCTCGACCTTGTTCTCTTGCTTGGAATCGCAAGCGGCCAAGGTAACCATGCTGGCAAGGCCAAGGACAGCGACAAAGGTTTTCACGGCGATTTCTCCTGTTATGCCCCCTGGGGCTGACATCATTCGGCACCGGGTCCGGCCGGCGCCACGCCACCCCGAACCCTGACGCCGATCAACCGGCCGAACACGCTATGGTTCCCGCCGCAAGCTCGTTTCGTCGCAAAAACGATTATTTTTTCAACGAGTCGCGGATCTCCCGAAGCAGGACGATATCCTCCGGCGTCGGCGCGGGCGCGGCGGCCTCCGGTTCGGGTTTGTGCGTCAGCTTGTTCACCAGCTTCACCAGCATGAAGATGATGAAGGCAAGGATCAGGAAGTTGACGAACACGGTAAGAAACTCGCCCCAGCCGAACATCGCAACGCCGGCCGCCTTTAGATCGGCGTAGCTGTCCGGGTTGCCCTTGAACCCGGCGGGTATCTCGCCCAGCCGCAGGAAATAGCCGGAAAAGTCAGCTCCACCGAAGATGAAACCGACCACCGGCATGATGAGATCGTCCGTCAACGACTTCGTGATCGTGGCGAACGCCCCACCGATGATGACGCCGACCGCGAGGTCCATCACGTTGCCGCGATTGATGAATGTCTTGAATTCGGAAACAAGCCCCACTGGACACCCTTTCGATAGCGAATGACAATCTTGAGGATGGCCCGTTGCGTCGCGAGGAGCAACGCCCTATTTCCATGGCGAAACAAAGCCGAGGATGTTCCATGACGCGCCTGCGCCGCTTTTATGCCCTGCTTCTGCCCATCATGGGCGCGCTGTCCCTGTCCGCCTGTGGCATCAACAGCGTGCCTGCCGCCGAGGAAGAGGCGAAGGCCAAGTGGGCGGACGTCCAGGCGCAATATCAGCGTCGCGCGAACCTGACCGGCAACCTCGTCGCCACGGTGAAGGCTGCGGGCAAGCAGGAACAGGAAACGCTGACCCGCGTGACCGAAGCGCGGGCCAAGGCGACGTCCATCCAGATCAACGCGGAAGACCTGTCCGATCCCGCCAAGGTCGCCCAGTATCAGGCGGCGCAGGCGCAACTGAGCCAGGGGCTTGGCCGCCTGCTCGCCTCGGTCGAAGCCTATCCTGATCTCAAGACCAACGAGAATTTCCTGCAGCTTCAGTCCCAGCTGGAGGGCACGGAAAATCGCATCGCCGTTGCGATCCGCGACTATAATGGCGCGGTGCAGGCCTATAATACCCGCATCCGCACTTTCCCCGACGCCATCGGTGCGAAGCTGATCCATGGCGCGAAGCCCATGGCGCCTTTCCAGGCGACCACGCCGGGCGCGGAAGAAGCGCCGAAGGTCGATTTCGGCAACTGATCTAGGTGCTCCGCCGCCTCCTTCTTGTCTTCCTGCTGCTGGCAATCGCGCCGGCGGCCTGGGCGCAGAGCTTTCCCAAGTTCGACGACAGCGGCGTTGTGGACGCGGCAAACCTGCTCGACCCCGCTCAGGAACAGGCGCTCAGCCAGAAGCTGATCGCCCAGAAAAAGGCAAGCGGCCGGTCGCTGGTCGTGGCGACCATTGCTGATCTTCAGGGTTATGACATCGCCGATTATGGTTATCGGCTGGGGCGTGCCTGGGGTATTGGCGACAAGCAGGATCAGGGGGCATTGCTGATCGTCGCCCCGACGGAACGCAAGATCCGCATCGAGGTCGGCTATGGCCTCGAAGGCATATTGACCGACGCGCTCTCTTCCCAAATCGTCCGCAACGACATAGCCCCCCGATTCAAGGCCGGCGACATGGTGGGCGGCATCAACGCCGGCGTGGACGCGATCACCAGCCTCCTCGCCTTGCCGCCGGACGAGGCCCGCCAGCGCGCCGCGCAGGCGGAGCGGGACGCCCGGCAGGACAACGGCGGCGGAGGGGGCGTCCTGGTTTTCTGGATCATCCTGTTCGTCGTCTTCTTCGTTGCCCTGCCGCTCCTTTCCCGCGCGCGCGGCGGTCGCCGCTATCGCGGCGGCGGCGGCGTGCCGCCGATCATCATCTGGGGTCCGGGTACCGGATCCGGCTGGGGCTCAGGCGGCGGCGGATGGGGCGGCGGCGATAGTGGATCGGGCTGGAGCGGCGGCGGCTTTTCAGGCGGCGGCAGCTTCGGCGGCGGCGGCGCTTCGGGGGACTGGTGATGGATTTGCGCCTGACCCCGGCCGACCGCGAACTCGTGACCGCCGCCGTGACTGAGGCTGAGGCGACAACCTCGGGCGAGATCGTCACTATCGTCGCGCGTCGGTCCGACAGCTATCATGACGTGGGCCTCAGCTGGGCGGCAGCCGCGGTTTTCGTCGCCCTCGCGCTGACGGCCGCCTTCCCGGCGCATCTGCGCGCCTTTCTCTCCATGTTGCTGCTGGACTGGGACCACGAGCTTGCCGACTGGAAGCTGCTCACCGGATTGCTGGGCTTGCTCATCCTAAAATTCCTGGTCGTGCGCTATCTGCTGGCCATCATGCCCCTGCGCATGCTGACGACCCCCCGCGCCACCAAGGCGCGCCGGGTGCGACGCCGCGCCATCCTGCTGTTCCGCACCGCGGCCGAAGCGCGGACGCGCGGGCGCACCGGTGTCCTCCTCTATCTGTCTCTGGACGAACATCGGGCCGAGATCGTGGCCGACCGCGCAATCAACGAGAAGGTCACGCCGGAAATCTGGGGCGACGCGATGGCGGCCTTGATCCAGGCGATCCGCGCCGGTCAGCCGGGCGCTGGCCTGGCGGAAGCAGTTCGCCAGATCGGCGCGGTGCTCGCGCGGCACTTTCCGCGGGAAGAAGACGACATCAACGAACTGCCCGACAGGTTGATTGAACTATGAGCGACCCGGATCACGAATCCCCGGAACAGGTGATGTGGACGGGGCGGTTCATCACCGCGAAAACGCGCGGAAAGTGGGAATATGTCTCCCGCGCGCGGGGCATCCAGGCTGCCGTCATTCTTGCGATCGACGAGGCTGCCGACGGTCGCCATATCCTGCTGGTCGATCAATATCGCGTGCCGCTGGGCCGGCGCTGCATCGAATTGCCCGCCGGACTTGTCGGGGATGAGGAGGAAGGGGAGGACGCCACCCTTGCCGCCGCCCGCGAGCTGGAGGAAGAGACGGGCTATCGCCCGGCCCGCCTTGAACCGCTGGGGCAATTTTGGAGCTCGCCCGGCATGGTGTCGGAGAGCTTCTCCCTGTTCCGTGCGCATGGCCTTCAAAAGACGGGAGCCGGCGGCGGCGTGGACAATGAGGATATTCGAGTCCATCGCGTCAAACTGGATGACCTGCCCTACAGGATCGCGGCGTGGCGCGCAAAGGGTTACGCGATGGACGTCAAACTGCTCCTGCTGCTCGGCGCGGGCATGATGGCACCTGCCTGATCCCGTCACGCCATCCGATACCAACCCGCCACTCGATCCAGCGCCAGCGTCAACACCAACTTGCCCGCCCGGCTGGGCCAGCCCAGCGCTTTTTCCGCCGCCGCGAGCCCCTCTCCGGCGCAGGCGACCCGCCACAATATGTCGGAAAGGCCCGGCCCCGCAGCCGCGATCGCTCCGTCGAACCGCTCCCGCGCGGCGATTTGGCCCAGCGTCGGGTCCGGCCGGCGTCCCGGCCCGCGTCGCCCGCCGTCGCGCGGCCCGGCATCCCAGCGCATCGTGACCCGCGCGCCAAGGCCCGCCCGCTCCCAATCCTGCCGCAACATGTCGCCAGCGGCGAAGTGGCGATCGCTAAGCAGGCCCCGTGCATGCAACCAGCCCAGCGAAGATTCCCCCATATTCACCAGCACTTTTTGCCACTGCCCGTCCGGGCCTTCGATCATCTGCTCCATATGGGTTGTCCGCATCGGTTACCTTTCGTCGCCATGGTCGCGCCCTCTTGCCATGGCGGATAAATTGTAGGAAAGACTAAACCAAATAGGTTATGGACGACATATTGTGATCACCCGCATCCGTGACGTGCGAAAGGCCAAGGGGCTGACATTGGAGCAGGTCGGAGCGCTGTGCGATCCGCCTACCACCGCGCAAACGATCGGCCGGCTGGAAACCGGAACGCGCACCGTATCGATCAAATGGCTGAACCGCATCGCCCAGGCGCTTGACGTCACTACCGCGGAACTGGTCGCGTTGCCGGGCCAGGCGGATGTGCCTATCGCCGCCTTGCTTGGCCCGGACGGCGTCCGCGCGCCCACCCGCCAGCTTGCCTTCCCCGCACCGGTGGGATCGGAAGGCATGGTTGGCGTACATGTCAGCGCCAGCATCGGCGACTATCGCAGCGGCGACGCCATCTGGTGCCGCCGCGTCGCGCCGCCGGAGTTTTCGGCCGCCCTCAATCGCGATCTGCTCGTGCCGCGTCCGGCCGGGCGCTTCCTCTTCGGACGGCTTATCGGGCGGGAAGGCGACCGGCTTCAAATCCTTCCGCTTGGGCCGGGCACACGCCAGCTTGTACTCACCGATCCGCCATGGGCCGCTGTGGCGGTGCAACTGGTCCGACGCCTCTAGTCAAGATGGTTGACCCATCTTAACCATCTTTTAGACGCTGCGCAGTCAAAAGAGACGCCATGACGATCAACGTCCTCACCCTCTCGACCCTCTTTCCCGATATGAGCCGGCCCAATTTCGGCGTGTTCGTGGAACGGCAGGCGCGCGAACTGGCCAGCCGGCCGGAAGCGGACGTGACCGTGATCGCCCCTGTCGGCCTCCCACCCTGGCCCCTGTCGCTTGCCGGCCGCTACGCTCCGCTCCGCGCCCTGCCCCGCAAGGAGCGCTGGCGCGAACTGACCGTCTACCGCCCCACTTTCCGGATCATCCCCAAATTTGGCGGCCGCACCAATGTCGCGGCCATGACCCAGGCGATCCTTCCGTTGGCGAAGCGCCTTCATGCGGAAAAGCCGTTCGACGTCATCGATGCCAGTTTCTTCTACCCCGACGGCCCGGTCGCGCAACGCCTGTCGCAGGCGCTCGGCATCCCCTATTCAGTCAAGGCGCGCGGCGCAGATATCCATTATTGGGGCACACGCAAATCCACCCGAAAGCTGGTGCGGCGCGCGGCAGAAGGCGCGGCGGGCCTGCTTGCCGTGTCGGAAGCGATGCGCCGGTCCATGGCGCGCATGGGCATCGATGCGGAGAAGATCCGCGTCCACTATACCGGGGTCGATCTCGACAGGTTCGATCTTGCCGATCGCGAAGCGGCCAAGGCGGCGCTGGGCTTTTCCGGCCCAGTCGTGCTGTGCGTCGGCGCGCTCATCCCGCGCAAGGGGCAGGATTTGCTGGTACGCGCGCTGCCCGATCTGCCCGACGTCACGCTGTTGCTGGCAGGACAGGGGGCCTATCGCCGGACGCTCGAAAGCCTGGCGCAGGATCTGGGAGTCGAGCGGCGGATCGGCTTCCTGGGCTCCGTCCCCCATCACAAGCTGCCGCGCATCTTCGCGGCTGCCGACGTCATGTCCTTGCCGTCAGAATCGGAAGGTTTGGCAAATGCATGGGTCGAAGCGCTTGCCTGCGGTACGCCTCTGGTCATCACCGATGTCGGCGGCGCGCGTGAACTGATGGACCGGCCCGCAGCGGGCAGGATCGTCGAGCGCACGCCCGAGGCCATTGCCGCCGCCATCCATGCTACGCTCGCCGATCCGCCGGACCGGCACGCGGTGCGCGAAACCGCGCTTCGCTTCACCTGGTCCGCCAATGGCGATGCCCTGCTCGCCCATCTTCAAGGCATCGCGGCGTCCCGCTGAAGCGGAAGCAGGCGCGCACGCCCGTCGGGCGTCGGAAAACGACCATCCCGAAATGGCACCTCGCCCCAGCGCCATGGCGTCAATTCGTCATAGGCCGGGTTGGAGATCGACGCATGCCGCCGCAGGTTGAACAGCCGGCCGCCGTCATTGCAATAGGCGGTCAGCCGCGCATGCTCCCGATAGATGTCTGCCGGTCGCTCATAATGAAACGCATCGCCCCACCCCATGGCCTGCGCGACCTTGGTCAGCGCCCACCAGTCCGGCCTCGCCTCGCCGGCCAAGTCCAGCAGCCGGCGATGCCGGCTGATCAACCGGTCCGCGCTGGTCAGTGTTCCGTCCTTCTCCGTCCATACCGGAGCCGGCAGCAGGACGGACCAGCCGGATTCTTCCGCTTCGGCCATGCTGCTCGTCGACCGAATGCTGAGGGGGACGGCACGGCGCATGGCGTCCAGCCAGGCTCGGTCGGCCGTGTCGCTGCCGATGCTCCACAACGCTTTTATCCGTCCAGCCTCGGCGGCGGCCAGCAACGCCGCGCCTGAAAGGCCTGGTTGCTGCGCCAAGGAGCGCGCGCCCCAGAAGCGGGCAACCACCGTCGCTGCGGAAAAGGGAAGATGCGCCGCCAATTGCCCGGCAAGACAACCGGTTTCGCGGATACTCATGCTGTCGGGCCGCGCAGCGCACGGATAGGGCACCGCGCCCGGCCTCCCGATCCGTCCGGTCGCCAGATGAAGGTCGATGACCGCCGCAGCCAGTTCTGCATCGTCATCCCCATATATCGTCACGGTTTCGGACTGCCCAGCCCAGGCTTCGTAAAAGCCACGCACCTCCGCGGCGGCAAGCCCGCAATCCCGGGCGACCGACCAAAGGTCATGACCAGCGCGCAGCCTGGCCCAATAATCGTCGGGCACCACGAAACCGGAACCGGAACCGGAACCGGAACCGGAACCGGAACCGTGAACGCCCGTGTCATGGCAATGCAACAGCAATCCCGCGATGAGGCGATGCGCCCTGCCCGGCGCCACCTTCAGGCGGAAATCGCAAGGCAGGTCGCCCTTCTCGCCATCATCCGCGATAACGGCCAACACCGCCCCCCGCTCGCGTGCGGCCAGCACCCGCTGGGTCAGGATGGGGTGGCGATCGGCAAGACGATCGCCAATCATCAGGATTAGCCGGGCCTGATCGATATCTTCGGCCGCGGCCGGCGCCACATCCTCGCCATAGGCTGCCGCCTGCAGGGCGGCGGCCGTCTCCGCGCCCGGCACATGGATGTGAGCGGACCCGACAAAGCCCTTCATAAGCTTGTTGGCGACATAAAGATCTTCGGTCAGCAACCCGCCGCCAACATGCAGCGCCACGGCCCCTGCCCCATATCGCGCGATCGCGGTCGACAGGCGTTGCGCCACCTGCGCTACCGCCCTATCCCACTTCTGCCGCCGCCCATCGACGATAGGATGTGAGAGGCGACCCGCCGGATCGGCCTCATCTTGCAGCCGTTGGGCGCGGGCGCACAATCGCCCGCCATTGGCAGGGTGCATCTTATCGCCTTCGACGATCAGCGAACGCCCGTCTCCCGTCACGCAGCGGACGCCGCAGCCCACACTGCACCCGCCGCACTGGCTTCTGACGATGGCCATTTCAGGAAGAGAGAGGTTGCGGTTGGCGCATGCCGATCCCCTATCGCAGCGAAACGGAAGGCGAAAGCGCCACAATCCCCTTGTCACCCTGGGGGCGTCCCGGCACACAAGCGGCATGATCGCCTTTTTTCGCCTGCTTGCAACCTGCCTGTTGCTGTCCATGTCGCTGTCTCACGCCATCGCGCAGACGCGTGGCCCGGTCGTGCTGGCGGCCGCGAGCATGCAGGAGGCGATGACCAGCGCAGCCAACGCCTGGGCCGCGCGAGGCCATCCGCGCCCGGTCCTGTCTTTTGCCGCCTCCTCGGCATTGGCGCGCCAGATCAGGGCTGGTGCCCCGGCCGACCTCTTCGTCAGCGCCGATGAAGATTGGATGGACGATGTCGAGAAGGCAGGTCGGCTGGTGCGGGGCAGCCGGGCCGACCTGGCCGCCAATCGTCTGGTGCTCATCGCGCCGAGAGCGAGACCTGCGCGGTTACGGATCGTAACCGGCATGCCGATCGGCAAGGCGCTCGGTACGGGCCGGCTTGCTCTGGCCGATCCGGACGCAGTGCCCGCCGGCAAATATGGAAAAGCGGCACTGATCGCGCTTGGCGTCTGGCCTGAAGTCGCAGACAGGCTGGTCCGTGCCGCCAACGTCCGCGCCGCGCTGGTCTTCGTTGAACGGGGCGAAGCGCCGCTTGGCATCGTCTATGCGACGGACGCGCGGGCAAGCCGCGACGTGGTGGTCGTGGGGGTCTTCCGATCGTCCACCCATGCGCCGATCCGCTACCCCGTCGCCCGCGTCAAGGCCGGGCGGCACAAGGACGCAGACGGCTTCCGCAGCTTCCTGCTTTCGCCGTCCGGCAAAGCCATTTTCGCCCGCTACGGCTTCGCGAGCCGTTAGAGCAATGCACAAAACCCTTTCCCCTTCCCGTCGTCTCGTGCCTCTTTGCGACCAGCCAGGGTGAACCGATCATGATTGCCGACATGCTGCCAGGCGACTGGCCGAGCGATAGCTGGGCGGTGATCGGCCTGTCCCTGAAGGTCGGCCTGGTCGCGGTGACGGCGACGACGCCGGTGGCATTCCTGCTGGCCTGGATATTGGCGCGCTGGCGCTTTCCGCTCAAGATCCTGCTGGACGCGCTGGTGCACCTGCCACTGATCGTGCCTCCGGTGGTGACCGGATGGCTGCTCCTCATCCTCTTCGGCGCAAACGGCCCTGTCGGCCGGTTCCTGGCAGCCCAGTTCGGCATCACCCTGCTCTTCCGCTGGACCGGCGCAGCGTTGGCAGCCGCCATCATGGCCCTGCCGCTGATGGTACGTGCCATGCGCCTGTCTATCGAGGCGGTGGACCGGCGGCTTGAGCAGGCGGCCGAGACATTGGGCGCCGGCCGGTTGCGCATTTTCGCGACGATATCGCTGCCCTTGGCAGCGCCCGGTATCCTTGTGGCGTTCATCCTTGGCTTTGCGCGGTCGCTGGGAGAGTTCGGCGCGACCATCACCTTCGTGTCGGACATCCCTGGCGAAACCCGTACATTGCCGATCGCCATCTATTCGTCATTGCAGATGCCCGGCGGCGAAACGGGCGCTGCCTGGTTCGCGCTCATGTCCATCCTCCTGTCGATGGGGGCGCTGCTCTTGTCAGGACTATTGGCACGCCGCGTCGGCTGGCGGCGGATCGACCATGTCCTTTGACGTCGATGTGACCCGTAAACTTGGCGCGAAACGGATCAGCGTGCGTTTCGCCGCGCCATCCGGGATCACGGCACTTGTCGGACCTTCCGGCATCGGCAAGACGTCGGTGCTCAACATGATTGCGGGCCTGCTCCGACCCGATCACGGCCATGTCGAGGCAGGAGGCTGCCTGCTTTTCGACAGTAATCGACGGATCGATCTATCTGCGGCGGATCGCCGTTCGGGCTATGTCTTTCAGGATCGACGTTTGTTCCCGCACATGCGCGTCGGCGCCAATCTGCGTTATGGCCGGCGGGGGCCTGGCCTGATGGACATCGACCTGATGGTCGATATGCTGGGCATCGCTGATCTTCTGGACCGGTGGCCCGCCACCTTGTCGGGCGGCGAAGCACAGCGCGTGGCGATCGGCCGCGCCCTTCTATCCTCGCCGCATTTCCTGCTCCTGGACGAGCCTCTGGCCTCACTGGACGAAGCGCGCCGCGCCCCGCTTCGCGCAATCATTCGCCGGGTCAGCCAAGAACTCGCGCTTCCCATCCTGTTGGTCAGCCATGACAGCAGCGATGTCGATCAACTTGCCGACACCATAGTCCGGATGGACGCGAAGCCGAGCGGCTGACGCGGGCGCACGGACGCGTGGGTAAGCCGGGCAATGGGGCCATGCCCCGTGTCAGGATGCGAGGCGATGGACCGTCGGAACAACCGACCGGACCCGCTCTCCCGTCAGCCGCGTGACCGCATTATTGACCAGCATGGCGAGGCCTTCTTCGCTCAACAGGCCGCCGCGTATCAGGCACTGATTGATAAGCACCCGGCGAAAGGCGGAATAGAGCGTCATGTCCGGTGATTGCGGTGCGCGCCAGAACTCATCGAGATCGGAGCATTGGACAATGCCGGGCACCTTGTACACGGCCTCGCCCAGCACCATCACCGGCTTGCCCGCGTTCAGCGACAACGTGCCGACGGTGCTGTTGACGGTCACCACGCCCAGCGAGCGCTCAACCAGCGCGCCGATGTCCCAGTCGGCCAGATAGACGACCCGGTCGTCGACGCCATGCTGCCGCGCCAGACGCGCGGTCAGCCGTTTCCAACTGACGAGGCCGGGATCGAGCGGGTGGCGCTTGACCACCAGATACGTGTCCGCGGGGGCATATTGCGCGAAACTCTTGATCACGAAGCGCAGCGCGGCGCGCATATTGCCGAAGGGCGAATGAACGCGAATCTGATAATCGGAGTTGAGCTGCAGGGGCAAGGTGAAGAAGCGTCTGTCCTTCACGCCTTCCCAAGCGACGGCCGAAGCCTGCCTGTCGCGCGACCGCATCACCAACTTGATGAACCAGGACACGGATTCCAGCAGGAAACTGTGCGGCCGATGGGTGCGGTAAAAGGGGAAGCGCAGCCGCATGATCGTCGAAGCCAGACCATTGCGCATGGTGTTGCGCGCACGCGCGCGGAAGGTGGACGGAATCGCCGGCGCTGCCGGATCGATGTCGGGCAATCCGCGCGCCTGCTCCCGATACCAGTCCGGATCGAGCGGTAGTGTCGAATTGCCGTTCACCCCGTCCTTCTGAAGCGTCAGAAAATCAGGACGGATATAGCCTTCCTCGAAAACATGGACGCGCAGTCCCCGCAGCCGCGCCATACTGTGCGCCGTGGTGTGATAAGGACGACAATCGCCATAGAGGATCAGGTCGGTGACGTTTTCCCTGACGATGAAATCGTCGAAGAACATCGGCCAGTTGTGAAATGTACCGCGATAGTCCGTCGCGCCGTCGCCTGGCCAATCGACCTTGTCGCCGCCGTTGATGTTGATCCGCAGCGCGCCATGGCCCCGCGCGCGAAGCGCTTGCGCCAGCATGGCGAAATAGGGGCCGTGTGGCCCCTGCAGGAACAGAAACGTCTTGCGTACTGGCTTAGCCATGAAGAAACTCGGCGGACAAGGTCATGAATCTTCTTAATTTCCCTTGCAATGCGCGCAACCGGATAAGCGACGTCGCGGACGGTGTGAACCCGTCAGCTAAACGATTGACCATTAATTCCGGTCCACATGGCAGGTTCGTCATCGGGTCAAGATAGCTGGGGTAGAGAATCAAGGCACCGGCGACGAGCTGGTCCAGGCTCAAACGCCGCCCGCGCCGGGCGGGCACCGGCGCCAGATCGCGCGTCAGCCCCCAGCCCGCATAGAAGGGCATACCGTGAACCGTGACGGCGCAGCCGCGCATGAGCGCTTCGAATCCGGTCAGGGACGACAGGACATGCACATCGTCCACCGCTTGCACCAGTTCCATCAGCGGCGCGCCAGTGTCGATCGTGTCGGCCAGCGCCAGCACGGCCGAATCCGGAAGATGCCCCTTGCGATGGCCCGCCTGCACATCCGGGTGCGGCCGATAGATGATCCAGGCATCCGGCTCCGCCCGGCGGACCCGCTCCAGAAAGTCAAGATTGCCGCTGACCCCAGCGCCGCCCAGCTTGACCGACAGATCGTCATCGACCTGCCCCACTGCCAATATCGTTCGCTTGCCAACGGGCAGTTCGATCATGGAGCCGCCGTTTGCGCCATATTTGGTTACGCCGGTCGCGCAAAGCCGCGTGCGCAGGCGGCGGGCGCGGTCCGTCAGCGACTTCGGGAAGGCATGTGTCGCCAGCAGGCTCTCCAGGTCGCTGGCGCGCCCGCCATCATAATAGATGCCCGACCGGTCGATCACGATCGATCCAGGCGGATGCAGGCCAGCGCCAAGACCGCGCGAGCGAATGAAGCCATCCTCCACCCGCACCAGCGGGACATCGGCGCGCGCCGCCTGTTCCGGCAGATCGGCGGATACGCGCGAAGGCCATATCGCCAGCGCTCCGGCCTCCTTGACCGCGCGGCGAAGACCCGGCGCAGCGGACATCATTGGGGGAGATCCTATGCCGTCCCACAGGAACTGGCGGATCGCCTTGCGTTTCCAAAAAGCCATGCCGCTGGCAGCCGCGATGCCCCTGTTCCGGTCGATATGCCGCCGCCAGTCTGCAAGAATCGACAGGGCTTGGATCACATCCACTGGTTCACCGGTGAAACAGTCGCGATAGCGCGCCGCAGCGATGCGCCTGCGCAACCCGTCACTCAGGCTGTCAGGCGCGACCGGCGCGCCGTCCGCGCCGAATACCGGCACGTTGCAGAGGCCGGCGACCAGCGCCAGCTCATCATCCGGATCGGCATGCACCTGGCCGCATTGCGACACCAGCCACCATGGATCGCTCGCCATGGGAAGACGGCGCACGCCGGGCCGGTCGTACCTTGCGCCGGGCATCAGCGCGACATCGTCGGGATCGGTCCCGTCCAGGCCATCGGCTCGCACGACGATCCCGGCACCTATCAGGACAGCGGCGCCGCGCGGCTGCTCTCCCCAGAATGTGCCGCCCACCCGCGCATCGGCGATGGCCGCCAGCACGGCGTCGGTTGCAACGCCAACCTCCGCCGCGTCAGCCGCATCCACGCTGATCGCGGCGGTGTCGGCGGCAACGTCGGGAAAGGGCGGGGAGCGCAAGAAGGGTAGCAGGTTCATCACCCTCGCAGGCGGCTTCGTATCGAACGATGCGGCAGTCCAAATCTGCAATCCGGGACCGACGACATTTCCGTCCCATTCTGCATCGTTACTTCCATGAATAGATGCATGATCCCGGCATCAACAAAGGTCAACCCGCGGAAAGATTGAGTTGCTCCAGCAATTCTTCCACTATGTCGAAATAGAGCCGCCAAGTCGGGGCACGCCAGTGCCGGAGCCGTTCCAGCTGCGCGTCGCGCTCGGGGGAAACCTGCGGTGCATAGCGGTTGATGGCGTGCATCCATCCCAGCCCGTCGAGCGGATCGAGATAGTCCGGCGCGTCCCCCCCCACCTCGCGATGGGCGGAAATATCGCTGCAAATCACCGGCACGCCCGCCGCCAGCGCCTCCACCACCGGCATGCCGAACCCTTCCACGAAGGATGGCATGAGCATCGCCCGCGCGCCGGCCATCAGGGCGTGCATGCGATTGTCCGACACCTCGCCTGCCTCGACTACATGGCCGCGCAGAGCCTCGCCGCGCTCCAATATGTCGATGACATTCTCATTTTCCCAACCGCGCCGGCCGATCAGCACCAGCATAGGCGCAGCGTCGCCCTGCTGTTCGATCAGTCGCCGCCAGACGTTGAGCAGCAACAGATGATTCTTCCGCGGCTCGATGGTGGAGATGTAGACGAAATAGGGCCGGTCCGGCAGATCCTCGCCCTTGGCACCAAAAATGTCCGGCGCATCTGCGCCGAAATGGGCAACGCGGACCACGCGGCCCTCCATGCCGCGCGCCATGTGCGGCGCAAGCGCATCGATCGTAGCCTGGCTGTTGCCGATGATGCCGGCGGCGAAGCTGTCGATCGTCCTTACCCGCTTGCGATGTTCGGCGGCTCCCTGCGGCCGCGCATATTCGGGATGGCTGAGCGGAATGACGTCGTGGACCAATGTCACCAGCCTGGCGCCCTCGGCCCGGAGGATAGCACCCACCTGATCATGGTCGTCCAGGTGGTGCGGCGACACTTGCAAATAGATGCGGGGCCGTGTGGGGCGCGGAACCGGCCGCGGCCGGGTTGCGAACATGTGGCGGATCACCGCCGCCCGCCCTTCCCCCTCGTCATCCAAACCGGCATTGCGCCATTTCGCCGCAGTGAAGGCCAGGAACTGGCGGACAGCGGCGGCATTCAGACGGCCGTAATAGCCGCCGGCCGGGTGCACGGCGGCAAAGGACAGCCGGTCCGGCATCCGCTCCAGCAGTTCGCGGGCATAGATATATTCAACCCGGTCGATGCCCGTGGGCGAAGGGTGGTAGGCGCGCGACAGCAGGCGCGAAACATCAAGGATGACCTCGCTCTCGCCAGCCTGCGTGGTCGGACGCGCGCCGGGACGCTTGCTTTTGAGGGCCAGACGCGCGCCGGGCGCGTTAAAAGGACGTAACACCATGTCAGCGCCTTTGGCACAGGCTCGCGACGAAGCAATCCCGCATCAGAGATATGCGCGAATCTCTTGCGCCAGCGCGTGCAACTGCCCGCCATCCGCCTGCGCTCCTTGCCCATGCGCGACGAAACCCGTGGGATCGCCGGACCAGCGCGGCAGGATATGCACATGCATGTGAAAGATCGTCTGGCCGGCCGGCGCACCATTGAACTGGGCGATCTGGATGCCGTCGGGCTTCAGTGCCTTGCGGATAGCGGTGGCGACCTTCTTCGCGGTCGCCATCACCTGCGCCAGCGCCTCGTCTTCCATATC
>Ga0315899_10002672_pt1 | contig 19589 bp, 14 predicted proteins | sample LakEriMetagenome_2_FD_203518 | JGI IMG/M metagenome (GOLD analysis project Ga0315899, IMG submission 203518) | Freshwater fungal communities from buoy surface, Lake Erie, Ohio, United States - Buoy 4 MA112 | ecosystem: Environmental > Aquatic > Freshwater > Lake | place: USA: Lake Erie, Ohio... | reverse complement strand
GCGTGATGCGTTGCGATCAGTCGATGCGACGCTCGCGATGCTGAACGCGGCGGGCGATGTTGATGTGGTTGTGCATGTGGCCGGACTGTCGGGCGGACTGGGGATGTGCAAGGCTTACGGCGAGCGCATGTACACGGAGAACGTGTGCGGCGTGACGCTGATTGATGCGCTGATGGCGATGCGTGAGCGGCCCGCGCTGGTGGGAATCGGGCATATGTGCATGTACGGCGCGGATGCGGCGCAGCCTTATCGCGAGGGAGATGTGCTTTGGGGCGAACTCGACCCGATCACGAAGTGGTACGGGCAGGCGAAGCGCGATGTGTACGCGGCGATGCTGGCGGCGCGGGAGCGCGGGCTGCGGGCAGTGTGCGTGATTCCGACGAATTTGTATGGACCGGGTGATGTGTTTGGTGATCCGCTGAAGAGTCACGCGGCCGGGGCGATGATTGAGCGATATGTGCAGGCGGCGCGAGAGGGAGCGGCGAGCGTGACCAATTGGGGCACGGGGTCGGCGGTGCGAGATTTTCTGTTTGTGGAAGATGCGGCTCGCGGCGCGGCGCTGGCGGCGGAACGAGTGGACACACTCGATGCAGCGCGGCAGACAGCGATCAATTTGAGCGGACCGGCAGAGGTTTCGATTCGCGACATGGCCCTGGCGTGCAGCAAGGCGGCTGGTTTTGCCGGGCAAACCTTGTGGGATGCGAGCAAGCCGGACGGGGTAGCGCGGCGGGTGTTGGACGGATCGTTGGCGGGACAGGCGCTGGGGTGGAAGGCGCAGGTGGATATTTGGCAAGGAGTTGCGCGAACGGCGGGGTGGCTCAGAGCCTGCGCCGACTAAGGGCCGGTGCCACCACTGGGTGAGCATGCACTGGCAAAGGCTGGGCCTCTGTTCAGGCGCGGGGCGAACTTACCGATCCATACGTGATGCGCTGAGAACATGCAAATGTCGGCGGTCGTACGCCGATTTTCGCGTGTTGCACCGCTGTCGCATTTCTATCATCCCTCCCTCGCTTGGCTCAGGGGACGGGTGGGAGCGACAGCGAGCAGTGGCTTTTCAGATTCTGGACTGATCCAGTTCGAAGGAGTTTCGCGTGTCGCAAGTTGCTTCAAACGGTGAATCGCTGGCCGGTGGCGTCAAGATCAACAAGGACATGACGGTCGTCATCACGGGTGGCGGCGGGTTCATCGGGGGGCACTTGGTGAACTTCTTCCGCTCGATGGGCGTGAAGAAGATTCGCGTCGCGGACATCAAGCCGCTGGATGAGTGGTATCAGGTTTTCCGCGATGTTGAGAATCACGCTGGCCCGATCAAGGGCGACTGCCGCGACTTCAAGGTGTGTCGCAATCTGTGCACGGGCGCGGACGAGGTGTATCAGTTGGCTGCCGACATGGGCGGCATGGGGTTCATTGAGAACAACAAGGCGCTGTGCATGCTGAGCGTGCTGACGAACACGCACATGCTGCTGGCGGCACAGGAAGCTGGCGTGAAGCGGTTCTTCTACGCGAGCTCGGCGTGCGTGTACAACGCCGACAAGCAGAAGAACCCCGATATCACGGCACTCAAGGAAGCGGACGCATATCCGGGTCTGCCTGAAGACGGCTACGGCTGGGAGAAGCTGTTCAGCGAGCGCATGTGCCGGCACTTCCGCGAGGACTTCGGCATGCACACGCGCGTGGCTCGCTTCCACAACGTGTACGGCCCCGAAGGCACGTGGGAAGGCGGGCGTGAGAAGGCTCCCGCGGCGATCTGCCGGAAGGTGATCGCGGCGAAGGTGAGCGGCAAGCACGAGATTGAAATCTGGGGCGATGGCACGCAGACCCGCAGCTTCATGTTTGTTGATGACTGCGTGCGCGGGATCAACATGATCACGCACAGCGGCATTCTCGAGCCCATCAACCTGGGCAGCAGCGAACTGGTGAGCATCAACCAACTGGTGAGCATCGCGGAAGAAATCGCGGGCATCAAGCTGAAGCGCAACTACAAGCTCGACGCGCCCAAGGGTGTGGCGGGTCGCAACAGCGACAACACCAAGATTCAGAAGTACCTGGGCTGGGAGCCCAGCACGCGCCTGCGCGATGGCATGGAGCGCACGTACCGCTGGATCGAGAAGGAATTCCTCGCGAAGTACAACGCAAAGACGGCACACCTGTCGAGCATCAGCACGTTCACCAAGGGCAGCCATCCGATTCCGGGCGACGGCTACAACCCCGAGAGCAAGAACATGACGACGTGGACGCAGGGCATTCCCGCGGGCTACGGCGCTCCGGCCAAGGCCAAGGCTTCGAGCAAGGGCAGCAAGAGCAAGCCCGCGGCGAAGAAGGCCAAGCTGGCGGTGAAGGCGAAGGGGAAGGCGGCGAAGAAGCCCGCGAAGGCTGGCAAGCGTTGAATATGTCGCCATGACGGCGTTCGGCAAGGTGCAGCGGCACGCTGGGTACTTCTATGAGCAATCAACGCCTCGAGGACGCTCTGCAACGGATGAAGTCTTCCTTCCCGGTGCAGGGTTACATCAAAGACGATCGCATCGATCACTGGCGATTCATGGCCGACTTGGTGTGTCGGCATGTGTCCGAAGGCGAACGCGTGATGGATTTTGGCTGCGGCCCGGGCGACTTTCCGTGGCTGCTGGCTCAGCTGGGGCGCGACTCGTGGGCGGGCGATGACCTGCAGGACCCGTGGCACCTGAAGCCGGGCATGCATGACACGCTCAAGAAGTACATGGGCGACGCGGGCGTGAAGTTCTCGCTGCTCGAACATGACAAACCATTTCCATGGCCCAAGAACCACTTCAAGATGGTCATGTCGCACCACACCTTCGAGCACATTCCCGAATCGCCCAAGGGGCTGCTCGAAGCGCTGGTCGATCTGGTTGCTGAAGACGGCCTGCTGCTCATCACTGTTCCGAGCGCCGTGAACATTCGCAAGCGGCTGGATGTGATGCGCGGCAGAACCAACTACCCGCCCTATGACCAGTTCTACTGGCTGCCCTCGCCCTGGCGCGGGCATCGGCGTGAGTACTGCCGGGACGATCTGGCGAAGATGGCTCAGTATCTGAACCTGGAGGTTGTGGAGCTTCGCGCGTACACGTGCATGCTTGCACGCGTGCCACCTTCGCTGCGCGGCGTGTACAAGCTCGTCGTGTCGATATTCCCCGACTGGCAGGATTCGTGGATTCTGCTTGCCCGCAAGCCCAAGGGCTGGAAGCCTCTGTCGCTGCCGCCGGATGAGCGCACGTTCAAGTCGGCTCTTCGCGGCGTGAATCCGACGGCGCAGGAGTAACGGTTGTAGCACGGAGGACGCGTCGGACGCTACGGCGTGCGTGAGCGTCCGGTATCGCGCGCCAACATTCCCCTGTTTGCCTGTCCCGCAAGGCTGCGCACGTTCACGCGAGCCCGACTTGGGCGATCACTCGCAAGTGTCGATATTTTCGCTGTGCTGCGTCTGCTGCTCCAACACGCGCGACCGGGAATGGAAGTCGCTCTGGCGATTCACCATCCGGGCAATCCGGATGTCGTGTTGTTACGTGAGGGGGCTGCGCTGGATGCGTATTCGATACCGCACCTGCAGCAACTGGGTATTCATGAAGTGTGGATTCGGTATCCGGGGCTCGAACACCTGGTGCGGTATGTTGATCCACAGTTGATGGCGAACTATCGCTCGCTCACGACGCGCGTGGGCAATGTGATTGATCAGGCGATGGTGCGCAACACGGTGGAGATTGACTTCTACGCGTGCAAGAAGGCTCTGCTGAGCGTGACGCGACATCTTGCGGAGAACCCGCAGAGCGCGCTCTGGATTTCGCAGGTGGCGCACGCGGACAAGCCGTTTGTGCGGCACTGCGGCAATGTCGCGGCGCTGAGTCTGATGATGGGTATGCGGCTGGATTTCTATCTGGTGCGCGAGCGCAAGACGTTGCCTGCGGGACGAGCGAAGGACCTCACGAGTCTGGGCATCGGCGCGCTGTTGCATGATGTGGGCATGCTGCGGATTCCGCAGCCCGCACTGGACCGATACAACGCGACGCTGGACACAAGTGATCCGGAATGGCGCACGCACACGGCGCTGGGATACGACATGGTGCGCGGAGTGCTTGATCCGACGGCGGCGATCATCGCGCTGTACCATCACCAGGCTTGGGACGGGACAGGTTTCCCGGAGCGCCCCAGCTTGCGCGGCGGCACACGGCCCGCGGCAGAGCGTGACGTGCACGTGCTTGCTCGCATTGTGGCGGCAGCGGAGCTGTTCTCGCGGATCAAGAACCCGGCACACGCTCCGGGCAGCAGCGCGAAAGACTTGCCGACGCTGCCGACGGTGCGGGCGCTCAAGCTCATGCTCGCGGAAGCGACCCGCAAGAAAGTTGATCCCGTTGTGTTCAAGGCACTCATGAGCGTGGTGCCGGCGTATGCGCCAGGCTCGGTGGTGCGACTGAGCGACGGGCGCGATGCGGTAGTGACGAGCTGGCATGTGAACGCTCCGTGTCGGCCCACGGTGGAAATTCTGCACGAGATTGAGCCGCGGCCGCAGAAGCAGCGCGGCAAGGTTGTGCGGATTGATCTGCGTGAGCTCAAAGAGCTTTCGATTGTCGCGACAGATGGCGAGGACGTGAGTCAGGACAACTTCGAGCCGGCTGAACCCGGTGAGTTTGACCTGCTCTCGCTATATCGCTCGATGGAGAATCGTGCGCACGGAGATCTCAAGGCGGATGCTGGCGAGGACGTGCCGCACGAGCCTGTTGCAGACGCGCCAACGCCTGAGACTCATGATGACACGCCACCCGCGCAGGCGGCGTGAACGAATCAACGAAAAAACCCGCGATTGCTCGCGGGTTCTTTCATTGATTGAAGTCACTTGATCACTGACTGCGTGTCAGCAATCAGTCTCCGGAATCAAGGCGTCGGACGACCGAAGAAGATGTCGCCGAATCCGCCGCCACCGATCTGGTCGGCGTTGTAGATGTACTGCGCATCGAGAGCCTTCTCGATACGGATCTTGGCTTCGGAGAGGTGGGCGTAGGAGTAGGGGTCCAGACCGCTGCTGTCCTTGCCGTCCTTGCCGATGATGCCCGTGATCTTGTCGACAAGCTGGCGCAGCTCCTTGGTCGCGAGGTTGCTGACGGGCTTGGCGACTTCGCCGAAGGAACCACCCGGCAGGCTGAGGTCGATCATGCGATCGATGTACTCACGCTGCAGGTTGCGGCGCAGGCTGCTGACGTAGGGCTTGCGGACGCTCGCGCCGCTGGGGCCCTTGTCGAGCTCCTTCCACGTCTCGTTGCCGATGGTGTCGAAGAGCTCGGGCAGCGTGAAGGCATCGTCGCCGCTTGCGATGCGGAACTCGTTGTCGAAGACACGGCGCACGGTGGTGGGGTTCAGGAGCATCGTCATGACGCTGGCCTGCATGCCGCCGATGCGGTCGTGAATCGGGAAGGCGTTTTCCTGCATCGCTTCGCTGAAGCCGCCGGCATCGAGCCACTTGTCGCTGCTCATGTACTCGAGCAGTTCGGGCGTGAGGCCATAGGACTCATCGAAGAAACTGTTTTCGATCGTGAACTTGAGCGCCTCACGCTGATCAGCGGCTGGCACGACGGTCAGGGGCTTGCGGTTGCCCGGGTCGCCCTTGAGGTCGCGGTTGACGAGGACGCCGCCGACCCAGTTGGCCATGGTGGTCACGCCGGTCATCTGCATGCCCAGCGTGATCGTGTAGCCGCGGCGGACCTTGCTCCAGCTTTCGCCGTCCTTGATGAACTTGTCGAGCAGGCGAGAGCGGTGGTAGCGGGCGAGCTCCATGCGCTGCTGGCTCCACACGAGCGGGTCTTTGCCGAAGTCGTAGCGACGAGCGCGGGGGTCGGGACCCGTGGTGTCTTCGTCGGTGGCGTAGTCAAGGCCCGGCTCACCGACGCGCTTGAGCACGTCCTTGGTATCACCCGTGGTGTAGCCGTACTCGATGGCCCACATGTCGTAGACGCCGATGTCCTTCATCGAGACGTCGCCCACCAGCTTGCCGTTTTCGACAACCATGTTGGGGCCGATGTAGTCCATGACGCTCGCGGCGAAGGGCTTCTGGCCCTTGACCTGCGCGCTGTTGATTTCGGCGATGGTGTACTGCGTGCTGGCCTTGAAGTTGTGACGCAGGCCCAGAGTGTGGCCCACTTCGTGCAGCACGAGGTCGCGCAGCAGCGGCTCGACGAACCAGGCGGGAATGCCGTCGAGTTCGGGAGCGGGCTTCTTCTTCTTGGCGTCCTTCTTCTCGTCCTTCTTGTCGTCGGCCTTGTCTTCCGCCTTATCGCCACCGTCGTTGTCGCCGTCCTGGGCGAGGCCGGCGGCTTCGTCGAAGGCGGCGTCATTGGTGAGCACTTCGGTTGCGAGGCGGAGCATGGCCATGTCAAAGGCCTTGCCGCGCGCGGCCATACACAGGCCGTTCACCTGACTGGTGCGATTGACGAGGCCGTCGAATTCCTGATCGCCCATCATGCGATCGATGACGATGCCGCCATCTTGGCCCAGCAGGTCAGACTGCTCGTGCTTGGCGACAGCCATGGGGTGGCCGCCCCACGCCTGAATGCCGCGGCGAGCGCGCTCGGCGAGGATCATGGGGCGCTTGCCCGGATCAGCCAGGCGGACGCGCGGGTCCCACTGCGGACGGGTTTCGAGCCAGGCGAGGGTTTCGGGGCTCATGCCGTCCATGACGATTTCCGGCATGATTTCGTTGAACTGGGCCCAGAAGTAGCGAATCCAGCCGTCGGTGAGGACGACGTCGGCATCGAGGATCTGGCCGGTGAGCGGGTGCACGCGCGAGGGGCCGATGGCGGTGCCGATGTCATTGCTGAGCCAGCGAATGAAGTTGTACTTGACGTTTTCGGGGTCCTTGTCCATGTGGGCCCCGGTGACTTCATCCTGCTGATAGACCTCGATGGCATTCTGAATGCCGACCTGCTCGAAGGCCTTGTTCCAGCCCAGCACGCCTTCGCGCACGGCTTGGCGGTAACGGACGGGAATACGAGCGTCGAGATAGAAGACGATCGGTTCCTTGGGCGGGCTCATCGCGAGCTTGGGGTCGCGCTTTTCCAGGTGCCAGCGGTTGATGTAGCGGACCCACTTTTCCTTGTCGGTGAACTTGCCGAGGTCGCGGTAGACCGTGGTGAAGTAACCAACGCGGGCATCGGCGGAGCGGGGCTTGTAGGAAGGGTTGTCCTTGATGATGCTGATGCTGTAGTGGAACTCCTGCAGGCGGCCTTCGCGGTTGGGCATTTCGAAGGAGATTTCGTTGTTCTCTTCGAAGCTCTTGCAAACCTTGAGGGTCGCAACGCGGGTGTTGGAGCCGTTCATGCGAGCGCCGTAGAAGGATGCGGCGCGGTTGACGAAGAGGTCGCGCAGATCGATGACGGGCTGGCCAGCGGGGCCCATGGTCAGAATCGGAATGTCGAGGATGACGCGATCGGTGAAGAGGTTCTGGACGCTGCTCTTGCTTTCCTGGTCGCCCGTGCTGCGGGTTTCGACGTTGGGCTCGATGAGCAGCAGGCGGTCGTTGACGCGCTTCCAGTAGACGTACATCTCGCCGAACTGCAGGCCGGCGTAGGTTTCGCCGCTGGCGACGGTGAGGGCGATGAAGTGGCGTTGGCCTTCCCAACCGCGCGGAAGTTCGGCGATGAGGCTGTGGTCCTTGTCTTTCTTCCAGAGCTTGTAGAGGGACTTGCCGCCGTCCGCGCTCTCGACCTCGGTGAAGCCCTTGCTGACTTCGGCCCAAGGACGGAAGTCAGGCTTTTCCTGGGCGGCGGCGGGCGGAGCATCTTGGGCGACGGCAAAGCCGGTCGAACCAGCGGCGAGCAAGAGGGCGGTGAGCCCGAACGACAGGGAAACCCTTCCGAGACCGCGTGCCATGAAAAACTCCTTCGCGCGAAGCGCGGACAGCGAGACGAACCGACCACCCATCAGCGACAGAAACCGCCGAGGACCTGCACAAAGTAGCCGACAGGCGCACAAATGCCGGACGAAAGTCGCGCGACAAATGCCACCACGCCCGGGCCACCCCGGCGAGCAGAAGGTTCTTCGCAAGTGGGTTGCCGGGCGTTTCTGGGTATAGCACGAGAAATAGCCGCCCGTCGACGGTGACGGGCTGACCACCGGGTTTTCTGGGGAGGATGACGGACCAGCGGACTGCCGACTTCGGGCCTGCGACTATCAACGCCCGCCGGGGCTGACGGCGCCGAGGAGGTTGAGCACCGTGTCACGCTGCAGGTTGATCGCGATTTCGCGGGTGGCGATGCTGGTTTGCTGGATGAGCTGCGCGCGGACGAGGCGGGCGGTTTCAGAGGCGTAGTCGGTATCTTCGATGGCGCTCCTCGCACCGGTCAGGCTTTCGAGTTCAACCATCAGCGTGCGCTGCTGGCTGTCGATCTGCTGGCCTCGGGCGCCGATGGCGGCGCGACGGCCCGTGCTGCCCTTCTGGGCGGCGTCGACGACTTTCTGCGCGGTTTCGAGATCGCCGTTGATGAGATTGAGTTTGCCGCCGCGTTGCAGGTCTTTGAGCGAGAAGGTGACTTGCTCGCCGTTCACGGTTTCGGAGACGGAGCCTTCGGCGAAGATGTTGCGGCCGCCGAAGAGCTGTTCGCCGCGGAAGGTGTAGGTGTTGGAGACGAACTGCATGCCTTGCAGTGCCCCATCGAGGGCGGTTTGCAGGCCTTCGCGTTCTTCGTCGCTCATCGCGCCGCGATTGGCGGCGGCGACGACGAGGCTTTGCAATTCGATGTAGGCATCGGCGAAGGCAGACTCGCCACCATCGAGGGCATCGAGGCGGATGCGTTCAAAGTCGAGGTTCTTGATCTGCTTCTGGAGCGTGCGTTCCTGCGCGCTCATGGCGTCGACGGCGACTGCGCCGGCTGGGTCGTCGGCGGCGCGGTTGATGCGCTTGCCGGTGGCGAGCTTGGTGAGGGAATCGTTGACCTCGCGCGTGGAGCGAGCGATGGCCGCATTGCTGGCCATGACGCGCGTCTCAACGTTGAGAGAGATTCCCCGCATGAGAGGGTCATCGGCGGTTTGCGGACGCGGATGAAGCGTGACCGCTCCCTCCAACCCGCGCAGACGACATAAACGGTACAGACAGACTACTCGACCTCGAGCACCGTCGGTCCAAACTCGCTCTCCCACACGCTCTGGTCTGGCCGTTGAAACGCACTTTCACCAAAGATTGGATTCGCCACTGGTCGCACGTTCCACACGCGCAGCGAAGGCGTCGGACCGGTGTCTTGGAACTCCCATCGTCGGGCAAGGAGTGATTCCATGTCGATGAACACGCGCACGCGCTCGGTTGAGTCGCCCAGCGGTCGATTGCCTGCGATCACCACGCATGCGTGTCCATTGATGTTGGCTCCACCCTCCACGACAGCGTCCGCGAGCTGCAACGCCCCAACTCTCAATTGGTAGTCAGTACCGAGCAAACTCATCACCCAGCCCGATGTGCGGCCGCACACGTCAAATGCACCTGAAATGGCTCGGCGAAGTTCTTGCTGTTCGACTTCGTCCTTGCCGACAGTCCACATGGATTGCGCCAGCGGGTCGCTGGAGCTTTTCCAGATTCGATACGACAAGCGCTGGTTGTTCAACATGGGTCGTCCCGCTCCGTAGCGGTAATCCGACGCATACGAACCCAGAAAACCATGCTGGTCATAGCGGAACTGATAGCCGCCATCTCGCGCGTATCGGAGGTTCCATGCCGCAAGCGATACTCGCTTATCGCTGCCCATGTGTTCAGCGATGATGCCGCGTTCCTCGTATGTGGTCAATCCTCTGTATTGCTCGGCGGACTTATCCAGCCACTCTTGCGCCGAGCGTACTGACGCCTTTGCGGCGAGCGACGGCTCCGCCGCGAGCGGCGAGACCTTCACGTCTTTCCACGGCGCGGGGACCGGGTAATTCCGTGGCTTCACGCAACCAGCCAGTGCGATCGCTGCGACACTGATCAGTGCGACATTCCTTCTAACCCGATTGAATTGACGCTGCATGCTTGCCCCCTTCATGTCACGTTACTTGTTCTGCTCACGATACCACGCGATCGTACGTTTGAGCCCGTCTTCGAAGCCCACCTGAGCTCTCCAGCCCAACAGTTGCTGAGCGCGCTGCACATCAAGGCAGCGGCGCGGCTGGCCGTCGGGCTTGGTGGGGTCCCACGCGATATCGCCCTGGAAGCCGGTGAGTTTGACGATGAGCTCGACGAGGTTCTTGATGGTGATCTCAAAGCCTGCGCCGAGGTTGATGGGTGTGGGTTCGCGCATCACTTCGGCGGCGCGGATGATGCCCTCAGCAGCGTCGTCCACGTAGAGGAATTCTCGGCTCGCGCTGCCTGTGCCCCAGACGGGCAGGGACTTGTCGCCACGCTGCTGGGCTTCGACGCACTTGCGGATGAGCGCGGGGATGACGTGGCTGCTTTCGAGGTCGAAGTTGTCCCAGGGGCCGTAGAGGTTCACGGGCAGGACATAGGCGGATTGCATGCCGTATTGCAGCTTGTATGCGTCGAGCATCTGCCAAGCGGCTTTCTTGGCGACGCCGTAAGGCGCGTTGGTCTCTTCGGGATAGCCGTCCCAGACTTCGTCTTCACGGAAGGGGACCTTCGCGAACTTGGGGTAGGCACAGATCGTACCGGTCTGCACAAACACGCCGCCACGCTCAATGAGGCCGTCGAGGCGGGCGTGTTCGATGAGGTGGAGCGACATGGCCATATTGGCAAAGAAGTAACGGCCCGGGTTTTTGCGGTTGGCGCCGATGCCACCGACTTCGGCGGCGAGGTGCAGGATGACGTCGGCCTTGGCGTTGGGAAAGGCGTTGCGATACATGCGCGCGACGCTGGCATTGTCGGTCAGGTCGACATCTTTGCGGCGCGGAATGTAGATGTGTTCTTCCTTCACGCCGCGTGCGAGAAGGCGCTGCTTGACGTGACGGCCCAGAAAGCCAGCGCCGCCAGTGACGATGATGCGCTTGCCGGCGAGGGGTGAAGAGGTGGGAAGCGTGGTCATGGGTGAATCTTTCGCGTGGAAAGCACGAGAGATGGGGCAAAGGGGCGTGAATCGCTTTGAAGAGGTTATAGTGACGCACGGGGATGGCGTCGGTGTGTGAATGATCGATGAGTGACAGTCAGGCACAGACAGGTGAGACGACGAGTCAGCCCCAGACCGAAGCTCTGGGAGCACGGGTCGGCCATGGCATGGCGTGGATGGTGGTCGCGGCGATCGCGAACAAGTTGCTGACGTCGATTGCGCAGATTGTGCTGGGGTGGAAGCTGGATCCTGAGGATTTCAGCGTGTATGCGGTGGCGACGGGCGTGGCGGGGTTCGTGGCAGTGTGTAAGGAAGCCGGGATGCGTGAGCTGCTGGTGCAGCGTGGGCGCGAACGCTTCGATGATCTTTCAGGACCTGCCTTCTGGCTCGCCTTCTGGTACAACATGGTGGTGGCGGCGTTGATTGGCATCATTGCCTATCCATTGTCGCTGCACCTCGATAAGCCTGAGTTCGCGATGGTGGTGCTTGTGCTTGGCATTGCACTGCCGGTGGGGACGGTTGGTGGAATATTGGGGAGCAAGTTAAGGAATGACCTGAACTTCTCGGTCTCCAGCAAAATTGCTGTGGGGGTCAACCTGGTGCGGCAGACCAGCAGCATCGGATTTGCGCTTGGTGGGATGGGCGCGCTCGCGCTTGCGATTCCCGCCGTGCTCGCCGCGGCATACGAATCGATCGCCTCTTCGCGCGTCAGCAAGATCAACCTGTGGAAGAAGCCCGCACGGACGCAGGAATGGCCCGCACTGTTTCGTGATAGTCGCTGGCTGATGTTCGCATCGCTTTCAAATTTTGCCGTGGACTGGGGTCCGTTTGTCATGTTGCTGCCACTGGGGTTGCTGACGGCTGAGCAGAACGGGCAGTTTTACTTTGGATATTCCATCACGGCGCAGGTTGGTGTGTTGCTGGGCGTCAGTGTGTTGCTGGTGCTCACGCCCGCGTTGACGCGGATGGCGCATGACCCGGCACGACTTCGACACGCGGTGCTTCGCAGCATGCGAACGCTGATGCTGGTTGCGAGCATCGCGAGCCTCGGACTTTCGGCGTGCATGCCCGCGCTGGAGAGCTTGCTGTGGCACGGCAAGTGGGAACCGTCAGTCTGGGCGACGGTCATTCTGGGCATCTTCTTCCCGTGGCGCATCACGTTCGGGCTGACGGCCGCCATCTTGCTGGCACAGGGTCGATTCAAGCTCTACTCGTGGCTGACGCTGTTGGAAGGCGCCGGGCTGACGGCCAGTTGCTGCTTCGCTGCGTGGATTGAAGGTTCGGCGACAAGTGTGGCGATCGGGGGAGGACTGTGGCTGTTTGTCAGTCGTGCGGTGATCTGCATGTGGGTCTGCAAGCAATTGCAACTGCCGCGGCGCGAGCTTGCGGTGGCGATGGGAAGTACGTGGATCATCGCGATCGCGGCGGGGGCGGCGGGCTGGTCGGCGGATCATTTCCTGCCGATTCGACAGGTGCTGCCGCAATACATGCCGCTGGGGTCAGATGCGGTCAAGCTCATGATCGCGGATGCGGTACGGGTGGGCGTGGCGGGGACGGTGACAAGCGTGCTTTTCCTGGCGCTCGCTCGCGTGTTCCTGCATGAAGCCCTGAAAGATGTTGTGCGGGTTGCGCCGATGAAAGTTCGTCGGATCATGGGGATCATCTGCGGCGTGCGCCCAGATGAGCAGACCGAGAGCGCAGCGTGACATGGATCAACGAGTATTGATATCGACGGTGCGATGGGCCAGCCGGACTCTTCTCGCACTGGCGTGGATTGCTCTTGCCGCGTGGATCATCGGGCGGCTGGTGTCAGACCGGTTCTTTTGGAGCCAGTTTGTACTGTGGATGCCAAGCTGGATCATCGTGCCCGGGTCGGCGGTGTGTCTGGCGTTGTCCGTGGGCCTTGCGAAACTGGGCTTCCCACGGTATGAAGCGGCTGACAACCGAGATCGATCTTGGCGAGATGCACGGCCCGGCGCCCGCAGCGCTCGGTGGCGGCGTGTCGCGTGGATCGCATGCGGCGTGGTGACGCTGGGCATGGTGCTTGGCGAATGGCGCGTGCTCAATGCTGTGACGCGTCCACACGCAGCGTCGCCCACGCGGCTGATCGTGTGGAACCCCAGCGAGATGGATCGATTTGATCTCGCGCTGGAGCGCATGCGCGACATACGACCAGATGTACTGCTGGTGGCGAACCCGCCGTTCAACCGGTCGTTTGCAACGGTGACGGAGAGCATGGGCAGCCCGGAAAAGCCCGCGCATGCGGTGGTGTACGGGCGATTGGTGGTCATCAGCAAGTTTCCGATCATGCGGTGGGCAGGAACGGAGCTGGGTGTGACGGGGGCAAAGGTGCGGCGGTTTACGTGGGACGGGGGTGGGCTGTTGTCGATTGACAAAGGCGCGGCGCTTCTGGTGCAACTGGATACGACCAGCGCGCTGGGGCGACCGACGACGGTGTGGCTGGTGGATCTTCCCAGCGATCCGGATATTCCGCGTGATCGCATGATGCGTGAAGCGCGGCGCACGCTGGATGGCTTGACGAATTACCTGATGCGCGCCGCGAACGGTCGCGATGTGGCGGACACATGGGGTGATGTCGCGACCAATCCGCTGCGGACACCGGACATCATCGCTGGTGACACGAACACACCGCGCGGGTCACGGTCGCTCGACACGCTGAACGCACGTGTTGATGGCATGCTGATCGGGGCGTATGAACAGGCCGGTTACGGGCCCGACTTGACGTATCCGCGGCGTGTACCGCTGCTGGCGATTGATCACACGTTCCTTGCACCGTGGCTGCGTGCGAGTCTGTATGAGACGCACGACATGGGACTGGGAACACACCGGCTGCAGGAAGTCGAAGTTTTCACCCGCTGACCTTGTTGCGCCGTCGCGTCGTCTGCCGATAGCCTTTTCATGAGCACCCAGACCCAGTCCCCGGCAGGCTTCACGAACATCGAGCAGCAGCTCTCGGGAGAGCTTTCCGTCGCCGCGTTGTTGGAGAACAGCGCCAACCGCGTTCGCCACGTGCAGGGCTGGCTGCACCGCATTGAGGGCTTCACGCTCATGCGTCTGGTCGCGGCTTCGCAAGCAACCGTTGCGGGTGAAGTGGTCGAGATCGGCAGTTTCAAGGGCCTTTCCGCCTGCTGGCTGGCGATGGGCGCGCAGATGCTCGCGAACGCCAACATCACCGCTGGATGCGGGCGCATCTTCGCGGTCGATCACTTCAAAGGCTCACCCGAGCACCAGCCGGGCGGCTCACACCCTGATCCCGACATCGCTCGCGATGGCACGACGCTCAACGTTTTCCGCGGCAACATCGAAAAGGCCGGCCTGACCGAGTTCGTCAACGTCATCGAGAAACCCTCTCGCGAAGGCGCTCTCTCCTGGTCGGGCGGGCCTATTCGCCTCTGTTTCATCGATGGCGATCACTCCTATGAGGCGAGCAAGGAAGACTTCGCGCTCTGGTCCAAGCACGTGCCTGTGGGCGGATACATCTGCCTGCATGACGTGGGCAGTTGGCCGGGCGTTACCAAGTTCGCGCAGGAGTTGACCAACGATCAGGCCAGTGGCTTCCACCGCATTTTCGGCGTCGCGTCACTTCAGGTCTTCCGCCGCATCGCGTGACGCTTAACCCATCGCAACCGCGGCGCTGTGCCCACCCTGAGGCGAGGCGGGCGGCTGGGGCGAGATACTCGCCACCACATCCGCGAGACTCTTGCCGAAGAACGCGTCGCGACGGACGTTGTCAAGCGTCGTCGCCAGTGTCGCGTGTTCGCCATGCATGGTGGTACCCGGCGGATCGTTCAGGGCGATGATCTCGGTGGCAAGCATCGCCTCGGGTGCCTTCGCGAGCGTGAATGTGTCAATGGTGGGGTCGTTGTCGACCACTTCCACGAGCATCTGAGCTTTGTGCAGGCGCTTGAGCAGCACATCGACGAGCGACTCCTCGAGGCTGGTGGCGAGGGCGAGGCTCTGGCGGTCGCTGGTTTGGCCTGCTTTGAAGCGCTGCGCCACGGCACACATGATGACGAGCGTGCTGGCGGGGTGCACGAGCAACACGCCTTCGGCTCCGCCGTCGCGCGGATCGGGAATCATGCCAAGCGACACCATGAGTGATCGCTTGAAACCCTCTTTGCTGAGCTTGCGATAAGCCTGCATGACGACAGTGACCTGGAAGCCAAGCAGGATGACGATCCAAGTGACATAGACCCAGAGCAGGAAGAGCGGAATGAGGGCGATGACGCCATAGAGCTGGGCGTAGCCGGTGCTGTATCTGACGTAGGCAGTGAAGGCCCACTTGCTGGCCTCCCACACGACGGCGGCGAAGGCGGCGCCGGCCATGGCGCTGGGGACGTGCACGCGCGTGTTGGGAATGCCTGTGTAGAGCACCAGCAGCATGAGCGTGGAGATGGCGCATGATGCGGTAAAGCCGACGATGGCGACAGTACCTTGACGCGCGCGATCGGCGAACGTCCTTTCGACGTTGACCGGAGGCGTCTTTGCTTCAATCGATGCGGCAGCGGCTTCGACTTGGCGGGCTTCCTGCGCCATGCCCACCCAGTTGCGCGCAGTGCGATTGGCAGCTTCACTCACGCCGAAGCTGAGCACCAGAAACACGGGCCCAAGTGTGAGCAGGGCCCAGTACTGCGTGACGCGGCGAACCCAGGTCTTGCCCGCGGTCGCGCCAGCGATCTGGTTGAAGGCTTTCTCGGTCTCGACGACCATGGAGATCGCGGCGTAGATAAGCATGAGCGCGCCAATGAAGCCAATGGCGCCGAAGTTGATGGACTCGACGCGCGTCATGAGCTGCTTGATAAACTCGTCAAGGCGCGCGGCTTGGGCCTGCTGTTGCACCTGCTCTGCGGAGATCATCATGCCGCCGCCGCCGAAAATGTTGATGCCTGGAATAACCGCGGCAGCCTGTTTGGCGGGCTCAACCTTCTCAACGACGATATTGGCAAGACCGGCGTACTCGAGCACGCTGGTGACCACTTCGCGCACCTGCTGCTCGTTGACGAAGCGATGCAGGACGACGAGGCCGATGACCAGAACCGGAATGATCGCGAAGATGGTGCGAAAGCTCAGCGCCGCGGCCATGCGGGTCATCTGGCTCTGGCGATAGTTGTTACCCACCAGACGCATGAGTACGCGTGTGCGCGGCATCCAGCGCGGGGCCCACTTGGGAAGCGGGATCTCGTCGGTGAGCGGTTCGGGAGGTGTTGAGCTGCGGAGTGCCATCGCGAAAACCTGACGGGATCAATCGGGCCAAGATCAGTCGGGCAACAACGTGCGCGGCTTGCGTCGTGTCGGCTCGGTGAAGGAGTCACTCACGGCCTTGGCGCGAGCGTCTTCGTTGCCGGCAGCGCGACGGCTGACGCGCGGAGGTGCGTTGTCGACGGCATCCTGCCGGTCTTTGGGAGCTTTGGTGCCGCGACCGGCGAGGAGGGCCAGCGCGCGCTGGGCCGCCTGTTCCACAGACGGCGCAGCAGTCGGGGAGTTCGGCGATTTACTCGCACTGCGTGCAGAATCGCGGGATTTTCCACTCTTGTTCGGGGCTTGCACGGGCTGGCGAGGATTCTCCGCCTTCATGAGCGATCGAACCTCTTTGGGTGTCAACTCACGCCAGAAGGCGGGCGGAACACCCTTGAGTTCAAGGGTGCCGATGCGCACGCGCACAAGCTTGCGCACATCAAGGCCGGCACTGAGCAGCACATCGCGCAGGGATGCGCGGTTGTCGACCAACTCGACTTCGAGCACGCTCTTGCCGTCTTCGACGCGAAGCAGCCGAGCATCGATCGGAGTGATGGGCGTCTTGCGTCTGCCTTGGGGCAAATCGCTGGCTGCCCACGCGCCCATCGCTTCACGGGCTTGCTTGCGCTTCTCGGCGATCGCCGCCTTCGCGACGAGTTTGCTCTGGCGGCGAATCTTGGCGAGCATCTCGTCAGTCACGTAGCCCTTGACCCACGCGTGATAGAACTTTTTCACGCCCCGACTGGGGTGCGTCACGATGTTGGCAAAGTCGCCGTCGTTGGTCAGCAGCAGCAAGCCGGTCGTGTCGAAGTCGAGGCGGCCGACCGGGAACAGTCGCGCGGCGGCGGGGTGATCAACCAGGTCGAGGGCCGTGCGACGCTCAAGGCCCGGTTCATCAGCGGTCGCGACGATTGTCCGCGCCGGCTTGTGCAGCATGATGTAGACCCTCTGCTGCGGCGCCGGGATGGGCTTGCCATCGACCGTAATGCGATCGTTCGCGGGATCGACGAAGATCGGCAGCTTGGTCATCTTGTGGCCGTTCACGATGACGCGACCTTCAGTGATCATCTGCTCACAGACCCGCCGCGCGGCGATGCCCGCATCGGCAAGAACACGCTGGAGACGGACTTTGGACGGGGATTCGTCGCCAGCATGAGCGGCGGGGGATGGACGTTTGGAGCGGGGCATGGGGGACCGTAGCAGATGTGTGATGGGAGGGATGCGTGAAGCGGGCGTGAAAAGGAAAAGCCTCCGCGTGTTTGCGGAGGCTGTTGGGTACTTGCATGTGATGGGAATACTGCCGCCCCAGAGGGGGCGGCCCACCAGCAATCAGCTCAGGCTCACGGGCATGACGACATACAGGAAGTCGTTGCCGCTCTTGATGAGACCCGGCTTGTTGGGGGCCTTGAGTTCCATGATGACTTCGGGCTCTTGGATGACCTTCATGGCGTCGACGATGAACTGGGGGTTGAAGCCGATTTCGAGGTCGTCGCCTTCGTACGCGGTGACGTCGACGCGGATGTTGGCTTCGCCCACTTCGGCGGCGCGGCTGCTGAGTTCGAGGCTCTTGCCTTTGCTCTTGAAGGCAAGGCGGACGCCGCGGCTTTCTTCGTTGGTGAGCAGTGCGGCGCGACGGACGGCGCTGGCGATGACGTCGCGATCGAAGGTGACCTTCTTGTCGCTGTCCTTGGGGAGGACGTCTTCGTAGGGAGGGAAGGAACCTTCGACGAGATTGCTCACGAGCACGGCGCGGCCGGGGCTGCCGGCGGTGCCGAAGCTGAAGAGGATCTGCGCGTCAGTCACGGCGATCTGCACAGGTTCGTCGTGGCTGGCGATGAGGCGCTGGAGCACGCCCAGGGCCTTGGTGGGAATGATGCAGGAGACGGCCTTCGCGTCTTTATCGCCGCCCGTCAGAGCGGCGCGAGCGAGAGCAAGGCGCCGGCCATCGGTGGCGACCATTTCAAGACGCTTGCCGTCACGCTTCATCAGCACGCCGTTGATGGCGTAGCGCGAATTTTCGCGAGCGACGGCGAAGCTGGTGCGTGCGACGAGCTGCGCAAGCGAGCCCGCGGGGTGCGTCATGACGGCCTTGGCTTTGGGCTCGCCCATGCTGCCCGCAACCACGCCTGCAAAGTCGGGAATCGGGGGGAAGTCGTTGGCGGGATAGCCAAAGACCTTGAAGTGAGCATCGGCGCCCTTGATGTGACAGATGTCGTCATCGACTTCGATGGTGAGCGTGGGCTCGCCTTCTTCTGCAGCGACAATGCTCTTGAGTTTGTCGGCTGGAATGAGGGCTTCGCCGACCCTCTGCACGTCAACTTGGGTAAGCGTGAGCTTGAGAGCGATTTCGGCATCGGTGCCGGAGAGGGTGAGGTCGCCCGCGCCGCTGGCCTTGCTGGCGGTAAGGCGGATGCACCCGAGCTGCGGCTTGGGGCTACGGCTGGCGACGGCGGAAGAAACCAGATTGATGGCGTCCATCAGGGCGCCGCGATCGCAGATGACCTTCATAGTGATGCGATAGTAGACGCTGGGAAATCGCGCGGAGTTACGCGGGAGAGCGGGGATTCGTAGGATTTGGCATGGGGAAGACTGGTGCACAACCTGTGAATGCGGCAGTGAGGGGTGGCGCATGGGCACTGTGAACAAGTCGCATGGAGCCGACGTGAAGCGGATGAGCGCAGCGGTACGGCGACGAGCGGTTGCACGGGCGCGAGTGGTGTATCAGGGGCTGGTGGTGCTGTCGTGGGTCGGGATGAGCGCGTTTGTGGTGAGCGTGGCCAGTTACTTCTGGTCGTTTGGTGTAACGTGGACGCTGGGGACGACCTCGCGGAGCGTGGGGTTCGTACGCGGGGACTTGCGGGGCGCGAGCGGACCGGGCATGTCGCCGCCTATTCAGTTGCACTGGGGGTCGGCGTGGAGCAGGGCGGGGACGGCGCAGTCGCGATGGCGTGTGCCGTTTGCATTGTTTGCGCTGGGAGCGTTTCTACCGGTATCGATGGCGGGGTATCGGGCGGCGCTGGCGGAGCGGCGGGCGCGGCGGGGGTTGTGCAAGCGGTGCTTGTATGACTTGAGCGGGATTGAGTTGCAGGGCGGGTACAAGGTGTGTCCGGAGTGCGGAACGACGAAGCGCGTCTGGCGGGAAGACCCGGACGAGGAGAACATGACGACATGAAAAAACGACGCGAGGGGTTTGCGTCGTTTTCATTCTTGATGATGGGGCTTTGCGTTTAGCTCTTCTTGCCCAGGAACCAGCCGATGCCGGCGCCGAGGATGGCGAGCAGAGCGCAGACGCCGACGATGATGAACATGTTC
>Ga0315899_10002671_pt1 | contig 19591 bp, 14 predicted proteins | sample LakEriMetagenome_2_FD_203518 | JGI IMG/M metagenome (GOLD analysis project Ga0315899, IMG submission 203518) | Freshwater fungal communities from buoy surface, Lake Erie, Ohio, United States - Buoy 4 MA112 | ecosystem: Environmental > Aquatic > Freshwater > Lake | place: USA: Lake Erie, Ohio... | reverse complement strand
CGGATCGAGTACAAGGATCAGGATTATCGAGGAACCCTCGTGGGTGCAAGCCCAACCCATAGAAACTTCGAACTTGATAAACCAACAGCCGCAAAGCCTGCACCCACCGTGTATTTCCATGGCAAAACCTTCGAACTGCGGAGGATTCACATCCATTATAAATCCGAACACCTAATCGACTCCGATAATCAAAGCGACTACGAACTCCACCTTGTACACTTGCAACGAGTCGATCCGACGGAAAAACAGTTTTCCGTTCCAAAGCTTGTTATTGGCATCCTCTATCGAGAAGACGCTGCGGGTAACAGTGGTGGTGGGCTTGAGCGATTCAACGAAATGCTATCGGTACGTAAGAACACTGGAGCATCTTTGAAACATATCAAGTCGTCGGAAAAGAAGGTGGTTGAGTTGTTCAACCCTCTAGCGTTTTTTCCTCGCCTGGGCACAAGCAAAAAACCAGACCTTGTGAACTGGTTCCATTACGAAGGATCATTGACGACGGAACCTTACAGCGAAGACGTAAGCTGGATCGTCATGAAGAACGAAAGCAAAATTGATCTAGCAAAGGTTGATAAGCTTGAGGAGTACGCCGAGCAAGAAGCTCGCCCCGTACAATCACTTGATCGAAGGATCATCCTAAGGAGTTTTTAGACCTTGTCACGGCGTTGGAAGCATTGACCCTACTGTGCAAATCTAAGATCACAATGCATGGAAGCGGCAAGGCAATGCTTGGCATGAAACTCATCCAGGGCACGTCTTAAGATGTCCTGGTGATCGTATTCGCACATGAAGTCCAAATTACGAAAACCTAACATTCAAGCCCATCCCTTTGGTTGAGATCCCACGGACTGAAATCTAGGCCGCTCGCCCTAAACCAACTGTGGAACAAACGGAACAACCCACTCCTAACGCCCCAGTGATGCGTCCAAGGCGAAAGGGCCAGTTTAGCAAACCCTTCATGCCAGCGTAACCTAAGAACACCATTGGCGAATCCGTCCCGCAAGGCAGAAAGATGGAGATTCCAGACGAATTGTAGCCAAACCGTACTTGCGCTGCTCGGAACGTTCTAGCTCGATACAAGATACCGTAGGGACGAATTTGGATCCGAACACGGGGAGACCAACCGATTGCCGAGAGCGACGAACCAAAAATCGACGCGTGAGCGGCCGACGAAAACGCCGACTTGGCGGTCCAAATCTCGTCACCCGAATTGACTCTCGTCTTGCCTGCGCTGGTAAACCTCCAAGGCGACCTTGTCTCCAGTCGCCTCTGCGGCAACAAAGGCAACTGACATGACGTCAGCGGTGCTTGAGCCAGTTCGGATCCGAAGACTGCGGAACATTATCCGGAGGTATGGGTGTTCGCGGCCCAACAAACATGTTAGCCCAGCGGTTTCAGGGTGATTAGACGGGAACCGCCGATCACTCCAAAAATTCTTGATCGGCTCACTGGTCCCTGATATCATCGCACGATGGGTCGAGGCTATCTTGAGTGACAGGCTGAATTGGTGCCGTAAACAGGGCTTAGGCTGATCCGTATAAAATCGAGTTTGGCATCATTGGAGGCCGCACAATGCCCGAACCATCCGCCCCTGACCTTTCCGCGATTCCGCGAGACCCAATCACTACAGTTGCGACTTACATTGATCGCGTACTCTCGGTGGCAAACGCGTTCGGCCTCGCATACGGAAATCTCTGGTATCGGGGTATCGCCAAACGCGAACTCCGCTTGGTTCCTGGAGTAGTTTGGAGAAATGTCGACGATGAGCAATCCATACTAGATGAGTTCCTTGTCAGTCTCCCTGCCTACTCGCAGAAATTCCACGACGACCCATGGGAGTTATATAGCCTCATGCAGCACCATGGCCTACCGACACGCTTATTGGACTGGTCGAAATCAGCACTTGCAGCTCTCTACTTCGCCCTAGACTTTGACGAATCCTCAGCTGAACCGGACCAAACGCCCGCCGTCTGGATAATGAATCCATACGCACTGAACTATGCGTGTCATCGGAAGAATGAGCTATACATCGCGCTTTCTCGCTTCGGAAACTCCGGCGTTGAGAACTTGGTTGATTCCTACCTGCCACCAAACCTTCGGCCTTTTCGCTTGTCTACAAGTAGTTCACTTAGTCCCTTTCCAATTGCCATCGAGCCACCCTTCTCGAACTCGAGGGTCTTGGCTCAGCAGGGTTGCTTCACCGTCCACGGAGAGGATCAGGTCGCGCTCAATGAACTGCCCGGCATGTCAGGTCACATGATCAGCCTTGAATTAGATCCGACTTCGACGCCAAAACTAAGAAGCGATCTAGAACTACTCGGGTTTAGGAGCGAGTGGATCTACCAAGACATTGATCGCCTGAGCAAGAGAATCATCGGAGAGCGGTGCAGGTGATGCCTAACCCCTCGCTCAATCTGACCCGCAGAGGCAGCTTAGCTCAAACGTTCGCTTGTATCCAAGGCCGCAAACCCGATGTTGCGTCAATTCTTCGTGCCCAAGGACCACCGACACGATGTCGCAAGACTCAGCCGATGACAAGATGGGTGGCTACTGACAGCTAGCCTGCTCTTTGTTGCCAGCAGGTCGGATTTGTAAACAAACGTGACGATGAATGCCGGTTATCTAACTCACTCCTAGATTATGCGGCGTGGGATTTTTTACAATTTGTCTAGCGCCACAAAGGGCAAAGATTGGTGGTATCCCGTGACAAGTTCTGTGAGTCAGAGACTGACACTGTGTCAGCAGGTGGCAAGGTTGCCAGTCGATCCCCATTGGGGAGGGTGGTAACGTTTCCACTTTGGAACCAGGAAGCGTCAGCATGAGGTCGCTGGCGTGGCAAAGGTGATCCCCGATGAAGGGGTGGGGGGAAAAAGCGCCTCGATTTTAAGCGGCAGTACCGGGCATGATACAATTTTCTGGCGTTGCAGGAAGTTCGACCAAGATACCGAGTGAGGAGTCAACAACACATGTCGCGTCCGCTATCGATATTTTTGTCATGGTTGGTGATTTTCGGGATGATCCAAATGGATTGTCAGGTATTCGCCCAAGCTCCCAAGGAGATTACCAACAGCATCGGGATGAAGCTGGTGCTGATCCCCAAGGGGACATTCATGATGGGCTCGCCTGAGAGCGAGGAAGGGCGTCGGAAGGACGAAACCCAGCATGAAGTGACGATTAGCAAAGACTACTACCTTGGTGTGTATGAGATAACACAGTCTGAGTATCAGCAGGTGATGAACAAGAACCCCAGTGATTTCCAAGGCGCAGAAATCAAGGGGGATAGCAGTCGTCATCCAGTAGATCAGGTGTCTTGGCACGATGCAGTAGAGTTTTGTAAGCGATTATCGGAATTGCCGGAGGAGAAGAAAGCAGGCCGCGTGTATCGCTTACCAACCGAAGCAGAGTGGGAACACGCGTGTCGCGCTGGCAGCAAGAGGGCGTACAGTTTTGGTGAGAGTTCACAGTCACTGGGTTACTATGCTTGGTTTTTTAAAAACAGCGACCTTCGGACACATCCGGTCGGCCAGAAGAACCCAAACGCTTGGGGCCTATACGACATGCACGGTAATGCCTGGGAATGGTGTAGCGACTGGTACGGTCAATACCCCAAGGGTGCCGTCAGCGATCCTGCTGGCCCCAAAGAGGGTTCTTACCGCGTGTACCGTGGCGGCAGTTGGAATCTCGTGGCCGCGTATTGCCGGTCGGCGTTTCGTTACTGGTTCTCGCCGGACTACCGCAACGTTTACCTCGGCTTCCGCGTTGCCCTGAGTTCCCCATCCGGAATCCCCGAGTAGAACGAGGGAGGTCAGGGTCGGATGGCTTACTGTCATCAGGTCGGTGGGTGGCAACGTTGCCACTTGGATGCCAGAAAAAGCGCCAGCATGAGTTCGCTGGCGGCTAAAACCGAACAGCCACTAGCGGACTTGAGGCTTTAAAATTACCACTTCAAAAATCAACAATCATCACTCGACAATCATCAATCCGTCGCTAGAAAAAACTCGGAGGCTGTCCCCGGATTCTTTCCGGAAAGCTTCCCAAACTCACCGCAAAGGCGCGAAGTTCGCTAAGTCGAAGAGCGAGGCAAGAAGATCCTGGTGCGGAGCAACCTATTTTGGAAAATCAAAGCTCAAGTTTGGAAGCATGCTCTCGGACCGCTAACAGATCGGTTACCGCCAGGGTCCGGTGGCTTACGCTCAACGGCAGAGAAGTGTCGCCCTCCGGGCTAAAACCGAACAGCCGTAAGAAGCCTACGCTGCGCGTCGTGTAGAGCCATTGGGGACAATGGCTCTACACTAAAAAAATCCTTCGCTGCGAGTCGGGAAGCCCGTTGGGGATAACTTCTGCCTGCCCCCTGAGTTCCTCCGGTATCCCCAGGTTAGCGGACGAGCCAGTGCGGAGCTCGCAGGCAGTGCCAAAGGGGATCGTGGAGTGCCTGGCATGCTACAATTTTCTGGGGTTGCAGGAAGTTCGACCAAGCTACCGAATGAGGAGTCCACAACACATGTCGCGTCCGCTACCGATCTTTTTGTCTTCGTTGGTGATTTTGGGAGTGGTCCAATTGGATCGTCAGGTACTTGCCCAATCTTCTAAGGAGATCACCAACAGCATCGGGATGAAGCTGGTGCTGATCCCCAAGGGGACATTCACGATGGGCTCGCCTGAGAGCGAGGAAAGGCGTCGACCACAGGAGTCGCAACATGACGTGACCCTCAGCAAAGACTACTTTATTGGTGCCTATGAAGTCACACAGTCTGAGTATCAACAGGTGATGAACAAGAACCCGAGTTTCGTCCAAGGCGCAAAAATCAGGGATAGCAGTCGCCATCCAGTAGAGCAGGTGTCTTGGAACGATGCAGTAGAGTTTGTAAGCGATTGTCAGAACTGCCGGAGGAGAAGAGGGCCGGTCGCGTGTATCGTTTACCGACAGAAGCAGAATGGGAATACGCTTGCCGCGCTGGCAGTAAGACTGCCTATAGCTTTGGAGAGAGTTCAAAAACTTTGGATGATTACGCATGGTATGATGAGGGAAGCAATAGACAGACTCATCCAGTCGGCGAAAAGAAGCCGAAGCTCGTCGCTGATTTTTGGAAAAACCGAAAGTCATCCTGGGATTCAAGGAAGAAACTCAAGCATCGGCTGCATGTTACCGGTTTGACCGACGCAAACTCGCTCAAGCCCTGCTTCCAATACTCGACGTCATTGTCTCCTTCCGATCCTTGCTTAGGAATCCAAGGAATTCCTCTGCCGACCACTGAGAGATCATGCCGGCGTACGAAAAGGCAGGGAGCAGTTGCAGCTTGTTGTTGCCGCGCTTAAGCTCGATGGCCGCGCTGCTTTAGCTCCTGGATTTGAGAATCGTAACGGCCGGCGAGGGCCTCGATAAAGACACGATCTGGCTCAGCCTGAGACGGTATTTCAGGTCGATACTGCAAGGTGGTCATCCAAGCATTTGGTCAGAAAATGCTTGACGGCGTCTAGATCAGTTCACTAAAATCCACGGATCGTATCACCAACGGCTCCCCACCCCCAAGACGCCCAACACCCGTTTTTCGTTCGCTAAGCTAAGCCTGACTGACACCTTCGTTGATTGCGCTGTGCCAAAACACTGTAAGGCCACAGGAAAAATCTCCCTCTCCTTGATTCTGCACACGCGGATTCAGAAGAATTTTTCTGAGAATTACCCAGTGCAACTCGACTCTGAAATTTACCCGTGTTTCGAGTGCTCCTCAAAACGCTTACCGTTTCCAATTGTACCGGTAAAATATATTCATGAAAATCAAAGATTCCAACGCCATGGATTCCAATAAGCCCATCTTACGACCCGGTCTAGTTATCGGGAACAAGTACGAGCTGGTTAAGCCGTTGGGGGGCGGGGGAATGGGGGTGGTTTGGAAAGCAAAGACCGCCCACGCAGATTTTGCTGTCAAGTTCATTAACCCCAATTTGCTCGGCCAAGATGATCTGAAAAATCGTTTCGAACGAGAGCGTTCAGCACTGTCCGACTGTCGCAATATCCCAAATGTAGCAGCAATCATCGACTTTGTTGAGGAACCATCGTTTCCCAAGGCAATTGTCATGCAATACGTTCACGGAAAGGATCTTTCTTGCCACATAAATGACCGATTAACAGCACAGTCGCCAGAGAACACAGAACCACTCTTTGGGTGCGATGCGTTCCTCCGTCTGGCAACATCCATTTGTTCTTCGCTCGCCGAAGTCCACCGTCGCGGCATTGTTCACCGTGACATCAAACCTAACAATATCATGATTTCTTCTGTCGATATGGTACCTTACCTAACAGACTTTGGGATCGCGCAGTTCTTTCGAAGGCATGGGAATGATCGTGGTCTGAGGGACCGATCGGGTACGCCAGGTTACAAGGCACCCGAAGTCAAGTTGGGTCTCTCTTCAAATCCGATTTCAGACCAATGGAGCTTGGCAGCGACTTTTTATGCAGCAATGATCGGACATCCACCTGATAAGGATCACGTTGAAACTGGGCGAGTGTCTTTATCAATCGCTCGAAGACTTGGCTCTTTCGCTGATCCAATTATCAAAGCGCTTCGCAAAAACCCTTCAGAACGGTATTCCAAAATTGATGAATTCGAGGAGGATTTAAAGCGTGGGACGCACGAGAGATCGATGAGAAACGATACCACGGGAATGATCTCTGGGAAGATATTACTGATCGATGGAAGGCACACCGACGGACATTTAGTCACACTGGTAGCTGAAAAATCAATTTTTCTGAAGGGTATTGTCCGTTTGGAGGTAGGTGATTCGCAACTTGACAGCGTAGCGATCAAGAATCTGTTAGCACATTTGCCCGATGTAAAGGTCGTGGAAGTAAAAAGGTGCCCAAATATTGAACCGAGTGCTTGGTCGGAGGTCCTGAAACGGCCGTGTTTTGAAGTTTTGAAAATTTCTGACTGTAACTCGTTATCTCCCGAACCGTTCAAAGGGGAATGCGGTAAAAAAATAAAATGGATGGACAGATAAAATGCTTGATGGAAAGAAACCTTCGGAAATGAAACCGATTGCAGTCGAAGTAGAAAGAGGGGCGTGTATTTGGACGTTTAGTCTAATTGACCCAAATTCAAAAACGGTTAAGGAACACGGGATCTTACAGTGTATCGCCTGTGGCGGTCTTGGACTTAAAGAGTACATGAAATCGTCAGCGTGCCCATCATGCCAAGCTACCCATTTTCGTCCAGCGATTGTCAAGTACGCTTGGCCAAAGAATGCTCCGGAACGCTTGCCTGAATGTCCTTTGAACGCAAGCATATCGAACCGCACAGGAACTCCCGTTGGTGTCAGTAAAAACAGTATCTACTTGCAATCCCAACAACAAACATGTTCCATCAGAAATAACTCCAAAGAGCCCGTGTTAATCCAAGTGGAGCGAACCCCTAGCTGGATGCATTCAAACATCAACTGGTCGGATGATCCAACTACTCTAAACCCAGGCGATGAGTTTTGCTTAGAGTTTACGAGGGATGTTTATGCCCCCGAGGCTAAAGGTCAGGAATTAACGATCTCAGTACATCCCACCCGTCTTCGTTCGGCGTCGGATATCTCCGAATCCCGAGGTGAAAGCAAAAAACTCAACCTGAAGTTGTACGGAAAGGAGCGGCTGGAATCATCATGGATCTGCTTCATTATTTCTGTTGGTGCATCGCTTTTCTCGCTGTTGGCATTTAGCAACCTGCTCCAATCCGTATCTATCTTGGATCACTTATCGGAGTTCTCCTTCTACCTTAGCGTGACCTTTTTTCTCGCTTGGTCGATACAACCTGGTTGTCTCAGGAGTTGGCTTGAAACACGCTATCGGTTAAGTAGTAATTTGGAAAACCGTGAACTACTGAGGAATACGTCAAAAATCTACGGGTACTTGGTTGATCGTCCGTATTCGGTTTTTCTTAAACTCGCACTCTTTCCAGCCATTTATCTTTTGTGTGTAATCCTTGTTGGATTTTTCGCCTTGGTATTAGATTTAACTAGGCTTCGCTCAGTTCACTTGATCCGACTGGCCCTATGTTCCTTGGTTTTTTTAGGACTTGCGATCTTCCATAAGCGCGCGTATCCGGAAGTCAGTGCAAAAATAATAAATTGGATTTTCAGGGGAACTGGGTATATTAACCAGAGTTCAACGATTGAGAAGCAAGCACAATCGCAAAAAAAGGAGGCTTAATTTATGACAAACGAGCAAGGCGAAAAGGACAGCGACAGCACTAAAGGTGAGCTCCCTGTTGGTAACAACGAGGCGGGAAATGGCAAGGTGATTTCCCCGCCCTCAGGCCGAGCAGGAACGTCTATTGAGGATGAAAAGAGTGATGACTCTTCGGATGAGGATGTAACGAAAGGCATTGACGACCAACCAAAAAATGAATCCTATTCAAAGGCAGTTGAAACCAAAAATGACTCGGGTTTCACCGACGTCAAGAAAAAATTTGAAGATGCTGCCAACCAAATTTTTAATGCTGCTGCTGCTATAGCACAACAGACGCAGTACGACTGGATCGAGGTGATGCCTCAAACTTTGTCGAGGGTATCGGCTCTTTACTGTAAACCAAACTCAAGTTTTCTCATCACGAGTCCATGCCCGCGAATTATCTTAATCACAGGGAGGGAAAAGACCGGACGAGGGTTCTCCGCGCATGGGGTAGCATTAGACATCAAACAATCGACCGCTAGTAAAAATACCAGAATTTACTCTTTGAAAGTGAAAGACAGCTTTCTTAACAAAAGCCTACTGCAGATTCTCGCATTTGATGACGATCTGAAAAAGGATTCGGTGCTTGTTATCGACGATTTGCCAAATCTTGTAAGCAATTCTAAGGATTTCAGCATCGATAACCTTCTTCACATCGAAGCAGGGCTTGAACGAGCAGGGAGTTACGCGGTCATCTGTGTGAATGGGGGAGAAGATTTAACGACGATACCCAGTCACCACGCGATTCAAAGTCTCTCTATCGGCTATGAATCGGATGAAGACAAGTTCACACGTTTTGAAGAAATCTTAAATAAGCATCTTGAATTTGACGCAGAGTACGGAAACTCTACACAATTGCTTACGACCATAGAAAATCGTCTACTTAAGTTAAATGCGTCGAAATTTGTGCATCATTTTTACAGTATCCCCCAAATCGAACACTGTCTTCGGGCGATTTCCATTCGAGATCGCTCCAAGGACCCAGTCGATGGTCCCGCTGTTCCTTCGGAGCAATCGGACGGAGATTTTCAAGAGAACAGAGGCGGAAGCGGAGAGATTCTCCAGAAGCTTCTTAGCATCGCTAGTCAGATTGGACGGCTCAGCAAATCTCTAGCGAAATCTTGGTTTGAGCAGTTAAATTTGAACGAGAAGATTTTTGCGATGCTCGTTATTCTTTTACGGGGGATGCCAAGTCACTATGTTCAGAAAATCTACCAAGAGCTGACACGTAAGCTTCTTGATGAAAAACTCCCTCTGCAAGACCATCGCACCCAGGGAATATTCGACTTGCTGTCAAGGCTCCAGGTAGAAACACGCATCGGCAATTCCAGCTATGAATTCGTAAATGATCTGTTTCGCAATGAAATCGAGAACCAGATCAAGAACTATAGTGATTTACTTGCCGCAGTGATTCCAGTAGCGGCCAATACCGATTTCGGGTACGAGTTGGATGCATGCGCTGCTCTTGGTAAGGTTATCGCTCGATTAAAACAGGATGATTGGCCTGATTTGAAAATCATACTACGAGACATGATCGCGAGTATGGGGCCTGGACTTAAACCCTCGCAGAAAGAACTATATCTTCGGATGATATCGTTCGCCATTGGTGAGTTGTATCGGAACGCTGAATCGAAGACCGTGGATCAGAGACCATTCAGAGACGTTATAGTTGAGGAAATGGATCGATGGTTAGATCACGGCAGGGGTGGGAATGAACCTAGCAAGGATTACCGTTACGCGTTCGTAGTGATGATTTCGATCGGCGAATGCTTTACGGGGCTTGCTTCATCAACCTTTGGTGAAGTACCAATGGACTGTACTGACTACACCAAGCTTCGCGACCTTTCGAATCGTGCAGTCCGATGGTACTTTCCCTGGGTTTTCTTTGAGGATCTTGCAAAGACTACCCAAGGTTTATTCGACGACTTGTTCCTACCCTATGGCGAGTGTTTTCGGTATACACTTGATCGGTTGATGGAAAATTTACCTAAGCATTACGTTGAGTTCCTCACAAGCTACAATCGTTTCGATCACCATGATGAGATGCTTGAAGATCAGATAGCTGAAGACGAAAATGTTGTGTTAACCCGAGAAGTTCCCAATTTCTGCCGTCTCGGAGAGGAATTCGAAAAAGTTTATTTAGAGCGGTTTATACGAATGAAAGGGTTGAACACATGGATTGCTTACGAACAAAAAAGAGTATTTGACGACCCAAGTTTCGACTGGGTTCTTGATCTAGCCGCGACGATTCTATCCACTGAGCCCATCGACTACGATCTAGAGCCACCAACGCTTGAATTGGGTATCTCAATACTTGAGATCGAGAACGAGACAACCGAGGAGGATTATAAGCGAGCGGTACAAGCAACCGTCAATTGGTTCGATCAATGCGATAATCCAAAGAGTCGAATTCGCTGTGAATCATGGTTCAGCGATATTGTTCATCGATGTAGTTTCCCACAACGTCGCAAGCTGGCGAAGTATATGAAGCAGCATTCTCTTGAAGTGAGTCAACAGACGAGAGCCTACTGCGATAGTCTCCTTATGAGAATGCAGGTTTTAGATGGACAACCCATCGATACTTCTGATCAAACGTTCGGAGTATTGCTTGTGCACGGCCATGCTGCTGAGCTTCACCGGCTTAGGAGTTTTGGCAAGTGTGTTCAGAATCAAGTCGGATATCTTTGTCCTCTCAAAATCGGTTATCTCGGTGATACAAGATTATTGGATAGCCGTGTTGACTCGGAAAAGCAGAAGATTTTTGAGGGAGTCCAGTCTCGACCGCCGCTTTTGATGCCGATTTTAGAAGGTGTTGATCTTTTAAATCTTTCACATGCTACAGTGCTTTGTGGATCTGGTAAGGCCTCCAGTGCCAGTGCTACAGATCCCCCGATCATGGATATTGATGAAATCACATCATTGGCACAGTCCGACCAGAGCAAAATTTTGATCGTTGCAAATAGGACCTCGAGTCAAACGACCCCCAAAGCCGCCGATCAAGAGAAAACATTTCGGTTTTATCAGATACCCTTCGAAAAGAAAGTTTCTAAAACGGATGGTACAGCTCTTCTTGAAACGTCGGTTCAGGCACTTAGACAGATTGAATACGAAATCTCAAAAAGAGTGAGGGCTGACCTCATACATCGAAGCCCTGAGCGATTAGCGAGCGATCTGTCCATCAACCTCTCTGGTAACTTATCAGCAGACATAAGCACATTGGTTAAAGCACTTGAACAAGTTTTCATTGACTTTGAGTCAACGGGCGAACTCTCTAGTCTGACTAGCAAGTACCGGCAGTTTTCGGGATTAGTGCAGTTGCTTTCGATGCTTGATATCGAAGAATGCTGCGTTCAAGTCAAAAAAATGATCAGCGAACAGAGTGAATCTGTTGTGCACGAGCTCGGTAAAGGTGCTTCACTGTTCTTGGTTCGGCTCGTCAAATGGGCAAGATCGGAGAAATTGTCCGATGGACTAACCGTACTTAGGTTGTGGAGGGTACTCTGGGAGAACGTCGATTCCTGTGAGCAAGAGGCAGCCGAGATCCTGTCGCTTGCGCTCTGGCTTACTGGATCGTCCTATGAATCGGATGTGCAGGCTAGATACGAATTCGAAGCTGAGGTGGATGAGATGCTCGCTGCCATACCAAGCAGATGGCGTCGGAGTTTCTTGGGATTGATCGCTCAATCCGAAAAGGGTGAGAACACTAGACTCGAGAATATCCGCGAAAAGCTTTCGAATCAAAACGACAAATCAAACATTAAGGAAAGTAAACATCTAGAGAAGGCAAAGATGGTCAGCGGCGAACGGATCCGTCGCGCTCAATCGTTTCGGACCGAGATCCTTTTGGGGCGTCGACGCGAGACGAGCATTCTCTCTGAACGAGAGTATTTCTGCATTTTATTTGATACGTGCAACAAGAATTTGACCAGTCGGCAAGAGCTGTGTATCGATTATTATGAGATTTTGCGCAAAAACCTCAAACCGAGGGGGATCGTTCCAATCATCTTCCTGATTGGACTAACCGAACCGGTTTGCGTCGGCGGTGCTTGCAAACGCGAGTTATTAGGTCACGCCAGCCTGACTCCTAGACCGAATCTTGTTCTCCCGATTTTAGACCTTTTTTCAGACGAACAGCTGCAAGCAGTCGTAATCCTAGGAAGGAATCTCCCCTATGATATCGATGGTCTGTCAACTGACATGGCTGCGAGATGCGTGTCCGTCGCCGAGAGCAACGTACCGAGGTTTGTTTCTGGGATCCATTGCATGGGCGGCGTTTACGATAAGCCCAATGGTAAAGCAAGAGGCCAGTTTTTGTACGAAAACACAGTTTTTATTGATCGGTAATTTTCACACATCCTTCGTCAACAGGGCGTAGACCATGCATAGTTATACTTGTCCAAAATGTCGGAAAACAATCCTAGATGAGCAGGATCACGGTGGATGCGAATTCTCAGTGCAAGCACCCACTCTGTCTGAATGCAAACCGTCCTGGGTGACGGTTCTAGGAGATTCAGGTCAAGGAAAAACAACCTACATCGAGTCGTTGCTTTTGGTGCTGACCAAGTTGCAGACTCGTTTGCCTGGGTTTGCAATCCATGGGTTGGATACACATACAAAAATAATGCTTAAGCAACGTTTGCAGCCTGAGTCGCGGACAGCGATTAGTACCTCCTCGATGCCAGAACCTTTGCTTCTGGATTTTTTTGGCTTTCCAACCTGTCATGTAGGCGAAACAGAGCGTCGGAATATGTTTCTCTATGACACCCCTGGCGAATACCTCAAGACGGGAGGAGAAGTCGACGTTCCTGAATTAGCAGAGATTTTTCCCCAGGTTCAGATGCCTTGGTTACTTTATGAATTATCGCCCGACAACAAGCACGGGGATCGGGTTCCGCTGGGCGAGCTTGCAAGTAACCTTCTCATTCGATATCGAGAGAACAACTTGTCATTGGATGGCAAGTCGTTGCTTATTGTTTACACGATGTCACAGAGATTGCTCGAACATTTCCCTGTCGAATTACAGGAGTACCTAAACTCGGATTCTCTTTTCGGAAAAGATCATCTCCACGCCGATTATCTTAGAAACTTTGAGCTTTCAAGCTATATGGAGCGCGCTGCCAAAGTATCCGAAACGCTAAAAAATCTGACTGCAAACTACAGTCATGGTGGTGCGCTACTGTTGCAGTTGGCCAAAAGCCACAACATCACATTGCAGTTTTGCATGGTCGAAAGCGTCGGACATGATGTAGGCGATGGCAAGTTCCATGATGAACGATCACCGAAAAGAGTTCTAGACCCGCTATTTTGGAGTGTTTTTCAAGATCAAGACCAAACGATTAGACATCCTAATAAGAGTGGTAAGAAGCGAGTGCTGGTTGCGATCAATCCAGATTTGGGGAGGGACTCTGAGTGGTATAAAAACGGTTATTTATCGGAGATATGGAAACTGCTGGGGCGGCAATTTGACTTGGACTTCTACTTCATGGGGCGAGAGCAACCTGAGGTTTCCTCACCAAGTATGCCACCCACCGGTCCCCCAAAACGACCTTGTTCGCATTTAATTGGACCGATTTTGGATCGAAATCCGGATGCAAATACGGTGTTGGTTATCAGTGACACACCACCGTTAGATCTTTTCGACTACGAGCATAGTTCCATTCAAGAACATCTCCGGATGCTAGTTTGCGACGAAGACGCAAGGGATCATTGGAAACCCACGCTCTTGGTAAGATCGGCGGATGATTTTGCTTCAATTAAAAACCAACTCTAACGCCATTGATTTTTAACCCAACCATTTTATACATTTTAAGTTTTAGGAGCCGATTATATGTCAGAAACGATTTCCTTCGATAGATTTGGTATGCCACTTCTCTGGGTACCTACGATTCAAGCGAATGTCGGGTTTTTTCCGACTACGAAAATATCCTTTGAGTATTTTCTCTGCGATCGTTCCGCGGCTCAATCTTTTGATAATGCCTGGTATTCGAAAATTCTTGAATCGAATGGACGGATAGCAGCGGGGGAGATAACGGGAGAAAATTTTGAGATGGCTATGATCACCGGAGTGACTATTGACGAGATCGGGCGATTCTCGCGTTGGCTTGGACAGAGCAGGCAAGATGTTCGCCTTCCGACAAACGACGAATGGACTGCAGTTTATGAGTATGCGAGTTCTCGTCCTCCAATTCCTGCAAGCATGCTGTGTCCGACGTCAGGTTATCCTGATCGAATTTACACTTTAATAAAAAATCTATCACTTGCTTCCGAAAACATCACTCCGGCACGGGGACTATTCGGAAATACTACCGTGAATCCAACCGCTGCGAACCTAGCTAGACAAATGTTGCTATCCCAAGGGATCGGAGAGTGGGTCTTGGCACAGGAAAACGGATCCGCCCATTGCGGTGCTCGTGGTGGACTCATGCGACGGCTTGATGGAGACGGACACGATCCATCGAATTCGAGACTTTTGTTTAGGGATCGCGATGACACACGTCCTCGTTTCGTTGGTTTTCGTCTCCTCTCGGCATCGAAATAATAATGAGCAAAACAAGACCCTACGTCGTTTACGGACGCGCTGAGCCAACACTTTGGAAGGATCGCAGTCGGAGCAAAAAGCCAGGTTATCAGGTATTAGCAACGTCTGATAACCTAGATCCACTACTGTTGGAGAGACTTACCTCCGTTACGGTACTGGATTCGAGCGAAACCCACCGACTGTGGTTCACGGATGATGATGAAGATCTACCCCTTTGGAGTTTTTGCGAGATAGGTAATGGAGACTTTGCATTAGGCCGAACCATCTTCGCGAAAAACAACGACTATTTGGACAAGGCTGGCCGAATTGTAACCATCTCACATACCATTGTTATAACAAACGAAGAATTGATGAAGCTTAAGGGTTCTCCTTTTCCGATCATTCATTCGAACGCAGGGATTTTTATTGAGGGTGTTGATGACTTGGTCGATTTGGTGGGTAACGGAATCGAAAGACCCGCTATCAATTTCGACAGCCTCGATCTGGCGAGCAATACAGTACCAATCGAACAATTCGATGGACTATGCGGATTCGATAGCGACAGCATCGACCGGCTCATCAAGGATAACAGCTATTACAAATGCCCGATCGTTGTTCGGGGCTCTTATCGTGAAACGATGAGTTTTGTTGAAATGCTATTTTTAATAGCGAAACCGGCCGTGCGTCTACACTTAAATTTTAGCATGCTTTGCCGAGGAGAGCAGCATGCGTCAACACGTATTCAGGTTGGCCGCAAGCATCCAGAAAAAATCTATGTAGCCATAGAATCTAAATCTGTTGTGTTCCCTCCAAAACCGATGACTTTGGCGACGATACTTTCAAAGTATCTCAAGAACCCTTTAAGCACAGAGTCAAAGGTGGACCAAAAGAATACCGGGCCCGTGGCCGGCTGGGAAGCGAGATTAAAGAATGATCCAAAGTTTGCCCTACTCGTTGCTGGATTGCTCATTCTGTTCCCTGGTTACTTCTTGTGGAATGCGTACCGGGGACGTGAAACCGCAGCACAGAACATGCACGAAAAGTCTATGCCAACGGCGATGCAACACCAAGAGCAATTCAAAGACGAGGTGCAGGAGGAAATCAAACTGGATTTCACATCCGTTGATGCTTCTGTCTTTCAATTCGGTACAACAGAACAGTCTTTAGCACTTATGGCCCAGTATGACGTCTCGAAAGGGTTGTTCAACCCTGTAAGTCCGGGGGATCTCCAGAGGTTCGAGATATCAAAATTTGTAACCATAGGGAATTTGATTGGTATTTTATATCCAGAGGATTTAAAACAAATAAAGCTGGAAAAAGATGAAAAAAAGAAAAGAGAGCGGATCAAAAATCTTATTCAGACTAAAGGCTGGGAATTTCGTAAAATGAACTTGGATGGGGATTCGCAAAGCCATTGCTTGATGGATGCAGACGCTATAGTACCAAGATCTGTAGCAGACGATTTCATAGAAAAATTCCAAGCGTACAATGATTTAAGGTTTTCCTACCATCTGCCCAATTCCGACGAAGGAAATCGGTTACTGTTCCAATCTGAGATTCAATGGGACCGCGATACAACTTTTATTACTCCTGACAACGAACATCTTGATAAAAATAGCAATAAAAGAATAGATATGAGCGCTTTGAAACTATTTCGACTAGTTCGTAAGCCAGTATTTGATAGGAACGAATACGGGTCAACGCGCGACTAGCTTAGCGACACAAAGAATAATTTGCAGTGATACGTTTTTGTTTTCAAAAAATTTTGTAACGAGGAACATAAAATGGGTTTTTTCAATTTCGTTCAATCTCTTTTTTCATCCAATGGTAAGCTGAATACAGTCGCCTGCCCCTACTGCCTTCGTGAGAACTCGCTATCCGCGAAGAAATGTAGCGGTTGTAGCGGCGATTTAACAGAAAATTACAAGAGGCACTATTCTAGAGACAAGTTGTTAGCCGTCCCCATTATTGGGTATACATCAAGCGGTAAGTCGGTTTTTGTGGATTCGCTTGTCTGTACCATGCTCGATCTATCCGACAAACAGCATTGGAGTAAGTTTGAAGGCACCCCAGTTGATACAGACACTGAGAAATGGCTTTACGAGGTAATCCTACCCAATAGGGCCAAAGACAAGGTTCCCTTGGCGAACAATCGTGAGGATAACTTCAAAAGAGTGTTGCTCATCAAAGGAATACCTCTTTGGGGCGATCGTATCTTTACCCTACGAGACGTCGCCGGTGAGCATTTTGAGGGATTTACTTTCTCAGAAGACGTCAAAGAATATATTAAGCAATCCAAATGCGCGATTTTCATGATCGATGTGAATGAGGTTCTATCGGATCCAGCCTTACAGTTCCATACGCTATTTCAAAGATATGTGCGAACTATAATCGAGTCCGGCGATAGTCCGCGGGACAGGAAGATTATTATTGTCCTTTCTAAGGCTGACCTGTATCGCGAGAGACTTCCAAAAAACCTTCTCGAATATCTCAATAATGATCCTCTGTATCAAGCGAATGGCGGGAATAGCAAACCATTTTTTATAGATCTCTCAGATCCTTCGGCGCTGAACAATCATGCTAAGGTTATACTTCCGATGATCGATCAGCAACTCTCTAGTTGGATAGCGACGCTAGGCAACGGTGGATCGCAATTGCTGGCTCAAGCGAAAAGCGAAGGGGTCGAGATTCGCTTTACGATTGTCTCTGGTTGGGGCTCCAAGCCGCAATTAGGGGCCACAGTAAACCCCCTGAGAATGCTTGATCCATTGCTTTGGCTTTTGGAATTCCACAGTCGCGAAGTTTAAAGTAGGTGGATCTGATACCGCAGAGTGCATTGGTTGAACCACTGGTTCTACTCCAAAAAGCCCGGTCAAATCTTAACAGAGATTTTTGTAATGCCGTGTTGGAAATCTTCCTATTGCTTCATTTGATTGATATGTCAATGAAGTTGTTCGACTCTACACTCCAAATTTAGTTTGCAACGAGAAGATGGCAAAACAAGTACCCCCCAATCGGATTCCAGTCAGCTTGGTGTCAAGACCATCGCAAAAGGTTCTTGATGAGATTCGAAGGACAGAGCAATCCGAAAATGCAAGCGAGAACCCCCGCAACCAGCAGAAGGTGTTGGACAAAGATCAAATTGTCGGAAAGGTTCTAACGATGATCTGGTTTTGTGCTCTCTTTGTTTCTACTGCGATGGCAAGCGATGCACTTGCCCGAAATCTGTCTCCTCCTGATATGGGGATTGCTATTTTTTTGCCGGCGATGCTAATATCGGTGATGTGGGTAATCCTTAGTGGGGTTTCCTGGATGGCAAAACTTTCATCGACACTAGGATGCTTGGCTTTGCTCGTCTTCTGCGGACAACTGCGACCGCTTCTTTCTAGCCAAGAAGGCCTTTACGCCGGATTGACTCTGGTTTTTACCGTGATTTGGGCGGGGATGATTCGTTTCGTCGGTTATGGATTCGTCAAGCCATCTGGAGGAAATGTCGTTGACCCCAGCGATCCGATTCGAAGTTTTGGAAAAGCCAAGCAACTAGGGCTTCTGTCTCTTCTTTACATTCTTGTGTTTAGTCTCTTTTATCAGGTACTCAAATCATACTCCTCGGAGATGAACCTTGCTGACGCTTTTGCCCACCCTTTTGGAGTAGCTCTGACACTCGCATTTATCACATCGATTTTCGTGTCACGACTAGTGGTTCGATTCCTGACGATCGGTGGCGGATTTTTGTATATCCTTGGATTTGGATTTTTGGGACTAGTTACTCTTAGTGGAAAGTCCTATGAAATCGCTGCAAATTTCGTCGCATCCGTCGACCAATCGATCCGAGAATCAAGCGAAGCGACACGCATCCAAAGTTGGGAAATGATGCTTTCGGCAGCGTCTCCATTCTTGGATATCCTTACCCGTTACTGGCAACCGATCTACGTTCTTGCTGGGCTTTTGATCGCGTTTCTACTAAGCATGCGTTGGCTTGGAATCCGAATCGATGTCAGAGGCGCGGCTTGAAGTAGTTAAAGATCCTGTAGGGGTTTTCGAGCCCAGTCGAAATTACCGCAAACCGATTCCTAGCTTGTAGCGACAACCTAATTCTACTACGACCAATTCCAACCTCCTCAGCCCAGCCTGCAAAGCGACCCACGATGTCGAATTCTGAACAGAAAGATCCCAGCAAGGATTCTGAGCCTAGGCACAAACGAATCGTCAGCGGATCGGGGGAGACGATCCTGCCTGAGAACTCTCCATCGGAGCAAGAGACCAGCGGTGCCGAAGACACCGAATGGGGTTCAGGCTTTCGGCTACCTGAGGAGTTCACTCTCATAAGGCGTCTTGGTCGAGGCGGGATGGGGGAGGTCTATCTCGTCGAGCGCGATAGTGGATTCAGCCGCGAGCAACTGGCGCTCAAGACGATCCTGCCGGAGCACTTGGGTAACGCGGGAGCCATCGAGCGGTTCAAGCGGGAGGTATCAACGCTGCTGCGGCTTAAGCACGACCACATTGTGCAACTGCGCGATTTCCGGCTTTATCGTGGTTACTATTATTTTTTGATGGAGTACATCGAAGGAGTCACGTTGCACGAGCGGGTGGCCAAGCAGGGTGCATTATCGACGTCTGAGGTATTGAATGTATTTGGGCCTTTGGCCCAGGCGTTGGACTATGCGCATGGCAAGGGGGTGATCCACCGGGACTTGAAGCCATCGAACATCATGCTCGGTCCCAACGGGACGGTTTACTTGTTGGATTTTGGGATAGCTCGACATCAGGAGAGCGAGCATACGGTAACGCGTCGGATGGGCCCTGGGACCTGGGAGTACATGTCACCGGAGCAATTTGACGATGAGGATCCGAGTGCATCG
>Ga0315899_10002669_pt1 | contig 19597 bp, 17 predicted proteins | sample LakEriMetagenome_2_FD_203518 | JGI IMG/M metagenome (GOLD analysis project Ga0315899, IMG submission 203518) | Freshwater fungal communities from buoy surface, Lake Erie, Ohio, United States - Buoy 4 MA112 | ecosystem: Environmental > Aquatic > Freshwater > Lake | place: USA: Lake Erie, Ohio... | reverse complement strand
ACTCCCTTCAGGGATCACGATCTGCATACCGCTAACGGCTGCCAACTCGCTTGCCGAAATACTCGAACAAGTCTCTTAAGCGATGCTCGCAATCAACCCCGCGGTCCCAATCTATCTTCATGCTGACCTTCCCAAGCTGATGCTCGAGGAGCTCAAGAAGAGTTCTTGCATTGGAATCGATGACACACAGGTCAAGCTGATCATGCCCAAAGAGATCCCTGATGCACAATCAGGGGAAGACGAACCGCAGATCCAGCGATTGATCGAAAAAATGAAGGAGGCGAAGAAAGCGAATCAAGACAGTATCGACGCGAAGATGTGGGGGTACTCGGGATTCGATTCCGTTGCGCCCTATGACGTATTCGACTTCCGGGTCTCTAGGCATCGCGATGGACCTAAAGAAACTTTGGCAGGCTACGAAGGCCATGTGATGGCAGACTGTTATTCAGGGAATCTCCATGTGATTCTTGCGCCGGATTCGAAGATGACACGCATTTGCCTGCTGGCAACCTAGGGAAGGCATTCAATTATCTCCGCAATCACTGGGAAGCGTTGACGGTGTACACGAAGGACGGTCGGTTACCGATCGACAACAACCAGGTAGAGAGGCTCATGAAGCGAGTCGCGATTGGGCGCAAGAATTGGTTGTTTATAGGGAGCCTACGCGCGGGGATCCGCAATGCGAGCTTGATGTCTTTGGTAGCAAGTGCGTTGCGGATGGAGCTTGATGTATCGATGTATTTAGAGAGTGTCATCACCCATCGCATACGAGGGACTGCGAAGCTCGAGGAGCTGCTTCCGGATCGATGGCGGGCGCACCATCCGGAAGCGGTCCGCCAGTGAAGGGCTATCGCAGTATCGGGAGCAGGAGCGTCGCGACAAAGCGGACGTTGCCAGTATTCAAGCCGCCAAGCGGCGCGCTCGCAGTGAGCTGCGCAAGAAGAAATAGGATCCTAGGAACCTACCCGCACAACCCCCAAAAGCAACCTATTTTGAGAGCGTCGCTGTACGCTCTCGAAATTCCGTCATTTGCCAAGTCAAGGACTATGGGCTGGCAAGCTTAGGCTAAAACTACCTTCGGGTTTTGCGGGCAAATTCCCTATGGTCGCTTCCATTTGATAATTGCCAGCTTCCCTCCAACGCAACTCAACCAACTTCCATTCGAATTCATCCCCAGTCAACTTCGATGTGGAAAAGATGTTCTCGACCAGACCGATCTCGCACTCGCGACTCGATGCGTTCAATGATTGGCCTAATGCGCGAAAGTTCAGCTGATCTTGCACTTTGCCTTCATTGTGTATTTCCACCAGGAATCGATGAGTGTGATTTGGTGATAGAACTTCCCGTGTTAAACAGGGAGTCGCTCGAAGCTGCGAGTTCGAATCGATCGTGACTTTGCATAGCACAAATGGTTCGACTGCTCTCTTAAGCTCATCGATATCGGTTGCGTGCATCAACGAACGCATGGCCGGAAGATCATGCACCTTGCTCGATGCAAAAGGAGCCAGCATCAGCAGATTATCTGCTTGCTCAACTAGGGAAAGCGATGATTTGTTTTCAGAAGTTCTCCGACGGAGTAGTCGCTCATAGCGACGAATGGATTCTTCAACATACTCAATGGCTTCCTGTCGCTGGGTGTCGTTTCCGAACATGCCCTTGGTTTGAATATCGCGAATATGCATTCGCATGCGGTTGATCCATTCGCGGGCGGCATCCTCGCGAAATACTGGCCGGTTGTCTACGTGAACGTAAATTGCACTGGTGTGAGCAACGTCCGGCTGCCAAATAGCATTCCATTGATCGCTTCGCGAGCATCTAGCGACAATCCAACGGCTTTGATCGGCAGGAAAATCTAACTCGATGTTGGCTACGTTTTCATCCGTTTCAATTTCCTTCAAAACCTCGCCGTTCGAGAGCAGTTGCAAATGGCCGATCGGGAAACGCGATTGAGCTTTAACGGTAATGGAAATCGGCTCATTCTTGCCCACAGACAGGACTTCGCCAACCTGCTTTGAATTAACCGTTAAGAATAGAAGTGGTCCTGAGGTTGTGAACGTTCGGCCACGGCGGATTCCGTCGATCCACTTCTCATAGCTGAATTCCCCGTCTATCTTCACGTACGCCCTTGCACAGCCAGCGATCCGAGCTGGATGATCACTACCATTGGTGAGTGGCAACTGAAAACCGCAATCCAACAAACGGTAGTAGTCATCAGGATCTATCTGGTCGAGCGAATCCGTGAGAGCATGGATTGCATTCTGGGGAAGTTCATGATTAGCCCCGATACCATGTGCTTCAATACTGATCGCGCCTTGTTCCCGAGCTTGCAGAATCGCAGGCTTATTGATTGGGTAGTCGAGTGAATCGTCGCCAGCGATTTGCGGACCGGTTCCGATGGGCATAACCAACCATTTTAAGTTGAGAAAACAAAGGTGGCCGTACAAATTCTGATTGCGATACTCCTCGGCCATTTCGATATGGTAATCACCGTCACAAAGTCTCTTGATCGGACCGACAGGGGCTTGTGACGGTTTGATAAAAGCATCGACATTGGTTCGATGGAGCAGTGTGAGATTGTTGGCTACTCGCAAATCTTCCGCTCGTTGCACCCTCGCGAGGTCGTCGATTGGTAAGTCAACGTTCCAGGCGTTGGTTACCCAGTGGATATGTGTGTCACCGCTGACCCAGCCCTCTTTCTTCAAATCGATAAAACGACTGGAAGCCAATGTCAGGTCGCATGTTTCGCCAGGTTTTAGGTCGATTGTTTCTCTCTGAAGCAGATGCTCGAAGCCACGTTCGAGAGTGACGATCGTCGGTCCAGGTGGAACATCGATCTCAAAAGTTCCATCCGCATAGAAGAAAGGTACTCGGTAAGCTCGCGGTACAGTGAAAAGCAGCAATGGCTTTTCCGTAAAGGATCGATTCAACGCAAAAGGGCCGGCATGCCGATACTGATGATCGCTCCCTTCTACCCAAACTCGTGCAGCGGTGGGTAAGTTCAGGTCGCCATCGATGAGTCGGCCGCGAATCCGTGCGGGTTCGAGTTGTTGAATGGGGAATGTAAGCTCATGTGAAACACTGCCCGCTCTTAGTTCAATGCGGGCCGTTGGAGTATCGGCGTACAAAGTAACGAGAAAGAACTGTGACTTGGATGGCAGTACCGTCCATGGCACCGAGTTTTGCTTTTTACCGGCGACGCTCACGGATATGTCAGCAGAAACTTTGTCGCTGTTCTGAATCTCGAGAATGACGCATTTCGAAAGTCCTCGCGCGATGTCGACAGGCAGTATTTCACTCGCAACATCGATTCCCTCGGTGCTCCATTTGCATGCGATCACCGTGTGTAACCCTCGTAGCTTCGCATGCAATGAAGCTCGATTGGCCAGCAACTCATGCAGTGGCAACGCTTGCGGTGTTTGCGTTGCAACATGGAGTTCTGCGAGTGCTTGTTGGATTACAGGTGCCTGGATTTCTGTGGGGCACTCAAGGGCAAGAGCGCTCAAGAATTCGAACTGGAAATAGGCTATTTGTCGGTCAGCCTCATCTACTACATTCTTGTTGGCAATCCATATCGGTGTCTTCCCCTCCTTTATCCCTTTCTGATGAAACTCGGGCGGGTGTGAGTAAAGCAATCCCGCATGCGATATCGCCAGCGACAAGAAAACGATCGTATTGAATCCAATCCATAGGATGTTTCGGCTCTTCGTCACTTTTCCTGCACCTTAAACGTAACTAGTACATCGCTGCGAAACCCCAAGTCTTGGGTTCCCTGTCCCGCATTGAAGTTGAGGACAGCTGTCCGAATTCCTGAATCGCGGCTCTTCAACCTTAGAGTGCGGATTTCGTTCCGTATACCAGTGAGTGCCCCGTGGGGTTGAAGCTCGAACTGTAACCATCGATCTCGCGAGGTTTCATCATCGCTCTGCAGAAACTGCTCGGACTCAACCACCAGTGGAGCTGTGATCCCAGCAGCATTCTCGATTTCGATCAAGAAATCTTTCCAGTCACCTTGTTGTAGTTCCATCGCGATATCCTCGGCATCCGCCTTAACCCTTGATTCAGGAGAAATGCTTACCGTGATCAGAACTTGCGGTTTCGCTCGCTCGACATTGCTAACTTCGGCCGAGGGAATTTGAGTGGATATTTGCGTCGGTTTGCATCCCGATGCGATGGTAACCGAGAGTAATGCGATGGGAAGCGAGAATAGCTTTATCGTTTTCCATGGACGACTTGCGCCGCGGAATTTGCGTCTGATTCGCGATTCGCGACTATTCGGCTGCATCATTGAGAATCCTTTGATAAGTCTTTCTGGCATGTTCGTAGTCCAGACGAGCTTGAGGTTGCTCGGCCGGAGCGTACGTAATCTGCTTCTCGAGCCAACATTGTTCCAGGGCGGCGAGACACCATTCTGCGCTTGCACGGACACTCACAGGCTTATTGTCTACATTAACCCAAATTGGATTCGTGTGGGCCGAAGGAAAAATGCGGGCAGCGACCCAGCAACTCCGTTCTGGTTTCGGGTTTTCAAAGCGAAGCTCCTGCATCTTACCGTTGGCTTTCATCTTTTGAGTGGCGACAGGATATCCATTGACGATGAGTTCAACGTCAACGTCGGCCTGACCAGGTTTATAGGCCGCGGCGGTCAACGAGAACGAACCATCATCTGCTTTCTCGAAGTCCATTAAGTGACTCGTGCCATCGCTAACGTAGCTTTCACCACGGCGAAGTGCTTCGACCCATTGGTCATAATCCAACACACCTTCAAGCTTCACATAAACACGTCCTATACCAAGACGTTCCCCTGTCATGCAGGGAAAATCTGTTTCGCCGCTGGCAACAACGTGATGGCCACAATTCAGTACGTGGTACCATATGTTCCACTCTGTCTCACGAGGCGTGTTCATGGTCGCGATGAAGTCAATCGCAGGTTGCTTCTTTCCATCGGGGCCGTCTACTTGATGCGTTACCTGCATGATGAACTCATTGGCGCCGATTCCATCAAACGCAGGGATATCGAAATTGGGCAAGCGGTGTGGTCCGTCTGTACCTTCGACGCGACCGACGCTGCGTGTCAGGCCTGCACCGCTGTGAGCTGTTCCGGTTACTGCCCCTTGCTGCTTGGCCCAGCGCAAAGTATTCATTCCAAGCGTCGGCCAATGATGATTTGAGTTTCCTCCAGCGGGAATCTGCTGACGAAGTTTGAGCAAGTTCAAGTGCCCGGACTGATGGGAGCCAAATCCGCTGACTTCGATGTCGTAACGAAGAAGATACGGGTAGCGACTCACGTCGTCTGGCTTGCCCGAAAAAAACTGCTTTTGGAAATCGAAACAAGGCCCCCAGGTGAGGCAGCACCCGACCTTGACATCTTCGCCCATGATATGCCTAAGCATGTCTTTGGGTAACACACCCTGCATCGGGTTCTCGTAGTGCAAACAACCCGCAGCATGAATATGGTGATCGCCGCTCCAGTAGCCAAGTTTGGCAGTGTCGATCCATCGCTCGACCTGATAGCTCAGCGTTACAGGATCATCCCCAACATTCAGCGTTTGCATTTGAACGATGCTCTCTGGACCATGAGAACCCTTGACGGTGTATTTCCCACGAGGCAATCGAATGCTTTCGCCAGACTCGCGATAAATCTGGGTTTGAAAGAAGAAATCAGGTGCTTGGCGTTTTGATTGATAGGGATAAACCCGACCTTGATCGTCGCGAATCTCAAAAGCTGCCATGCATGGCGAACCATCTGCATCGGTGACTGCGAATTTGACTTCGGTGCTTGGAACGGTTTGGATTTCTACATCGGTTCCGCTCCATGCACCATTTTCGCCAGCGGCATATTCAAGATTGATCCAATCGATGCGGAATTTGCCCGGGCCCTGCAGGGGATCGATTCGAACGCCTTTCAAATCACCTTCAACAGGGAACTCGATGGCATATTCACGATCGCTACCGGGGTCGAGTTGAAATACCATTTGTCGGCCGCCATCGGGTTGCGGTAACTGTTCAGTCCACCAAAAAACTTGCCCAACCCCTGGTCCATCGGGACGTCCCCAGAAACGAAGCACCATCCGCCCGCCTCGGGCGGAAACGGGTGCCGACATAAATGGATCGTCTCCCGTGGCCTCAAGAAATAGAGACTGATCACGCACTACCATTTTCAAATCATTGAGTTCTCCCCATCCATCTGAATCTTTATCAAATCGAAATTGTCGAATGACCGAAGACTTAGCGGAACCAGCGATGCCTGCGTTGAACTCGAGACGAGCCTTCCGATTGCCGACGGTGGTGGAAGATAGCTGGACAATACGGTATTCCAATTCCAGTCCGCTGAGATTGGCGTTGAGAGGTCGACCATCATATATCGACAGAGCCAACCAACGATTGTCGATGTCATCTTTTGGACCGTGTGGAATGGGCCTCGCGTTGGGGCTGTCCACACGTAGCTTGGATTGCACCCCAGCCCGATTGACGACTTTTACAAGCATGGCTCGCCAGCCGTTTTCCGCTAGATCCACCGTCGCACCAGGCGTTACGATCGTCTCGCCGTCGGCTCGAATTTCGATCGAGGCGACGCACAGGGGATCTAACATTCGTTGAATACTGTCCGTGATTTTAGTGTCACTCGGCTCTTTCTTCAGAAGGTTGAGCCTTTCGATTTGCTCCTGCGTGAAAGGTGCTCCAATCGATTGCATGGCTTCGCTTACCCGGTTGGTAATAAGTAACAACGGTTGTGCATCGACCCGCTCAACATTTGGCATCGATCCGCTTTGAGCGCACGCTAGAGAGGGCCCAAACATCCCGATTGACCAGGAAATAACTGACAGAATAAGTACGTATTTGTTCTTGGTCACTTGATTGCTTCTTTCGACGCATTGCCCTTGCAGAAACTAGCTCAACTTGTAGGATATCCTACAAGTTGAAGTTCTTAAAGGGATACAAGTATGCAAACTGCGAAAATGACTAGCACAGGACGGCCGTTGCTGGTCGATCAGGTGTTGGGTTCGTTGACTGGCTACATCCGCAGTGAAGGGCTCTGCCCTGGGGATCGCCTACCGAGCGAGGCAGAATTGGTTAATCGCATGCAGTGCAGTCGCAATGTGTTGCGCGAGGCCGTTGGACGTTTGATCTCGTTGGGGTTGGTGGAGGCCCGGCGTGGAAGCGGCATGTTTGTCGGTACGACGGATACCGTTCGCTCCTGTGCGTTGCTGCTCCGTTCCTCACTGACAATTTCTATCAATGACTTGATTGAGTTCGCGGAGTTTCGTCGTGCACTCGAAGGCTACTCCGCTCGACAGGCCGCCACCCAAGCGACCGACGCGGAACTAGCGGAACTGGGAGCGATGGCGACCGCAATAGACGACCCTGACATATCGCGTGAGGAAAGCCTTACGCGTGATTCGGCATTCCATCTGCGGCTGATGGAGATTGGGGGAAACCGCTTGATGGCCGCGCTCTTGGAAGCGTTGCTCGATTTCATGCAGACATCCATGGATTCTACGACCGCCACGCCGCGCGATATAGACACTAGTCGTCAGCTTCACGCGGCGATTATGGATGGGCTGATACGGCGCGATCCTGACGCGGCAGAAAGTGCGATGGAGTTGAATCGCCAACATACGGTCAACCGCTTAAAGCTTCTTACAAAGACTCCGTAAATTCATAACATAAAACAGACCGCCATCATGACTGTACGACGCCGTGATTTTCTCGCAACAATTCCCGTCGCACTTGCATCGGCAACAGCCTTTGCTCGCCAGGGAGATGTGAATGAAGCGCTCCGTGCCTTCTTGCAACCGCATGTACTAAAGCGCAGTACGCTCGACCAATTTCTTGATTCGAAAGCTCAGGTGTGGGCAAAGTTCGATCCTGAACTTGGTTACCTATTGAGAAATGCGTTCGTACGCGATGGCGTTGATGGCTGCCACACGCTAGCTCGGTATCAGAAGTCAGGTCAGCGTCAGCAGGTCAATTTCCCCGATCAGCCCTGTCGTGTGAATACCTACGGCGACAGTTTTACTCAGGGGCATCAGGTCAGCGACGGCGAAACATGGCAGGAGATACTGGCCGCTCATTTTTGTGAACCCATCCGGAACTTTGGAGTTGGTGGATTCGGCGTTTATCAAGCGTATCGGCGGTTGCTTCGGAACGAAGCGACTGATCAGGCGGCGAAATACTTAATTTTTAACATCTGGGGAGACGACCATCTCCGCAGCGTTTATGCCTGGCGCTGGTTAGCCTTTCCGGACAATGCAATCGAATCGATGTCCGGGACGATGTTTCATGCCAATCCTTGGGTCCATGCCCGGTTGAATGACCGGGGTGCGTTGGTTGAATGCGATAGCCTATGCCCCACCGAGGCTTCTCTCTATCAGTTATGTGACTTGGCATTTCTGATCGATACGTTCCGAGATGATGAAATCGCTCATTTGCTGTTCGCTCAGCGCACTGGCGCCTTTCTCAGTATCGAAGTTCTCGAGAAAGTGGCTGGCAAGTGCCAGCAAAATGTGCCCGTTTTATCTAGCCCGGAAGCGATCAAGGCTGGCGCGACGCAACTGTTGCATGCATATGCAGTGCGAGTTGGCATCAAGATCATGGATCGTCTGCAGGAGTTCTGCAAACAGAATCACAAGGAGCTTATGGTACTGTTGAGCTATCCGGTGGGAGCTGTTTGGCACGCCTGCAATCGCAGCTCATCTGACGACCCAGATAACACGGACTGGCATCCGCAATATTTCAAAGACCACCTCGCGGAGCGAGGAATTCGGATGGTGGATAGTCTGCCAGCGCACGTTACCGAGTTTGATAGTTTCAGGTTGTCCGCGAAAGAGTACGTCGATCGATATTACATCGGACATTACACCCCACGCGGGAATCACTTCTTTGCGTATGCCAATAAGGACGCGATTCGCAACTGGTTGAATCCTCCCCCGCCCGCCTACCAGAACAACCAGGAACCGTTGATACGCTTCAAGGGATATCTACCAGGCTGAGTTCGGCCATTGAGCATAACACAATTGACTGGAGACTTGCGGTTGTATACATATGGGTGGCCCAGGCGTGGTCGAGCTTGGTTGGAATCAAGACGATTCGCTTGACGGCCTTCCCCCTCTCCGCGCTTTCGTCCAAGAGCAGCTGCCGAGGGGTGAAAGTTGCACCTAGCGATGCTGACATTAGGGGCACTCCAATATGGCGCCGATGAAAAAACTAGCGCGGAGTTTGAAAGAGCGAATCGATAACGTTGTGACCTACTGTACGCATGGGATCACCAATGCGGTGGCCGAAGGGATCAACAGTAAGATCATGTCGATAAAACGACGAGCGGGAGGCTATCACAACATCGAAAACTTCAAAACCGCAGTGTTGTTTTACTGCGGTGGACTAGATCTCGACCCACGATAATGCCAGATGGACCAAATAGTATCGACAAGTGGGCTGGACGATGAATTTCCGCAATGCCACAATGATTGTTCAATCGTCCAGGGCAAGGGCCTGTATTGGCCCAGCATAAGTAGCGTAAACGTTTGTTATGTTTAGCTTAGTTATTGAACGAACAGAAAACTGTTTGGCGTCTTGATGGCTCTGCCCATAACCCTCCCGGGAAGTAGCGCATTGTGGAGGTCATGAAGTTGCTTGTCTCGATTCCGAAGTCCTTTGTCCTTATAAATTGTAAGTGATAAAGAGGAGATTTTCCATGAACATCAAAGTCGCATGCAAGTGTGGGGCGATACTTAGTATTCAGCAAGTTCATGCAGGTCGAACCGGGAAATGCCCCGAGTGTGGCAACTTGGTTGAACCACCTGCAACCAAGCAAGATTTAGTATCGGATCAAAGGTTGGACAATTGGTTTGATGCGCCATCGCCGAATGCTGATTCATCGACGGGAACCGTTCCTACCAAACCCTCCCTCTCTACCAATCACTCGCTTCTCCGAAGTCCTATTTGGTCTTCGATTGCAGGAGCCGTGATCCACGGTCTTTTATATTTTTTCGTTGTATCGAATTTCTGGATCGCTGTCGTAGCCCCTTGCCAGAAAAGAATCGACGAGATGCAACTAACATTGCCCCCTTTAGCCAACAGCACTCTGTCCCTATGGCAGTTTATCACCGATCACTCATTGCTGTCGTTTCTCATCCTTTGTGTGCTGATCCTCGCGGATGGAAGTGTGCTTTATGCATTGGGTCGTTCTGAACGTTGGCCGGTAGCGAGAGAACTTTGGTCGGGAATGATTTCGGCAATACTCGTTGGCTTTGTCACGTTTTCTGCTTTTGCCTTGCTCTATCCGTATGAGCTCATGCGTCCAACCGGCAATTACAACGAAGCCCAACGTGAAGAATTCGAGAGGCTTCGTGGCGAATGGATATTGGTCAGCTCTGAGCAGGCAGGGAGTACCATTTCGATTCAGCCATCTGACGCTGATACCTTGCGATTCGAACAGATAATCGAAATGCAAAAAGAAAGTCAGGCTGGAAAGAAAAGCAAATCAAGAAACGATGATTCGCCTCAAGTGAGTCGCAAAGATCAGGAAGTACGCAGAAATATCTTCAGCTGGAAGATGCCTAGTAATGTCCTGGACGGCTCTTTCAACGTCACCATAGATCGTCTCCCAAAACAGATCTATTTCAATGCGAGGTCCGCGGTGCAAGTGCCGGGCTTCGAAGCGAAATCATCCCAAATCGTGGCTATCTACAAGCTTGAAGGCGATCGCTTAACTCTTTGTTTATCCCCACCTAATGACAAGGGCCAAAGCTCGTTTTATGAGAGTGAGCAATCGATGGTGTTCAGCACGAAGGATACAAAAAACAAGTTGATGATATTCCAAAGGCGAAGCAATCCTCAGCAAAGATAGTATTGAGCAACGATCGGTCCATTTTCTGTTTCCAATAAAATCACTTACAGAGAAATCTACTTATGGAAGAGCGATCGAAATCGAAGCTCGTAAACAGTCCATTAGGGGCAGCGATTACTTGTGCATTGTTACATGGCCTTTTGTTTGCCGCAACTTTGCTGTTTTGGCGGATGGAGTTGGTCGAAGAATACATTACAACGACAGAGGCGTTTGAATTGAAACTGCCTTCAGTAACGAACAACGTATTGTCCGTCTGGCTACGTATCACCAAGCCTACATGGCTATTTCTCCTCATCCTTTGCCTTGTCATCATTGCGCACGGGAGTGTTCTTTATGTCTTGGGCCGTTCTGAAATTTGGCGAACAGCGAGGGAAGTATGGTCAGGAATGATCCTGGCGTTGCTCAGTGGCTTCTTCATTTATTCGGCTGCATGCATGGTCCCTCCCTATCAATTCCTTCTGTCATCCATCATGGGGGAAAACGTAGATCGTCAGGAATTCCTAGGGCTAGAGGGCGAGTGGATATCAGTGCATGCCGAGTTCGATGGAGCAACAACGACGTTCGGGCCATCTACAGCCGATATCTTGCGATTCGAGCGAGTCAAACTCGGCGGCGATCGACAGGCCCGGTTCGATCACAGGTTTAGTTGGAAGACGGATGGGAAAATCATTGAAGGCTCGGTCAGCAGAAGTTCATCAAACAAACCGAAGCAACTCCATTTTGTGTCCTGGTTTAGTGGTGCCGATTCTCATAGGGCTATCTACAAGTTGGAAGGAGAGCGGTTAACGCTGTGTCTGTTTCCATCCAATACATGGGCAAACGACTGGTCTTCAGAGTTCGTTACTAAAGGGACAAAAAACAAGTTGATCGTGTTCGAAAAGCGGAATGCCAAAGAGTAGAGAGGTATGAGGATTTGAAGACGCATATTCTGCTAGTAGTCTACCGGAGCACTCGGTAGTACGAGAGTTGGGCGAAGACGAGAATATGCCTGAGTTCATTCCGCCGTGCATGATGGCCGACTCTTCGTCTCCGCGATGCTCGCAATGAATAAGCTGGGCTAAAGCACTGGTTTCATGCCACGCAACCAGCTAAACTACAGTTCCCGCCTGCATCCCTCCTTGAATTCCCGCCTTTGGAGGCGAAGATGGTCGCTGATTCCTTTATCACCTTTCAAAGTGTGACTTTACGCAGTAGTACGCTACAAAGTAGCAAGTTACGCAGTACCACATTACGTAGCGGCAACCTAAATGGTGGCAGGCGAGCTATCTTCATTCTTGCGATTGCCGTAGCGTCGTTGCTGCTGCCATCGTCTGCCGTATGTGCTCAATTGGCGGTATTCCCCGACAAGCTGGAGCTCACCGGGCAAGATCCGATTCACGGAGTGGTTGTCTCGCTGACCGATGACCAGGGAGAAGTCACCGATGTTTCCAATCGCGTCACGTTCGAAGTTGATAAACCTGGACTGGTTGCAATCGGTCATCACGGTGTGATTGAAGCTCAGTCCGCGGGCGAAGCGACACTGATTGTCAAACTCGATGAGATGTCGATCTCTGTGCCGATCACGGTGACAAACTTTGACACCAAACATCCGCCGTCGTTCATGCAAGACGTCCTGCCAATACTAACTCGCAGCGGCTGCAACACCGGTGCTTGCCATGGCAAACTCTCTGGCCAGAATGGCTTTCGACTATCGCTTCGCGGATACGCGCCCGAATGGGATCACGATTGGATTGCGAAGGAAGTCAGCGGTCGCCGAGTCGATTTCGGTTTTCCAGAGGAAAGTCTGCTGCTGACCAAACCCTCCGGCGGCGTCGCACATGAAGGGGGCGTACGGTTTCGCCCCGAGTCGCGAATGTGGCGGACTTTGCGTGATTGGGTTGCGGCACGCGCTCCCGCACCCCTTGCTAATGAACCCGATGTTACACGATTGGAAGTTCTACCAGGCAACCTTTCTATGACCCTTGATCAGACGCAACAACTGCTCGTGCGCGCTCATTATACCGACGGACGTGTTCGCGATGTGACTTGGCTGGCTCAGTTCTTTTCTAACGATCCAAATAAGGTATCAGTCAATTCAAATGGACTGGTGAAAGCGTTGCGTTATGGCGAAACGGGAGTGCGTGTTCATTTCCAGAGCCAAGTCGAAGTGGTCCGTTTCACGATGCCCTTTCCTTACAAGGTTGCTCCGGAGCTTTATGCTGCGGAGCAGAATGTTATCGACGGGCCTTTGTTCGCAAAGTTGAAACAACTTCAAGTGCCGCCGGTTGGCCCGTGCAGCGATCTAACGTTTTTGCGTCGCGTTTACTTGGATGCTGCTGGTATCCTACCAACACCCGCAGAGGTTATTGCATTCCAATCCGACACGAGTCCTGATAAACGCAGTCGCGTTATCAACGCATTGCTCGATCGACCCGAGTTTACCGACTATTGGACCCTGCAATTGGCGGACTTGCTGCAGAACCGCAAAGAGCGTGATCATGATGTGCGAGGGCAGAAAGGAGTCAAGGCGTTTCATCAATGGCTGCGCGACCAAGTCGCTTCGAATCGTCGGTGGAGCGATATTGCTCGTGACGTGTTGCTGGCCAGAGGGGATGTGGTCTCGCAACCGCAGGCGGGCTATTTCGTCACGGTTGTCGGCGAGTTTCAAAAAGTGGAAGAGAGCGAATTGCCCGATAGCGTCGCACAGTCTTTTCTCGGAATTCGCATTGGATGCGCCCGTTGTCACAACCATCCTTTGGAACGCTACACTCAGGACGACTTCTATCACTTTGCCGCTTGCTTTGCGAAAGTGAATCTCGACCGCCAGAATCCGCAAAGCGGTAACAGCGCGGTGACAACCACGAGCCGCGATGAAAACGAACAACATAAACGAATTGCCGAAGCGGCCAAAAAGCTGGCTGAAGTTTGCTTAGCAACGCTGCCCGAAGACGAGAAGAAAAAGCAAATCGCGGATAGGCAACGCGAACTTGATATGCAGACTAGCCGACTGGAGGAAATTCGCCTGCGCAGTCCAGGAGTAAATCAGCCGCGCACCGGAAAGCTTGTTGCCCCGCAAACGCTCGACCGTGTTGCAGTGCCGTTCGAAACGGGCAGTGACCCTCGCGTTGCGTTCGTGAACTGGACCATCGACAACGAGTACTTTTCCGGAGCGATGGTTAACCGTTTATGGAAGCATTTCTTCTCGGTCGGACTTGTCGAGCCGGTCGACGACCTGCGAGCGAGCAATCCACCCTCCAACCCCGAACTATGGAAGGTGCTCAATACCGAGTTTCGAGCCAGCAATTTTGACATGCGACACATCATTCGCTTGATTTTGAATTCGCGAGCCTACCAACTCGACTCAGCGAACACGTCGGAAAACGAAAATGACAAGACCTTTTATTCTCATTACTATGCCAGACGCTTGCCGTCAGAAGTTATGCTCGATGCGATTGCGGTGGCGACCGAGATTCCCAATCGCTTTCCCGGTTACCCAATCGGTGTTCGAGCCACGCAGGTCGCCGATCCCGCCGCCGATTCCTATTTCTTGACACTATTCGGACGCAGCGATCGCGTCACGGCATGTGCTTGTGAACGTAAGGGTGAAGTCACGTTGCCACAGTTGCTGCACCTGAGCAACGATGAGAATCTAATTAAGAACATTCGCGCGCCCGAAGGCCGGTTATCCAGCCTCCTGCATAATGCTGACTCGGACACCGTGACAGAACAAGTTTTCCTCGCGACGCTCAGTCGTTTGCCGGACGACGCGGAACGAGCGGCACTACGTGCTGCGATGACCGCCACCGAAACCGCGATCGAATCTGAGAAGACTAGTAATCGTGAAGACGTTTTCGCAGATCTGTTTTGGGCGTTACTAAACTCGAAAGAGTTCGCTTTTAACCACTAACCACACCGAATGTTATGATCGACGTATCCATTGCCAATCATCGTTCAAGCCTATGCAACGGTGTATCGCGCCGCAACTTTATTCGTGTCGGCGCGCTAGCTCCGCTGGGGCTTTCTTTGCCGCAACTACTGGCTGCAGAGGCTTCCACGCAACGAGCACGAGCAAAGTCGGTGATTCTGATTTTCCTGGGGGGTGGTTTGTCTCATCATGACTCGTTCGACATGAAGCCCACTGCTGTCGAGCAAATCCGTGGCAAGTACAACAGTATCGCCACAAATGTTCCAGGGCTTCACATTTGCGAATTGCTTCCTAAAACGGCTCAGGTGATGGACAAGTTGACGCTCGTGCGAAGCGGATCGCATGAGAACGATCATCATGAAACGGCAACGAACTGGGTCTTGTCGGGCAGATTCGGAACGCCGTTTGGCGACCATCCGGCCATCGGTGCCATCGTAGCACACGAAACCGGTTTTGATGGTGTGGTTCCGCCTTATGTCGCGGTGCCACGCAACCCTTCGTTCACATGGGAACTAGGGAAAAGCGTCTGGTTGGGCGGTCGTTGTGAATCGTTCAAAGCGGGAAATCCCAGCGAGGAGAATTACCGCGTTCGAGATCTTGCCGCTCCAGCCAACGCCACGCCGCAAGCGCTCGAACGCCGCAAATCTTTGCTGGCTGCCGTCGACCAGCTCGCGGATCGAGTCAAGCGAAATGACCAGATTGAAACGTACAATGAATTCAGTCGTAAGGCAGCTGAAATGGTCCTTTCGCCCCAGGCTCAAGCGGCTTTCGCAATCGACCGCGAAGAGTCAACAACGCGCGACGCTTACGGACGCAATGAATTTGGCCAAAGTGCTCTGCTGGCCAGACGGCTCGTCGAAAACGGCGTGCGGTTTGTCACGGTCAACTACGGCGGATGGGATCACCATGGCGAAATTTTTAAAGGGCTGGACAAGAAATTGCCCGAGTTCGATCAGGGGTTCAGCGCGTTGATGAACGACTTGGACCAGCTTGGACTGCTAGCCGATACGATGGTGTTGGTGATGGGTGAGTTTGGTCGGACGCCTAAAGTAAACGATAAGGCTGGTCGCGATCACTGGGGGCGTGCCGGTTCGATGCTGTGGGCCGGTGCCGGCGTTGCTCGTGGAGGCGTGATCGGGTCAACCGATAAGAACGGAGCATACGTGACAGATCGTCCTGTTCGGCCAGCGGACGTTGCTTGGACCGTTTACGATGCCCTGGGGATCGATCCTGCAAAAGAGTTGCACACACCTGAGGGACGCCCCGTGTCGATCCTTGCGGAAGGGGCCACGATTAAGGAACTGTATTCATGATGCATGCTGTAACACAGGGTTTCAGTTGGGAACGATTCCTGCGGTGTGCCGATGGCCCTTTTTCTCACACCGGCCTTAGTTTCTTAACCTTCACCCTACTGATGTTGCTGGCAGTCGTTGGCCCTCACCTGCAAGCTCAGAGTCCCGTAGCGACTGCGCCGAGCATCACGGCAAGCGAACCCGCGGCGCTAGTCAGAGGGCGCAAGGAGACGTTCAAGCTACGTGGCTTTGAACTCAAGGGTGCGACTCAACTTCGTTTTCCATCCGCTGAGCAAATCGTTGTCGAACTGAAAGAAACCAGCGACGCTGGTCAGGCAAAAGGATTGGAGAATAAAGTGGTCGGCGACAAGCAACTGGTCGCCGAAATCACGTTGCCTGCCGACGTGCCAACTGGCTTGATTGAATATGTTGTGGTAACACCCGCTGGAGAAGCAAAAAGTAAAATCATCGTGCTCGCTTCAGAATTATCGCTCGACGAACGCGAACCAAATGATGGATTCCGCGACGCCCAAAAACTTACAATTGGCCAAGCGGTTCGCGGCAGTATTCAAGGCGATAAGGATGTCGACGTCTTCGCGTATCCCTCGGTGGCTGGTCAACAATATCGAATCACTGTCACCAGCGGTGGCCCATTGCTGATGGATGTGGCGGTCCAGTGTTACGACGCACGTGGCCAGTTTCTTGCGGCTGCCGATGATGGCCCAACAAGAGATCCAGTCATGCTTCTGACGACAAAAGCCGAAGGCCCGATCTATGTATGTGTAAGTAGTTCGCACGACCTCGGTGGCCCATGGCACAGTTATTTGATGACGATTGAGGAAGTGAAATGAAGCGATTCTTGTACAGAATCATGGTCCTCATGTTTGCAGTCTCCTGCAATGCAGTCCCCATTAATGCCGTGCTGGTTGCCGATGACGCTCCGGTTTCCTTTCATCGCCAAGTGATGCCGCTTCTACGCATTCACTGTGTCGGTTGTCATAAACCGGGAAAGCAAGGCGGCGGACTTGATTTGACAACTCATCGCGGGTTGTTGAACGGTGGTGAGACCGGTACTTCGATTCTTCCCGGCAATGCTGATGCCAGCCCATTGGTCACGCAGGTGTGCGGCAAGCCGCCTGAAATGCCTAAGGATGGTGAACCCCTTTTATCGCAAGAGATCGATTTGCTCCGTCGTTGGGTGACCGAAGGTGCCGCAGAGGATGAGCCGATGCGTATTCTCACACGACGGCCACCAGAACCGCTGAGCTACACTTCATTACCTGTGGTGCGTGCCATTGCGTTTTCCCCCGACGGCAACTTGCTGGCAGTACCTGCTCGGCATGAGATTCTACTGCACCGAGCAGATGGATCGGGCATTGTCGCACGGTTGCTCGGTGATTCACCTCGGCTTGAGGCGCTCACGTTTTCTCGCGATGGCAGCTTGCTGGTCGCTAGCGGTGGCGCTGCATCCGAATTCGGCGAGATCCAGATCTGGGATACCGCGAAGCGAGAATTAGTTAGTTCGATCAAAGGATCGACAGATTCGTTTTATGGAGTTGCGATTTCTCATGACAATCGATTCGTAGCCGTCGGTTGTGCGGACAAACTGGTGCGAGTCTTTAGCGTCGCTGACGGAGTTGAAGTGATGCGTTGTGACAATCATCTGGACTGGGTCTTCGGATCAGCCTTCACCAACGATGGTACGCGACTGGCGACCATTAGCCGTGACAAAGCGGCGAAGCTGATCGATGTTTCAACAGGTCACCTGATCGACGACATCAATCAGACGCGTGATCCATTGATTTGTATGGCTCGGCATCCCATTGACGATCTGATCGCTACGGGTGGAACCGAAGGGAAGATACGCTTGTTTCGTATGGCGCCACGAGGCGGACGATTGGCTGAAGGCGACAACAAAGAAGAGAGTTTCGTTCGCGAATTCGAACACATGGCGTCACCGATTCAATCGATTGCTTTCAGTCCTGACGGTACGACCGTCGCTTGCGGTGTCGTTAGCGGAGAAGTCCGAGTCTTTAAAACCGAAAATGGCCAGCGTCTCGCGCAGATTAAAGTCGGTAGCGGCCCCATCTTCGCTCTTGCTTTCACACCCGACGGCAAACGAATCGCGACTGGTGGCTATGATGGCAACATCCGTTACTACGAAGCAACAAACGGATCACCGCTTCAGGATTTCCCCAGCGTCACGATCCGTTGAAGTCTCTCACTCCCGCTCCAATAAAATTCATCAATCAATGACTTCCCATCCATCAAACAGTTTCAGCCATTTTTAAGCCGTACTATTTGGCCTCACTCTTGATTAGCTTCCCATACACAGGTCTGTGAACTCGCGATCGCAAACAACCCGCTAGCTTCGCCGTTCTTTCTCGCTGCGAAACGGCGACATGAGGAAATAGCAGTAACATCGCGAGGGAATGCAAAGTGAACAACGTTGTATCGACGAAAAGTGTTGGTTGGATGTGGCAAATAGGGATCGCTGCTTGTATCGCTGTTGCTGTATGCGGATTGATACTGCGCTCGCAAGCGGTACATCTTGCCAGCCGCGCTGTCGGGCCACCGACTCGCGGGTCCGAACGCTGTGTAGGAAATCAGAGAAAACATCGAAAAAAGTAAATCCTGAGTGCAAGAAAACACAAGGTGTTGTTACTTCCCACCTGTAGTTGTTGATTCTGAGAGGTAAGATCAATTTTTTTGGAATTCATCGAACACTTTGAAGGCAGCTCGGTTCCATGGTCTTGCCCATGCGATGGACAGAAGCACTGGATCGACTGAAGGCCGAAGAAGACGAACTCACTTCCGAGTTTGATATCGAATACCAACGCGAAGTCTATCGATGGGCAGCGCAAAGAGTTCAGGCGGACGTTGATTCCAAAACATGGGAGGCATTTCGAATGACACAGGTTGACGGAATATCGATCAGCGAAGCCGCCAAGCTACTCGGCGTTGGTGTCGGACAAATCTATGTCGCGCGTAGCTGCCCAACTCAATCATCAGCCATTTCCAAACGTCTTCGACCCGAATGACGGTACTGAACAGTGAGAACAGGCTCGCTAAATCATGACTCTTGATCAACGCTCATTACTGGTTTGCTTCTTCAGCCTCATTGGCTCTCTAACGATTGTATACGGGTTCAGCGAGCCATTTCAAAAGCGTCGCGCGAAGCAACACCAACTCAAATCACTGGGGGCATTCGCAGTAGCATTTGATGCAAATGGCGCCGTTTCGTCCGCTCGCTTCCGTCATTTGATCGCCCCAGATTTCGCTGAAGCATGCGATGAGCTTCAAGTCGTCGACCTCAAAGGCGTTGTCGGAATTCGCCAAAGTCTTCAAGTGCTCACCCGTCTAAAATCATTGCGCATGGTCATTTTAAGTGTCAGCGATGTGAGAGATGAAGACATACAGCTTCTACCTGTTACGGGCCGAATTGTGGTCGTATTTTTGGCCGAATTGAGACGGTAGAGATTTAGACCTTTTTTTGGTGTGATGGCCGAATTGTTGCGAATTTTGGAGCGGACCAATACGATGTCACGGGCCGAG
>Ga0315899_10002666_pt1 | contig 19604 bp, 13 predicted proteins | sample LakEriMetagenome_2_FD_203518 | JGI IMG/M metagenome (GOLD analysis project Ga0315899, IMG submission 203518) | Freshwater fungal communities from buoy surface, Lake Erie, Ohio, United States - Buoy 4 MA112 | ecosystem: Environmental > Aquatic > Freshwater > Lake | place: USA: Lake Erie, Ohio... | reverse complement strand
AGTTTGATGAAACTTCATTTGCGGTTATCGAGCCAATATACAGGCCATCTTGAATAAGATCCCATGGCGTGTGCATCGTTTTCGGACCGGACGAAAACAAACGGGAGCGAGCCACCCGTCGAATTGGCGCTTGGGCGACTATGCAAGACGTCGTTTAGATGTTCACTGGATTCTAGATGTGTGATTGATTGCGCGACTTTGGGCTGACCAGTCAGAGTCGAAAGACGCAAGTCACCTAGCAGGCGCCATTCCCTTTCTAGCCTCCAATCGTTCGTGGACGTCTCGTTCGGGGATGGTTGGCAGAAAACCTGTTCATCCTTTGGCAAGTGATCGATCTGGGGTCGTGGCAAGTATCTCACTGGCTTGATTCCCAATGGGATAAGCCAATGTTTGGGGAATGCCAGTCCGTACGGTTCCCAATCCCATCGAGCTAAGTGGGATTGGAACGTACGCATCGATTGGAGAGTGGCCAAGGAATTTTCCGTGAAGCAGATGGTGGCGGAATCCCCTCGACGGAAATGGGTCGTTGCGCAAAGTCGCTGGGTGCGAAGGATTCGGTGAAGCGAATCCAAGGGGGAGGCGGTTGATATCCAGTCTTCTTGAAACACTTCGTCAAGCAATCCTTGCTCGGATTGGTCGGGCCATCGATGCTGCCTCGCACGGGTGCAGTGAATGAAATAACCTGAGTGGTTGTAAAGAGAGTTCGCAATTGCGGCGATAGGTTGCCGCGTTGCTGGAACGGTTCTCAAATCACATCGCCATGGCGAACCATCGGAAAACACGATGTTACGGGTGTTCGAAGTCCTGGGTACCATCCACAGTACGGCTCCTTTGTCGCACAACTCTTTGTTGATTTGTTGTGTCTTATCGCTGGACTTGTTTACTGAGCTTTTCGGTATGACAGTATGCGATGGTTTGACTGTTTTCGATGCTTTGGCTGAGTTCGCTAGTTTGGCTGAGCTCGCTGGGACTGGATTTCGGGGCTGAATCTCGCAGAGAATCCACGTGGTATGGCGTGGGATTTCCGGTTCGAGAAGTCTGCGTTCGAGAAGCGTTGCGATTTTACCTCGCGGTTTTAGTGCAAGAGCGACAACTCGGGTTGCTAAAAAGGTGACAGCTTGGTCGTTCGATTGGTCTTTAGTCTGGATCCCAAGGGACGCAATATTGAGTTTATCGCAAGCGTAAGCGATGCTTGGTGAATAGGGTGCACCATGGGGAAAGAGGACGATGGAGTCGTAGTCCTTGGCAAGTTTCAACGCTGCTTGAAGCGAGCGTTGCCATCCGGGGTCACAGAAGGCGTTTTTCGATAGGTGAGACGAGAGGATCCCCAGCGTGCTCGCCGGAGGAAAATCCAGCGTGCTCGCCGGGGGAAATGGTGCAGGGCAGGGGGCAGGGAAGGGGGCAGGAAAGGGGGCAGGGCAGTGTGGGGCGATGATGGTGGGGAAACGATCCGAAAAAGCGGCGTTCGGGCATGCAATTATCCCCGAATTGGCTCCTAGAATCTCCGGCAATCGCTTAGTCCAAGGGCTGATCCAATCGGAGGGAGCGAATTCCAAACCGGTAGTGCGTGGATTGAAAACCATGAAACTTCCCTTGTGCTTGTGCGAAGAAAACTCACCGGCAACAACTATGGCCAAGATAGCGTACAATCAGGAAATCTATGTCGTTTTGGTCAAACCATTTTTCGAGTGATCCGCATGTCCGACGTTTCGACGCCTGATGTTTCCCAGCAGATGCTAAGCAGTTCCGCAGCTCGCGATTTTTTCTTGCGCGCCAGCCAAGAGATTTCCAAGATTTTCGTCGGTCAGGAAGAGCTGGTAACCACCGCGCTCATCGCTTTGGTTTCGGGTGGGCACGTTTTAATCGAAGGAGTACCCGGGCTTGGAAAAACCCTTTTTGTAAAGACCCTTGGTCGGGTAACTGGATGTCAATTCGGAAGGATCCAATTCACTGCGGATTTGATGCCATCGGATGTGACCGGAGCCCCGATCTTCGACATGAAGCAGCAGGACTTTCGGTTTCGTCCGGGGCCGGTCTTCACGCAGTTATTACTAGCGGATGAAATCAATCGATCCCCTGCGAAGACGCATGCGGCGTTGCTGGAAATCATGCAGGAGTCTTGCGTGACGATCGACGGTGTTACCCATTCGGTCCCTGCTCCATTTTTGGTTTTCGCAACTCAAAATCCATTGGAAAGCGAGGGGACGTATTCACTTCCTGAAGCTCAGCTTGATCGATTCATGTTTAAGGCAATGGTGGATTATCCGAGCGAAGAGGAGGAAGCACGTGTTTTGGAGATGCATTCGCGACGGGTAGACATTTCAGAATTACTGCGCTCGGAAGTCCAGCAAGTGTGTGATGCAGAGGCCATTTTGAAATTGATCGATGAAGTTGCTTCGGTGCGGGTCGAGGAGAAGTTACTGCAATACATCAATCGTATTGTGCGATCGACACGTAAGTGGCCCATGTTCCACTTGGGAGCTTCCCCTCGGGCAGGGCTTTCCTTGGTGCAAGGGGCGAGAGCGCTTGCGGCGTTTCGCGGACGGGATTTCGCCGTGCCCGATGACGTGATCGAAATTGTACTTCCGACTTTGCGTCACCGGATTGTGTTGGGTGCAGAAGCCGAGGTTGAAGGAGTTCAGATTGATAACGAGCTGCTGACCGTTTTGAAAACCATTGATGTTCCTCGCGTTTGATGGGAGGGAGGCACATCGCATCGATGAGTTCACTTGATCAGCTTGTACAACTTCTGTTTTGGGCTCCGTGGTTAGGGCTGCTAATTGTCCTTTGCCCTTTGTTAGTGTTAGCTTTCGTTTGGCGAATCTATCCCACTTGGCGAGTGGTCGCGGCAGCATGCGGTTCGCTCGCGCTTTCCCTTTTGATGCTTTTAATTCCTGTGTTGACGCTTAGCAGGGGCAGTTCGCAGGTGGGTGGTGGATGGATGGAAACGCTTCAAAGCCAGGCGTCCTTGTTGATCTACTTCCTGGCTCTTGTTGATGTTTTGTTGCTCATAGTGTTCCTGGTCGACCTTGTCTCAGTTGTCAAAGAAACGGCTATAGAAGTTTCAAGGCAGATGCTTAGGAGCGGATCACTGGGGGCATCTCAAGAAGTTACGCTTTGGATTGAAAACCGGGGTGCAAAAAAGCATCGCATGATTGTCCGCGATGATCTTCCGGAGTACATGGTAGCGAATCCTCCGGAGCAATCGCTTGATATTGGACCTCGTCAAAGAGCGGAGCTTACGTATCAGTTAAAACCAAATCGCAGAGGTGCATTTAGTTTGGAGCGAGTGCATTTCAAGCTCATGAGTCAGTTGGGGTTTTGGACTCGTTTGTTTGAGAAAGAGTGCAAGCAAGAGTTAGCTGTTTACCCGAACATGCAGCAGTTGTCGGAATATGCCATGCTGGCGAAGACCAATCGATTAAGTCTTATCGGAGTAAAATCCACACGTCAGATCGGCCAAGACAATAACTTTGAGCGACTGCGGGACTACACGCTTGACGATAACTACAAGCACATGGACTGGAGGGCTACTGCTAGGCGACGCAAGCTGACGGTCAAAGAGTTTCAGCAAGACAAGAGTCAGCGAATCATGTTCTTGCTCGATTGCGGTCGATTGATGACCAATGAATATCGGGGGCTGAGTTTGTTGGATTACGCAATGAACTCCATTTTGATGATGAGCTACGTCGCGTTGCAACAGGGAGACTCGGTAGGGATGATGTGTTTCTCCGATCATATTGAGAAGTACGTCCCATTGCGAGGTGGACCGAGGCAGATGAACCACATGCTCCATGGACTCTTCGACCGGTTTCCAAGGATGCACCAGTCGAATTTTGACGAAGCGTTTTTGTACCTGTCTCAGCGATGTAGGCGACGAACGTTAGTGGTCCTGATCACGAATGTGATCGATGATATTACGGCAGCTCAAGTCACCGGATACCTTTCGACGCTGCGGCCTCGGCATTTACCGGTCTTGTGTTTGATGCGAGACAGGCGTGTTTTCGAGATGGCAGACAACCCAGCCCTCGAGGATGAAATCCTCTACCCAAGTGCTGCGGCTGCGCAATTGCTCCTCTGGCGGCATGAACTTATTGAGAAAGTGAAGGTTTCCGGGGCACTTGTCCTAGACGCATTCCCCGATCAATTGACGTCCTGCATGGTTAATCGTTATCTTGAAATCAAAGCCAAACACATGTTGTAGTCGGCTAGTCCCCTTCCCACAGTACTGTTTTGTCGATGCAACTCGAGTCCACCGAAAGCAATAGTCCCGCGGGTCAGCGATGGGAATTGATCGACAAATACGGCAGACGGCATACTTCTTTGCGAATAAGCGTAACGGATGCCTGCAATATCCGTTGTAAGTATTGCATGCCCGCCGTTGTTTCGGGGTTCCTCAGCCAAGATCGGCTTCTCTCTTACGATGCGATCGCAAGGATCGTCCAAGTGTTAGCTCCAGCCGGCATTCGAAAAGTGCGATTGACCGGTGGTGAGCCGTTAATGCGACCTGACTTATTCAAGTTGGTTGAGAAACTTCGTTCGGTAAGCGGTCTTACTCAAGTCGCGATGACCACCAATGGCATGATGCTTCGTGATTCCTTGGACCGGTTAGTCCAAGCGGGATTAAGTCACGTCAATATTTCGCTTGATACTCTGCGCGAGCCTGCTTTTCGGGAGATTTCCCGTCGCGATGGGCTAGAGAAAGTCCTCGAGGGAGTCGAAGCTGCGGTTCGCAGTCCGCTGCACGTCAGGCTCAATGCGTTGATTCTCAAGGACATCAATCTCGAAGACTTGATCCCTCTGGTTCGTTATGCGAGGGAACTACGGATTGTCATCCGATTCATCGAGTTTATGCCCTTGGATGCCAGTCGGGCCTGGAGTGCCGACCAAGTCGTTACAGGGGATGAGCTACGACGGATTGTTGAGTCGGAGTTCGGGGCTTTAACGCCTGCAGATTCAAGCGATCCGTCGCAACCCGCCCGCGATTACTTCTTTGAGGATAAGATCGGTGGAATCGGTTTCATCGATCCGGTTTCCAAGCCATTCTGTTCGGACTGCAATCGCTTGCGATTGACAGCCGATGGTAAATTCCGAAATTGCCTCTTTGGGCAGGACGAATGGGACGTAAAACCGCTCCTGGTGCTTCCTCAAAGCGAATCGGCAGACGATGCTATTTATCAGTTGGTTCGCACATGCGTCGAGCAAAAGCACCCTTCGCACGGCATTTCGCAAATTGGATTCCATCCCCCAGAGCGGGCGATGTATCAGATAGGCGGTTGACGCTCGCGGAGAATGAAGTAACAACTGGAGCGGTCGCAGGTAAAAAACGTTAAGCTCGAAAAGAAAACCAGAATTCCTAATAAGTATTGAGCGTTAGGGATTTCCTAGAAAAGAAAAACAGATCAACGATGAAGCGATATGACGTGTGTGGTTTAGGGAATTCCATTGTAGATATTTTCCTCCAGCTCTCGGACGAGGAATTTGCACAGTTGCAGTACGAACGGGGAACCATGCGACTCGTTGAACTCGCTGACCAACAAGCCCTATTCACGAAGTTCGCGGGCGGTTCCCACGATCTGCAACTTGTCAGCGGTGGCTCGGTAGCGAATTCCATCATCGCCGTCTCGCAACTAGGTGGAACCTCTGCTTTTATCGGGTGTGTCGGTGACGATCGCTACGGATTGCATTATGTCGAGGAGTTCAGCGACTTGAAGATCAACATCGGTAATCCCGTGATGGTAGGAGAAAGCACAGGAACATCTGTTGTGATTATTACCCCAGATGCCGAGCGAACCATGCGCACGTGTTTGGGAGTCGCTAGCCAGCTTACCGCCCGACACATCGATGAAGACCGAATCGCGAATGCTACTTGGTTGTTCATCGAGGGATATGTTTTTGCGAACCCTGAAACCGGCCAACATGCGATCCGCCGAGCCATTGAGGTTGCAAAGAGTCACGGAACAAAGATCGCGATTACATGTTCCGAAGCGTTTGTACCGGCAGCTTTCGGGACCCCATTCCACGAGGCTCTCAAACAAGCCGATCTATTGTTCTGTAACGCACCGGAATCGATGGCGGTAACCGCTACGGAAAGTACCACGGCAGCCTTCGAAGCACTTCGATCGATGGTTCCGAATTGCGTTGTAACCGATGGGCCACATGGCGCATTTGTACGCTACGATGGAGAGGAATTGCATGTCCCCGCTTTCGCTTGTCACCCGAAAGATCTGACAGGTGCTGGCGATATGTTCGCAGGCGCTTTCCTGTATGGAATCACCCACGGGTATGGACCAGGAGTCGCTGCCCAAGGTGCAAACTACTTGTGCTCGAAGGTGATTAGTCAAGTCGGTGCGCGGCTTCAAGACAACGCAGTGCGATTGTGGCAGGAAGGTATCGAACACTTCAGAGCCGATGACGTAGGCGGTTGATCTATCTCCTTCGTCGATATTGATCTGATCGAGCGATTCGTCTTATTCGCTGGTGCAGCTTGTTAACTAAACCAGCTTATTGCGTACGGCCCATACCGCCGCCTGCGTGCGATCGGTCACCGAAAGCTTGCGAAGAATATGCTGCACGTGTTCTTTGACCGTCTCGTAGCTGATCTTCAAGTCCTCAGCGATCCTTCGATTGCTGTATCCGCTTGCGAGGCGTTCGATGACATCGCGTTCCCGAAGGGTAAGCGGGATGGGATGGTATCTGTGCGGCGGAAGGGCTGATGCGCATACCGCGAGTCGGCGAAGCTCGTCCTTGGTCCATATCGGTTCTCCTCGAAACGCAGATTCGAATTTATCCCAGATGACCGATGGTTGATCGCTCTTTGTTATGGCCCCGAGTACCCCTGCATTGGCGGCCTTGAGGAACACTTGAGGGTGCTCATACCGAGATAATAAAAGGGTCGCGATACGAGGGTAATGGGTGCGCATTTCCGTGATGCATCCGACGGGATCTTTTGGAAGGTAATCCAAATCGATCAGAGCTAAGTCAGGGGTTGAATTTTGAAACAGATCGGAAATCGCATAGTGAGGTTGCGCGGAATGAAACCTGCAACGTCTCGATGGATCGCTCAATGCGTTAAACCCCCAACGGTCGATTTCATACGAGGAGATGAGCAGAATATCGCGATTCATAAGAATGGTACGACGAGAATCTCAAGGATTAGACCGGTTGCGGTGAGGCGTAAGACGAAAAGGATGGACTCACCAAACGGAAGATTATCGTAGTCTATTTCAATGGGCCGGTGGGGATTTTGGATGGAAAAAACTCACCCCTATTCGGCCTATCCTGCAACCCCAAAGACCCAGAAGTTGCAGTGCTTTGAGGTTCGCGATGTCCCCAAGTTGGGGGGGTTACGGCAGCAAATGCCCAAGCTTATCGCGTTTCGCCGCTAGGTAATTGGCGTTGTGCTCATTGACCGGGGAGATGATCGGGACCTGATCGACGACCTTTAAATCGAATCCCCGAAGATTAAATGCTTCGGTTTTCTTTGGGTTATTTGTAAGTAATCGAATGTCCCGAAGCCCCAGATCTTTGAGGATCTGTAGACCTACGCCGTAGTCTCGCATGTCGGCTTTGAATCCCAGGCGATGGTTTGCCTCGACGGTGTCCAAGCCTTCGTCTTGCAGAGCATAGGCACGGATTTTTTGAGCCAAGCCGATTCCGCGACCTTCTTGAGGCAAGTACACCAAAACACCCCTGCCTTCTTTGGCGATGGCTTCGAGGGCCAAGTGCAACTGGTCACCGCAATCGCAACGGAGCGAGGAGATCAAATCACCTGTAAAACAACTGCTATGCATTCGAACCAACGGTGCGATCATTCCGTCTGCCTGAATGTCCCCGAATGTTAGTGCGATCGGCTCTTGGCTTTCGAACTGCACGTCATAAACGACAACTTGAAACTCTCCATATTTTGTAGGCAGACGGCACTGTGATGCTCGCGATACGAGCTTTTCATTCACGCGTCGGTGAGAGATCAATTGCTCGACGGTGATAATCTCTAGTCCATGAAGCTGTGCCAACTCTACCAATTCATCGCGCGTGGCTCGGTCACCTGAAGCGTTGAGGATTTCGCACAGTACGCCGGCGGGTGCCAAGCCAGCCATTCTTGCCAAGTCCATCGACGCTTCGGTGTGACCAGCGCGGCGCAAGACTCCACCTTCCATGGCCAAGAGTGGATACACATGCCCGGGCTTAACGAAGTCCGAGGTTTGGGTTTGCTCGTTTGCAAGGCGTCGAATCGTCTCGGCTCGCTCTGCGGCTGTAATCCCCGTCTTGCATCCCGCATGGTCTACAGGGGTCATGAAAGCCGTGCTTAAAGGGGAAGTGTTGGTTTCTACAAGCGGACGCAGTTCCAATCGCCTTGCTGTAGACGGGAGAATGGAGCAACACAACTGCCCATGTCCCGAGAGCATGAAATTCACTAACTCCGGGGTGACTAACTGGGCCGCACAAACAAAATCTCCTTCGTTCTCACGATCTTCGTCGTCGAGAACAATGACTACCTTGCCCGCCGCAACGGCGTTCACCGCCGATTGAATGCTGCTGAAACGCTCCGGCATTGTCTTATCCTTCTCTTCCTTTGTCACGAATCGCTCGATTCGTTCTCTTCGAGATTGTAATCCTTCATTTTCTTATGCAAGGTGTTCCGGTTGATCCCCAAGCGAGTAGCTGTCTTGGTCTGTACGTTGCCGCAACTCTGCAGGACTTGAATAATCAATTCTCGCTCCACCCGGTCGACAACCATCGCATGCAGATCATTCTGGTCCTGCTTTGCTAATCGTAGTCCCTCGGCAACCAGTTGTTTCGTAAGGGATTCAAAGTCAAGTGGTATAGCTTTCGTTGAAGCGACAAATTCCTGTGGCGTAGGATTACCAGTAACGACACCTGGTAATAGATCGACAGTTAGCTCGTCGGTCTCGGACATCACAACCACACGCTCAACGTAATTCTGTAATTCCCGAACGTTCCCTGGCCAATGGTAGTCTTGGAGTGCAACCATTGCCGCGGGCTGAATGTGAACAACGAACCGCTCGTTTTGCTCGCTATAAACTTTGAGAAAGTGCGAAACAAGCTGCGGGATATCTTCGCGACGTTTTCTTAGAGGTGGTAATTCAATGGGAACTACATTCAATCGCCAATAGAGATCCTCGCGAAATCGATCTTCGCGAATCTCAACCGCCAAATCCCGATTGCTCGCGGCGATCAAACGGGTATCGACCGTGACTGTCTCGGTGTCACCAACACGCTCAAATTGCTGCTGCTGCAAGACACGCAGCAGCTTTACTTGCAAGTGACGTGAGGTGCTGTTGATCTCGTCGAGAAAGATCGTTCCGGTATGCGCGGCCTCAAAACGACCGGCCCGGTTGCCAACCGCTCCGGTAAAGGCTCCACGGACGTGGCCAAATAATTCACTCTCAAGCAAACTTTCGCTCAGCGCACCGCAATTAACTTTGACAAACGGGCCGCCCACGCGATGACTAAGTTGGTGGATCGCATTGGCGATGACTTCTTTGCCTGTACCCGTCTCTCCTAGGAGCAAAACCGACGCGTTGGTTTTAGCAACTCGCTTGGTCAGAAAAGCCACTTTTTGCATCGCTGGAGACGAACCGATCACGCCGGGAAGGAACTCGCGCGGCCCTCCCCATTGCTGCCCTTCGTCATGCCCTGCGTTCGCCATTTCGATCCGACTCTAATCCCAAAATTCCTAGCCGGTCGGTTCGTTCACAATGCTCTTTCCGCGATCGATCCCACAGGCGGATTTCACGCCGCTTACGGATTGGTCTCGGACTGCCGACCATACTCTGCGTCGATCGCATCGAGAACTCGGCCAACGACAATGCGGGTGACCGGCTCGGTTTCCCCGCGTGTGTTATAAACATCGTACTGGCCGTTGATCATATCGGTAGAGATCAATAGCCCAAATCTTTGCACGGATTGCACAAAAATTTGGCTTGCTTGCTCGCGACGCTTCGCCGGCTCCTGGGCATCCGATGCTATCCGAAGCAAATTCTGTTGCTCAGCTTGCGTATCAGCTAACCGAATGGAGACCCCTGACCCATCGCTAATCTCTTCCTGCGGAAATCGTTGACGGAAGTAATTCGCTGCGTTTTCCTTCCATCCAACACGGTCTGCTGCGGTCGTTCGCGGATAGCCCAACACATCATCCATGCGGTGGACTATGTCCCCAAAACCATCGATCGATGGCGGAACAGAACCCACAATCACTCCAGGATCAGAATTCGCTACGGAGTGCTCAAGGCTGCTTAGAGAATCAGCAAGTAAGGCAATCGGTACGGTCGATGTCGATGGATTGATTCGTATTCTTTGAACCAATTGACCTAGGTCCAAATCGCGAAGGTGATCTAGGATGAAAATTGCTTCTACTGGGGTGGCGTTTCGTAACGTATTGAATACGTCGTCCACGGAGGAGGCTTCGACGTACCGAAATCCCATTTGCTCAACAAGCTGATGCATGTGGGATCGCAATGAGGGGCTTGCTCCGACGATCATGACCATTGGGTCAGCCATCAGTCGCTGCATTTCTCGACCTACGAAATCGACTCGACTGGATCCTTGAAATCCCGCAGGTTCACTTCGTGCAGCGTTTGCAGGAGCAATGCTGGAAGTAAGGGTAGTTCGCTCTTGGTTTGAATCGGTCGAGACGGTTCTTAGTTGTCGCTGATCGAGCAATGAGTTCATCAAAGCGATTGCGGCCGGATAGCGGACTTGAGGATCTCCCGAATTCGCTGCTTGTACCAATCGTTCTCGCACGGGTGGTGGCATAAGCTTACCTTGCCATCGCGCCAGATTGGTAACAGCAAGGGCTTTCGCTCCGCGTAAAGATTCTTGTTCGGCCGCATCCCAGATCAAGCATGCAAATTCGTGGCTATCGCGTAGAGTGCTTGGAACCAGCGACTGAAAATGCTCAGAAGCGGTCAATTCTCGTGTGCCTTCGTGCGAGAGCTTTTCCATAATGGCAACGATTGCTTTGGCAGAGACCGCTTCTACGTTGGACTCTGATCTGAGCGTTGTGATGGCGGCTTGAGAAGCTCTCGTGAGAGCTTGTTCTGCTGCGTTCGCGTTTGCGGGTTTTACGCTGGCTGAATCTTCACCTAAGGCCCAAGTTGTTTGCGTGCGGACGTCATTGAGTTTCGTCAGTTGCCGATACTGATCCAAGGATCGGTTGAGAATGGTTGCTGCATATTCATAGGATTGCTTGGCGTTGGGGATTGATTTGCCCCGTGCGATCAAAGAATCGCTGATTCCTTGTCGTGTCGCTTCGCTGACCGAAGGGTCGTAAAGGGCTGCGAGCAATTCCGGCCCCATGTCTGCTTGGGGGGATCGATTGACCAATCGAATTAATCGTTCTCTCGAATCGGTGTTTTGGGTTGTCATGGCGGCTTGCCATGCACGGGTGGTTTGCGGTCCGAGCAGTGAGAAGGCTTCCACCATCGAAGGAGTGGGAGTCAATCCATTCGGACGCATCACTGCATTGAGGATCGCAGCAATTCCAGAATCGCCTGCGGCCCGAAGTCCGTCGTATCCTCGCAGTCTCTCCGCTTGTTCTGGACTTGTTAAACGTATGACGTGTCGTTGTAGGTTTGCCGGCGAATGGATCTCCTGATCAGCGAGTTGACGCAACTTGGCAATCGTTTGCTGATGTTCTGGACGGAAGGATTTCGGATTGGATTCGATAGCGCCGATAGCTCGTGCCCCGGCGGACTGCAGGATTTCGATTGCCGAAGGACCGTCGAGAGGAAGCTTAGCGATTTCATCCAACCAGGCACCGGCCTCATCCCAACGCCGAATCCTTGTCATCCAATCCAGAGCTTTCCCGAGTTCCTTGGGTGTCGTAGGCGGATTGGCTCGCAACGACCGAACGACAGCGTTGGTTTCATTCGGATCGAGTGCTGACCGCGAAGATGGGTTTGCCGCAGGCGTGATCGTTGGAGTCGTTCCAAAACCGGGATCCCCAAAAGGGTCTTGGCCGTTGACATCGTTCGATTGCGAATGGACGCAAATCAAGGCAAAACTGACACCCAACAGATTCAAAAATAGCCGACGAGCAGGCCGGCGCGTACGCTGCGTGAACCTATGGAGTGTCGCAGAATTCACTAAGTTTGCTTTGGAACGATCGAAATGGCTGGTCATTCGGATTCGCTGATCATTTCAAGGTCAAGGGTCAGGTTGCAAATTTGTTGGGGCTAGCATCCTGCCAAGCCCTCACAGTTTAACATCTTCTACCTGAGGATTCTAAACGTCAAAGTCGATTTCTTTGCGAAAGTTTATCAAGCTTACCCATTTCGCTACTGGGCGTTCGCAAGGATACGCGGGCTGATCGGCAAGACTTGCCGAAGAAACCTTCGCATCCGTGCGAGGATCAACGTGGCGGGATTGAATTTACCAGTCCGTCCCATAAAACCGGGAATTCGTTACACTGTGTTGAGTGCTCGACTGGGCCATCCCGCTTCTATTTTCGCCTCAAGGCACCGTCCCCCATGACAGGATCCGCCACCTCGCTCGATTTATCGGATGCATTGGCCAAATTTGGCTTGCAGAATTTCCGGCGTGGGCAAAAAGAAGTCATCGAGCATATTATCTCCGGCAAAGATTGCCTATGCGTTATGCCCACCGGAGGCGGTAAAAGCCTCTGTTACCAGCTTCCAAGTTTAGTGCGGCCTGGCCTTACTATCGTCGTCTCCCCGCTGATCGCCTTGATGAAAGACCAAGTCGACGGGCTGGAACGACGAGGGATTCGCGCGACGCTGATCAACAGCTCGCTGACGATGCAAGAACAAGCCGAGCGGCTTGATCAAGTCGCGGCTGGTAAGTTCTCGTTGGTATATGTTGCCCCGGAGAGACTTCGAAACCAGAAATTCCTCGATGCGATCCGAGCTACCCCGATCCAACTGTTGGCGATTGACGAAGCCCACTGCATCAGCGAATGGGGGCACGATTTCCGACCTGACTACCACCGTTTAGGCCGCTTTCGCGAGGCTCTTGGCAATGTTCAAACGATCGCTCTGACCGCCACAGCGACTCCTCGGGTCCGGAAGGACATTCTCGATAGCCTTCAGTTGAGCACGGCCAGGACGTTCATCACGGGATTCGCTCGCGATAACCTCTACTTCGGCTCGGTCTACAGCATGAGTGACCGCGACAAGGATAAGAACTTGATCGAGTTCCTCGAAGGCCGCGATGAATCGGGGATCATCTACGTCGCAACACGCAAACGATGTGAGACTCTAGTAGAGAAACTTACCGAGGATCTGAAGCTTCCCGTGGCTGCTTACCATGCCGGTTTGCTCCCCGAGCAGCGCAAGCATGTTCAAGATCAATTCATGGCCGGCAAGCTCAAGGCGATTGTCGCTACGAATGCTTTCGGAATGGGGATCGATAAATCGGATCTGCGTTACGTCATCCATTACAACATGCCGGGGACACTTGAAGCCTACTATCAAGAAGCAGGCCGGGCCGGACGCGATGGTCTCCTCTCGCAATGTGTTCTTCTGTTTAGCCCCCAGGATCGCTACATCCAAGAGTTCTTCATTGAGAATGCAAACCCGTCGAAGGAGATACTTCAATCGGTTTACGATTTTCTACTCAGTTGCGAAGAAGATCCCATCGAATTGACTGCCGAGGAAATACGGGAGAAGATCGATCGATCCACCACTGCCGAAGCGGTCAACTCAGCTTTGCAAATCCTAGGTAGAACCGGCGTCCTCGAACGATTGGAAGTCGCCGGTGGTTTGGCGATGTTTCGTCTTTCCAATCGATTATCGACCTTCATTGATCTGCTACCACGCGACGCATCCGCCCGACGAAACGTTTTACGAACGGTCGAAAAGGCGATCGGTGATCGCAGAGACGAAGCTGTATACATCCATCCCCGATGGTTGATGGAGCAGTTGCAGATGGATCGCGATACGATGAACCGACATCTGCGGGAGCTCAATAAGCTTGAAGATTTTGAGTATGTCCCTCCTTTCCGCGGGCGTGCAATTCATTTCCGTCGCAAGGACGTTCACTTCAATGATCTGAAGATCGATCACGGGGCGCTAGCCGCCCGCAAGAAAGCGGACTACGAGAAGCTCGATCAAATGGTCGCTTATGCCCGGTCGAAGTCGTGCCGACAAAAGACGATTTTGCTCTACTTCGGTGACGCGTCTGCCTCTGATTGCAATATCTGCGATCGCTGCCAAGGCCGATCGGGGTGGCCCAAGCTTCCGAAACAGCGCGCCGTTAAGCCGCCTGATGTTATCGCATTGCCTTCTGCAACTGAACTCGGCCCGACCGCTGTGCTGACCGCAGTGCCGACCGCCGTACCTACAGACGTGACTCCTAGCATCGAGCTTGTGAAACCATCACCAGACCGCGAAGTAACTCATCAGGAGCCCCCTACTGTTGCAAGCGTACAACCAAACGTAGAAACCAAGAAAAACGCCGAAACAAAGAAGTCTTCGAGTGGCAAAAAACAGCCGGTGGAGATATCCGCCGATGTGCAACGCAAAGCGATTCAAACCGTGCAGTTGCTGCTCAACGCAATCGAACGAACTCACGGCTACCTGAGCAAAACGGTGCTTGCTCAACATTTTGCGGGGACGGCGAGCAAGTCCGTAACGGGGTTGCGACTCGAACGACTTCCTGAATTCGGTGTGTTAAAACCTTGGAAGAAAACTCATTCAGCACAAGCCCTCGAAGTGATGCTTGAGGGCGGTTTGTTAGCACAAGCCGAGTTTAAACTCGGTAAGCAGACGTTAGTTCTGACGGAAGTTGGTAAATCCTGCAGGGCGGATGCCGGTGCGATTCCCAAAGGGGTGGCGGACTTCTTTGCTAACGCGTGGCAAGTAAGTGACGCAAGTCAGACCGCACTTGAGCTTCCTAAGCAATCGGCGAAGCAGCGCGAGGCGACATGGGAACCAAGCCCGCCGGCTGAGGTTTTGGTGCCTCGAGACGACGCAACCCAAGGAACGGTGGCTAGGGCACTTAATTCAGAGTCGCTTGCCACTCCTGTACCAGCTTCCCCGCCTAGCCAATCCACTCCGCCTAGCCAATCTGCGACGCCCAGCCAATCTGCGACGTCCAACCAGAGGACTGCGTCCAACCAGAGTGCTGAGACCGCTCCGTCAGGTTCGCCGGGTCCAAGATCCGTAGAGGAACTTCCTGTTCCCCAAGCAAACGATGCTCAGAGTACTGCTTCCGGTGCATCAGTTCTTTCCGATTGGCAGTGGACTGTGCGGCTTGTTAAACACGGTTATCGGTTGGGTGAGATCGCATTGATCCGAGGGAAAACACCCGATGGCGTACTCGCCGATTTAACCATCGCGTTGCAGCTAGATGAGCGATTTGAGATCCGCTCACTTTTTGATGCACGGACGTTTTTAACCATCGAGGAACTTGCCAAGGCAGCGAGCTTGCCGGAGAAACCACCCACGCTTTTACTTGTCTTTTCTGGCCTGTGGGACTTTGTTTTAGAATGGTTAAAAGCGACGAAAGCTTTAAAATAAGTTAGGCTTGCAATTCCTCAGTCCACCGGCCTGACCCCTTCATTCGACCGTCAAACCAATCATCCGCTATGAGCGAACCATCGCAAGGTGACCGACCCAATTCGGTACCTCCAATTGTTGCAGGCCCCGGTAAAAACAACCCCGGTAAAAACAACCCCGGTGAAAACAACCCCGGTGAAAACAACCCCACTATAAATGATCCCGGGGTAGTTGAGCCTGAACGAAGTCATCTGCTGGACATGTCTAGCGAAGGCCTTACGGCTTGGCTCGTCGAGCGAGGGTGGCCGAAGTTCCGATCTGCTCAAATACAACGCTGGATTAACCAGCGCCGGGCAAAGCGATTCGAGGACATGACGGATCTTCCGAAGGATCTTCGCAAGCAACTCGATACACATTTCGATCTGTTTCGAACAACGCTTGTCGCGCACCAACAAGCCAACGACGGAACAGAAAAACTACTTTTGCAGTTGGCTGACGGAGGAAGGATCGAGTGCGTGTTGTTGCGTGACGGTCCTCGTCGCTCGATTTGCATCAGTAGCCAAGTCGGTTGTGCGATGGGATGCGTGTTCTGCGCAAGCGGACTTGATGGGGTGGAGCGAAATCTCACGCGTGGCGAAATCCTCGAACAGATGTTGAAATTGCAGCATTTGCTCGAGGTCGACGAGCGATTAAGCCATATCGTCATGATGGGGATGGGTGAACCGCTTGCGAATTTGCCACGCGTCTTGGATGCGTTGTCGGTTGCTAAAGATCCCGATTTGGGACTAGGGATTTCCCCGCGTCGAATCACCATCAGCACGGTCGGTCTACCACCGGCGATCGACAAACTCGCCGCCTCTGATGCGCCTTACCATTTGGCGATTAGTTTGCATGCACCGAACGATCCGCTTCGCAATCGGCTTGTGCCAGTCAATAAGTCGATCGGCATCCGAGCGATTATCGAAGCCGCTGACCGTTACTTTGCAAAAACCAAGCGACGGCTCACTTTTGAATATGTTTTACTTGGTGATCTAAACGATTCGCCTGCTTGCGCCCAAGAACTCGTACAGTTGCTCAGGCACCGGACCGCGATGTTAAACGTCATTCCCTACAATCCGGTACCCGGGTTGCCTTACCAAACGCCGTCGTCCACGGCAGTCCACCAGTTTCGTAAAATCCTGCTCGACGGTGGGATCAACGTGATGTTTAGGCAACGAAAAGGGGATGAAATCCAAGCCGCATGCGGGCAATTGCGACGACTTCGCGAACGAGAACCGCAAATCGTCTCGATCGGCAGTTCTTCTGTAACCGATTCAAATTGATCGTTTTGAAAATACGCAATCTTGGTAATCGACTGCCAATGGGTGTTTAGCGGTTTCAAGACTGTGAAGATTGGGTTACACTGACGAGCCTTCTGGGTTCGGTTCGTCGTTCCGGTAAAAAGCTTGCGTATGAGTGAATTGTATCACGAGTGTGGGGTAGCTGCTGTCTACCACCTTCCATCCGCCCCCGAAAGCCCGCTCTGCAGCGGAATCGGCATTGAGGCGACTTCGTATCTGCTTCCAAGGATGCTTCAAGACATCCAAAATCGTGGGCAGCTTGCAGCTGGCATGACGAGCTTTAACCCCCAGCGATCGCTGTTGCTCGAAACCCACAAAGATATCGGAACCGTTAGCGAAGTTTTCAGGCTCTCGCACCGCGGCAAGCATGAAGCGATCATGCAACAGTTGGTTGGTTCTGCTGCCATCGGGCACGTCCGTTACGCGACTTGCGGTCAAGACGACAAGAACTACGCTCAACCCTTTGAACGCCAACATATCCACAAGCACAAATGGTTTTCATTTTGCTTTAACGGGCAATTAGCTAACTACCTAGAGCTTCGCGAAAAATTGACCCGCGAAGGGGATCATCATTTAGCGAGAGACACGGACACCGAAATCATTTTGCATGAGATCGGGCGCGAATTGACCGTCAATCCCACCCTCTCTTTAATCGATGTTTTTGCGAATGCGGCTAAAGGCTTCGATGGAGCTTATTCACTGGCGCTCCTGACCGCCAAGGGAGAGTTGCTCCTCGCTCGCGATCCTCAAGGGATCAAACCGATGTGCTATGCTTTCGACGGCTCGCTATTCGCCGCCGCGAGTGAGAGTGTTGCCTTGTTTAATCTCGGCTTCGATCGCACGATGATCCATTCTCTGCAACCTGGCACTTGCATGCTCGTGACTCCTCAGGGAATCGAGCAGCGGAAATACGTGCCGGATCAACCACCTGCCCACTGTTTCTTCGAGTGGATCTATTTCGCGAACGTCGCAAGTACCCTCGATGATCGCAGTGTCTACCTCTCCCGCACGCGACTCGGAGAAGAACTCGCCCGCATTGAGTTAGCTCGAAAAGAAATTGAAATCGATAGCGATACTATTGTTGTACCCGTTCCGGATACGAGCAAAGCCGCTGCAGATGCGATGGCTTATCACTTGCGAATCCCTTGTCGCGAAGGTCTGATTCGCAATCGGTATTCCGGTAGGACGTTCATCGAAGGGAACCGGGCTCGAAAAGTAAAGGCATCGATGAAGTACACTCCGCTTCGAGAAGTGCTCGAAGGCAAGCGAGTGATTTTGGTCGAAGACTCCATTGTTCGAGCGACCACGATGAAGGTGCTTTTGAATCGAATTCGTGAACTCGGCGGCGCCAAAGAAATCCACGTCCGAGTCGCTTGCCCACCCATTATCGCACCCTGCTTCTACGGGATCGATATGTCGACTATCGATGAACTCTACGCCCCTAAATTCCTAGCAGACGGTGGTTTGACCGAAGAAGCTCAACGGAAAATGGCAGAGAATCTCGAATGCGATTCCCTGAGGTACCTCCCTGTAGAATCCATCGCTAAAGCGATCGACTTACCTCGCAATCACCTGTGCCAAGCTTGTATTACCGGAGAATATCCAACCCCACACGGTCAACGGCTCTACAGCCTAGCACAAGCGAATCATCAGGAGGGAAATCCATCGGAACGAACGTACGGCGGATAAGTCGCATCTCGAAGCCAACGCATGCATCAGCATTTCGCTGACTTGCGTTTCTTGCCGATGCTACCACGCTGTGCGACTTTCTCCAGCGTTTCGATAATGTCCGGGACTTGGCAATCATTATCTCCCAAGTCCGCTTGGATGCTACCAAGCTTCTTGGCAACTTTGATCACCTCCTGAGTCAATGGCGCTACGTACGTGCCTATCGCGATCAAACAAGCGTTCATCTGGTATCGGACGAGATCACTTTCGGTTTGAATCTTTGATGCGATGCGACCGATCAAGACTTTCAATCCATCGAGATCGAGTCGATCGTCGGGGGTGATCGATACGATGCTTGATATCGTCCCCCATCCTGCCGTCGCGACGAGTTCCTTTTTCGATTCAATCCACTCGTGAGCTAGTTCCCAACCGTGTGCGTTGCCCGATGCAACCCATGGAACGGTCCAGTTTGCAAGGGACCTACAATTGGCTTTGGACATCCAGTTCTTCAAGTCCTTCTTCGTCATCTTGGCGTCGTCGGCGATCAATCCGGCCAAGTACATCGCGTCGTAGACCCCCGATGCGTAGAGCAGCAATGCAAGTTGATAGTCTTTCTTGACCCGCTTGACGATTTTCTGCATGTCGCCAATCTTGGCCCCGAAACAAGGCTCTTTAACTCCATGTTTCATCAAAATGCGTTTGTAGCTGTCGGAGCCAAGCCCTTTTAGTTCTTCGAGGATCTCGACACATGTTTGATTTGTTGACATCGGTGAACTCCTGGTTGATTCGCAGATGATAGGATGCAGGTTAGGAACGGGAACTAGTTTAATTGCTAATCCCGTATTTAGGTTCTTCAGGACATTCGTTAGGCACCAGCATCATAGAAGGGGCTGAAGTCCTTCAACTACTCCAGTTTTACCAAAAAGCTTGCGGATCAGCACAGATTGGCCAACGGCCACTGCACACTTATTGGTAACCCGAAGTGTCAACGAGGGAGCTACCGTACCCGCCCCATCGCTCATCAGTAATCGACCATCACTCCGCTGCTACCTCACTGACGTATCGGGTTACTATTGCGTGGCCAACGGCCACTGCACACTTATTGGTAACCCGA
>Ga0315899_10002665_pt1 | contig 19612 bp, 13 predicted proteins | sample LakEriMetagenome_2_FD_203518 | JGI IMG/M metagenome (GOLD analysis project Ga0315899, IMG submission 203518) | Freshwater fungal communities from buoy surface, Lake Erie, Ohio, United States - Buoy 4 MA112 | ecosystem: Environmental > Aquatic > Freshwater > Lake | place: USA: Lake Erie, Ohio... | reverse complement strand
TCTCCTTGTTTTTTCATCGGCAACGCAATGAACAACAAAGAATCGATCCTTGCCGATTAATTCGCCAACTCGGTCCCGGACGGTTTGATTTGGAGCGTTGAACGCCGCAAGGCAAATGAGTCCATTGTCGTTGATGATCTTTGCGATGTGAGCGGAGCGACGTAGATTCTCGCTTCGTTCTTCAACAGTGAAGCCGAGATCGCGATTTACACCCCGTCTCATCATTTCGCCGTCGATTACAGCGACAGCACGACCGGAATCGAACAAACGTCGTTCAACGGCGTTCGCGATCGTAGTCTTGCCGGAACCGGTAAGTCCAGCGAACAAAACGGTTGCGGGGGATTGACCAAAGCGTGCCATTCTTTCAGCTGACGTAACGGATGAAATGCTAGAAGTGCTATCGCCAGCGGTCTTTTCGTTAGTTTCCCAAGCAGCGACGGTGGTCTTTGCCGAATCTCGATCTGAGATCATTCCTGCACCGACGGTCGCGTTGGTAAATCGGTCGATGATAATGAACGAACCGGTCGAACGGTTTCGTGTGTAAGCATCGAAAAAGATGGGTTGGCTCAAAGTGATTGAGCAGCGGCCGATTTCGTTAAGCTGCAAATCGGGAGCCGGCGAGCTGCGAAGCGTGTTGACATCCACTCGGTAACGCAGGGAGTCGATTTGGCCGGTAACCGTCTGGGAAGTATGTTTAAAAAGATATGTCTTGCCTGGAATCATCGCATCGGCGTTCATCCAAACGACTGTTGCATCGAAGGAATTCTGAAGCTTCGGTACATTACCTGGCTTTACGATCATGTCGCCGCGTGAGCAATCGACTTCATCCTCTAAAACCAGGGTTACTGATTGAGGTGCGAACGCTTCGGCTTGGTCGCCATCAAAGGTGACGATTCGTTTGACGCGGCTGGTTCGCTTGGATGGTAAAATCATGACCTCTTCGCCTGTTCGGACCACGCCCGACGAGAGGGTGCCGCAGAAGCCACGGAAGTCGAGATTGGGGCGATTGACATATTGCACAGGAAGTCGGAAGTCGACGAGATTCCTGTCGGATCCGATGTAGACCGATTCCAACATATTCATGAGGGTGCTGCCCTTGTACCAAGGCATATTCGGGCTCGCGTCAACCAGATTGTCTCCGTGCAGTGCAGCGATCGGAATAAAATGCACGTCTGGCAATTCCAATCGTGAGGCGAAAGCTCGGTAGTCTTCACAAATCTCATCAAAGCGTTGTTCGCTGAATCCAACCAAATCCATTTTGTTGACAGTAACGACAACGTGTCGGATACCAAGTAGGGACACGATAAAACTATGACGTTTGGTTTGTGTGAGAACACCTTGGCGAGCATCGATCAATATGATGGCTAAATCCGCGGTAGAAGCACCGGTAACCATGTTTCGCGTGTATTGTTCGTGGCCGGGTGTATCGGCGATAATGAACTTTCGTTTTGCAGTGGAGAAGTAGCGATAGGCAACATCGATCGTGATACCCTGCTCCCGTTCGGCGCGGAGTCCGTCGGTGACTAACGCGGGGTCAAACGCTCCACCAACCGTTCCGTGTGTCTTGCTTTCGTTTTCCAGCTGAGACAACTGATCTTCATAAAGCATCTTGCTATCGTAAAGCAGACGGCCGATCAGCGTACTTTTACCATCATCAACACTACCGCAGGTGATAAAACGCAGCAGTTCCTTTTTCTCATGCTGCTCGAGGTAAGCGAGGATATCTTCGGCGATTAATTCACTTTGATGAGACATGATTAGAAGTATCCTTGAATTTTCTTGAGTTCCATACCTGCTCCGCCGCCATCTTTGTCGATCACACGGCCTTGTCGCTCAGAGGTTTTCGTGAGCAGCATTTCTTGGATGATTTCCGGTAGGGTGGAGGCGGTCGATTCGACACCTCCCGTGAGTGGGTAGCAACCGAGTGTTCGGAAGCGGATCATCTTGTCTTCCACGACTTCGCCTGGTTCGATGGTCATTCGATCGTCATTAACCTGGATCCAAATACCATTGCGATTCACACATTTCCGAGGTTTTGCAAAGTAAAGATCGGGCAGTGGGATGTTTTCGAGGTAGATGTATTGCCAGACATCTAATTCAGTCCAGTTAGATAGAGGAAACACGCGGATGCTTTCCCCTGGATTCACCTTTGCGTTGTATAAATTCCAGAGTTCGGGTCTTTGGTTCTTAGGATCCCAACGATGAAACTTATCCCGGAAGGAGAAAACACGTTCTTTGGCACGGGATTTTTCTTCATCGCGTCTTGCTCCACCAAAGGCAGCGTCGAAGCCGTATTTGTTCAAAGCTTGTTTTAGTGAATCGGTTTTCATAACCTCCGTGTGTTTTTCGCTATTCTCAAAGGGGCTAATATTTAGCTTCAGTCCCTCGTGGTTGATGTGAACGAGAAGCTCGATTCCTAGCTCATTCTTAACGTAGTTGTCGCGAAACGCGATCATTTCTCGGAACTTCCAAGTCGTGTCGACGTGCAAGAACGGAAACGGCGGCTTATCTGGGTAAAACGCCTTCAGCGCTAAATGCGTCATAACAGCCGAGTCTTTTCCCACGGAGTAGAGCATGACTGGTTTTTTGAACTCGGCAGCGACTTCCCTAATGATGTGGATGCTTTCCGATTCCAGTTGCTTTAAGTGGGTTAGTTGGTACGAACTCATGGTTTCCTTGGTCCCTATGGGGCGAATTGGTCTCGGTGGAGTGTCGAAATTTTGAATTCTACGTCAAGGCAAGAATGGCTGGGAGCGGACAGCATGAGGTGGCTTAATCCGAGCAATTCCCTGGTAAATTCAGGTAGATTGTGCTTTTGTTTACGATCAAACATCCAATAGAATGAGAACCAACAAAGAAAAAACCAATCGGTAATCTTAGAAAAACCAACGTTTTTCCGCGGGTTGCCCCAGCGTTAACCTTGGTTTTTTGACATGGATTTTGTTTTAAAAGCCCCACGTTTACCGACGATTGTGAGAACATTTTTATCATGAAAAGTCTTTGTAGTTTCCTTGCTTTTGGCCTCGTTATTTTTTTCGCTACGGCGACCGGGTCCGCTCAAATTCCAGGCCCAACGGCCGAGCATGCCAAATGGAAGCCCTATGTTGGCAAGTGGAACTTTGAATTGACCGATTCGGAAAATCAGGTCAGTAAAGGCACGAACGAAACCGTCGAGTCCTGCGGTGGGTTGTGGTTTGTTACGACCATGGAAACCAATATGGCGGGAATGCCGTTTCAGGGTAAAGGGTTGGATGGTTACGATCCAGAGAAGAAGAAATATATCTCGGTCTGGGTTGATTCCTTTACCGCTTCCCCCATGATTTTTGAGGGGGAGTATGACAAAGCTGGCAAAGTATTGACAATGATTTGTGAGGGTAAAGATCCCACATCGGGCGGTGCCGCAACGTGGAGGTCTACCTCCGAATTTATGTCCAAAGACGAATATCGATTCGTGATGTTTGTGAAGCCTAAGGATGGAAAAGAGCAGCAGATGATGACCGTCATCTATAAACGAGCCAAGTAAAGGAAGCCCAGCTTATCTCAAGAAATTTGGTGTCAGGTAGAAATGGACCATTGAGGATGGTATCCTTAAGATTCCCACCTCCCCTCTCAACTCCCTGCCTGACAACTCTCCATCATGGGAATCCCCGACGGATACTGTTTGATTAAAACTTGGATCCGAGCGATCCGAAGTTATCCAGACCATTTATCTAACCGATTGTTTGTTTTCTGCTTATGGCTGCTTGTAAGCGAGATGTTTACCATCATCACACCAGCCCGGAGTGCAGTCTATGGAGTGGAGGATTCCGAGCAGACTTATTTGCTTTCGGTCAAACCCGTCTTAGAGAAGCATTGTTACGCCTGCCATGGCGGACTTAAGCAGGAAGCGGGACTTCGACTCGATACCGTCGAGTTCATTCTCAACGGGGGCGATTCTGGCCCTATCCTAGATACTCAAAACATAGAGCTCAGCGAATTGCTCCGGCGCATTCAAGCCACGGACGATTCCGTAATGCCCCCTAAGCACGAGGGGGAACGGTTAAAAGACGAGCAAGTGATAAGGTTTGCCGATTGGCTAAGGTCAGGGGTAAAGGTCATTCCAGACGAACAGCCTTCGCTAACTCCGAGTGAGCACTGGGCATTCCAGAAAATCAATCGCCCTAGTTTTCCGCCTGAGCCGTCTCGAGTTTCGCGAGAACAGAATCGATTGCAGGAAATCAACCCCATTGATCGTTTCCTTTTTTCTCAGAGTGAAGCGACACATGCGTCATTGCAAGCCGATTCGGCATCCAATCAATTGGCATCACGCATAACACTGCTTCGTCGACTATCGATTGATTTGCGAGGATTGCCGCTCGAGGGAGAGACCGTTGCGTCGTTGATTCCGCAAACTTCCGGTGGAGGCGCAGACTCGGATGGTTCGACCGATTTTGGGGCGATGTATGAAGCCAAGGTTGAGGAGTGGCTCGCTGACAGAGCTTACGGTGAGCGATGGGGTAGGCATTGGATGGATGTTTGGCGATACAGTGATTGGTGGGGATTGGGAGAGGAGCTTCGTAATAGTCAGCTCCACATGTGGCATTGGCGAGATTGGATCATAGAAAGTCTAAACTCCAATGTCCCTTATGATGAGATGCTTCGACAAATGATCGCTGCGGATGAGCTTTACCCAGATGATCTCAATAAGCTGCGTGCCACTGGATTTCTCGCTCGTAACTATTTTCTTTTTAATCGTAACCAGTGGATGGAAGAAACTGTTGAGCATGTTGGAAAAGGGATGCTCGGATTGACCATGAATTGTGCGAAATGCCATGATCACAAATACGACCCGATATCCCAAGTCGATTACTATCGGTTCCGGGCTATATTCGAACCCTATCACGTAAGGTTGGATATGGTCGAAGGGGAGTCTGATCTTCGAAAAAATGGGCTACCTCGGATTTTTGATCGCGATTTAGATTCACCAACGTATTTATTCCTTAGAGGTGAGGAATCCAAACCCGATAAAACCAACCCTCTCGCACCCGGTATCCCATCTTTTCTGGCGTTTAAAGAGTATCTAGCTGAGCCGATCAAACTACCGCGTTTTGCATATCACCCTGACACTCGTGATTCGACCATCAAAAACTACGTTGCCAAATCGGAATCACGGCGAGTGGAATTGGAGAGCAAGCTGCAAGCCGCTCAGGTCAAGATTGAGAACTTGGACAGAAAGATGGTGGAGCTCTCTCATAATCCAAATGATCCGTTGACATCTACTGATGATCGACATGTCTATACGGAGAATTGGGACGAGAGCACGTCGCTTGAGGAACTGAAACCACTATGGAATCTTTATAGCGGCGATTGGAGTTTGGCCGGCGGGCAGTTGCATCAAACCTCTTCTAAGCCTGATCGTGCAATCGCGAGGCTTGTAAAAGAGAATGTTCCGAACGACTTTATTGTTGACATGAAATTCTCGACCACTGGGGGAAATCAATGGAAGAGTGTCGGAATATCGTTTGACTGCACCGACGTGAATCCGATAGACGGCTTCCAAAGCGGCGATCATGAGGTGTCGGTTTATGCGAGTGCCTACGATGGAGAACAAAAAATTCAGATCGCCTACGTGTCGGAGGGGCAGTGGGTTTATCCGGCGGATGCTAAGGTGCTGCAACCGATAGTGCTAAACCAACCAAACGATTTCCGTTTGGTTGTTCGGGATCGTTTAGTCAACGTTCATTGGAACGGCAAGCTCGTTTTGGCTTGGACGCTTCCGTTCCCTCGACAGGCAGGAGTGATTCAGTTAACAACCTTTGATGCACTCGCTAGCTTCGACTCTTTTACCCTTCGGGGGGTGGATGAAGCGACCGTGTTGAGGCTGCCCAATGGCGAAATCTCGTACAGTGATAAGACGCTCGCAGGAGTTAAAGCTCAAATCATTGAAGCGAAATCGCAGGCAGAGCTCGCAGCTCTCGAGTTGGATGTCGCTAAGGAAGAGCTGGCATTTCATCAGGCCAGATTGTCTAACCCGGAGTCCGCTACGAGTAAAGGATGGGCTGTTGCAACAGCGGCTTACAAAGTCGCTTCGGCACAGTTTGCATTGGATCGATCTGATGAAAAATCTCGGGATCAAAAATCGCAAGAAGTCGAAAAAGCCACGCAATTCCAGGAGAAGGTATCCAAGGGAGATCTCTCCGATTTTCAGCCAAGCTATCCTGGAGCAAAATGGTCTGCGACCCGTTTTCAATTTTCTGGCAAAGACGATCCAGAAAAGTCGTATCCGGAAAGCAGTAGCGGACGTCGCAGGGCATTAGCCCAGTGGATTGCGTCTCCCGATAATCCGTTGACCGCACGCGTAGCGGTCAATCATATCTGGATGCGACATTTCGGTACGCCATTAGTTCAAGACGCATTTGATTTTGGAATGAAATCCAAAACGCCTGAACATATTGAACTTCTCAATTGGCTCGCCGCGGAGCTAATTGAGAAAAACTGGGATATGAAGCATTTGCATCGGCTCATCGTTCAGTCCTCGCATTACAAGCAACTGCACCGATCCGTTCCCAGATTGGAGTCACAAATTGTTCGAGATTCTGTGTTGGCGTTGGCTGGTACCCTAGACCGAACTATGGGAGGGCCGGCCATTCCTGCCTCAGAACAACCCAATTCGAAAAGGCGAAGTCTTTATTTCTTTCATTCTAACAATGAAAGGAACCTTTTTCTCACCATGTTCGACGAAGCACTGGTCACAGAGTGTTATCGAAGAGATGAGAGTATTGTTCCACAACAAGCCTTAGCGATGAGTCATAGTCGAATCATTTTAGAAAATGTATCTGCGATTGCTGGCAGAATTCGAGGGCTCGCAAAGGAAGACTCCGAGCAATTCACCCGAATCGCCTTTATGTGGATTCTGGGATTAGATCCAACTGAGGATGAGTTGCAGCTTTGTAGGGCCATGATAGAGGAAGATAACAGACGGACAGGTGTTTTGAATGACGAGGAAAAGTCCGTCAGCTTTTCTAGGCAAGAAGAGTTGATATGGGTGTTATTGAACCATCACCATTTTTTACAGGTACCATGATGCATAACAATGGGTATGGCCTTTTGGAGAACCAATACACGCGTCGTACCGCTCTGTCGTCGCTCGGCTCTATCGCCCTGGCTGCACTGTTGCACCGGGATGGCAGATCATCGGCGTATTCTATTGAGGGCGGGGACGAGAACAGCGGTTCGTATGTCTCACCATCGGGGGCGCCTCACTTTCCTGCGAAAGCAAAGAGTGTGATTTGGCTTTTCATGAACGGTGGAGTTAGCCACGTCGAGAGTTTTGATCCTAAGCCGATGCTCACCAAGTACGCGGGTAAGACGATTTCGGAGACACCCTTCGCCTCGACGTTGGATCCCGAAAAGCTCGCCATTGAGAGATTGGTGGTCCCGGATGCCAATGGAAATCAGAGAACCGAACTTTATCCATTGCAAGTTGGTTTCCAAAGATACGGGGAAAGTGGACTCGAAATAAGTGATTGGTTTCCGCACATCGGACGGAATGCGGATCGAATCGCGATTGTACGATCGATGTGGACCACCGATAGTAATCACGGGGCGCAAACTCAGTTTCATACCGGTAGACACCGCAATGATGGGGAATTTCCTACTCTCGGGGCTTGGGTTCATTATGGCTTGGGATCGCTTAATGAGGAGTTACCGCAGTTTGTATCAATTGGCACACGCGAATACTGGAACAAACGAGATGGGTATTATCTGGGACCGTCTCACGATGCAGTACCGCTCAAGATAGACCCCGCTAATCCTTTGGACTTTGCAAAACAGGAAGTTCAGATCGAACGCCGTGACAAACAGCGTTCGTTGCAGCTTTTGAGAGATTTGCATTCCACTCGCTTAAAAGAGCATCCGAATGATGAAGACTTAAAAGCAAAGATTGCATCGTATGAGTTAGCATACCGAATGCAAAACAGCATACCGAAAGTCGTTGATTTCTCGGATGAAACGGCAGCTACGAAGACGCTTTACGGAATGGACCGACCAGAATGTCGAGAGTTTGGCATGCAGCTGTTAGCGGCTCGTCGATTGGTCGAACGTGGTGTGCGGTTCGTTCAGATACAACATGGGGGTGGTGGCGCAGGCGCGTGGGATGCTCATGGAGGTCTTAAAGCAAACCACACTGCCAACGCGGCGGCTGTCGATCAACCAATTGGCGGATTACTTTCTGATTTGCATCAACGCGGATTGCTCGAAGAAACGATCGTCGTTTTTGCCTCTGAGTTTGGGCGAACTCCAGGTAGTCAAGGCTCTGATGGTAGGGATCACCATATCTTTGGCTTCAGTGTTTGGATGGCGGGGGGAGGCATAAAGGGGGGAGTTACGCACGGGGCTACAGATGAAATCGGGTTCCATGCAGTTGAGAACAGGCATTACGTTACCGATATCCACGCCACTGTACTAAAGCAGCTGGGGCTTGATTCTCGACGTCTAGAATTGCCGGGGCGAAAACGTTTGGAGATCGATCATGGAGTTGCCATCAACGAGATACTATCCTAGTCCGGCAGCAGGCTTTGCTGCCCGGATGGTGGCTCCCATAGTTCCACCTATGCCTGTCACTCTACGCATAAAGACCTCTGTTGCTAATCGTGAAACTATAATCAGCCTATTCAATATGGTATAGGTTGTGACAGAATCAGCACGAGCTACGCTACTCTGTTTCATTCGGAATCTTTACAGGGAAGCGTTCGTTGTCATTCATTTCGAGCAACAATCGCTCGGAGAGAATCTGGACCAATTCGGGATGCTTCCAAGCGACATCAGACTGTTCGGATTCATCCATGCTTAGGTCGTACAACTCCCATGGACCGGGCCGTTTGGGGGTATTGAGTTGTTTACGAACAAGTTTCCATTGTTCGGATCTGATGGCAACTTGACCACCATATTCCGGAAACACCCAGATCATAGGTTTTTCACGCTTCCAGTTTTTCTTTTCTTCGGTAAGTAGTTTCCAGAAGCTCTCACCGTCTGATTGATCATAGGACGTAGTTGTTTGAGTAGCCTCTAAAATCGTAGGTAGCCAATCGGCGAAATAAGTCGGCGTTTCGCAAATGGTGTTGGGCTGGATAACTCCGGGCAAGCTGGCGATCATTGGGACACGAATGCCTCCTTCGTGAACGCTTCCTTTGTGACCTCTCAAATAGCCAGTGCTTTGAAAGAAGTTAACGTCTGCGCCGCCAACATGAAACTTGTTATTGGCTGTGCTTGGGTGGGTTGCACCATTGTCGCTCGTAAAAATAACCAGCGTATTGTCCGTCAGCTTTAATTGATCCAGCGTATCGAGAATTCGGCCAACGTAGGAATCGATATCGGTTACCAGTGCTGCATAAGCTGCCCTGGGTCTAGCGGTGGGTAGGTAGCCGTTTTCCCCTCGATAGACCTCTGTATCCCATTCCTTGGGAAAGTCATCTAGTCTCTTCACAGGCGGGTGCAAGGCAACGTGTGGTTCGATCAGAGGCAGGTACAGAAAAAAGGGCTTATTGGAGGATTCCTCTAGAAACCGAATGGCTTCGTCCATCATCCGGTAGGGGGCGTAGTTTTCTCCGACCCAATCGTCACAGCGCACGTCACCTGAGGGTTGTTTTTTGTGTCCGGGGATGGGTTGGGAATTAAGAGGAACTCTCGATGTGTTTTTCCATAGGGTGGCGGGGTAGTAGCTGTGTGCAACCGCTTGGCAGTTGTATCCAAAGAACTCGTCAAAGCCTTTCTTTTCGGGGGAGCCCGTGCTCCCCACTGGTCCCAAACCCCATTTACCGAACGCGCCGGTACGATAGCCCTGCTTTTGGAGGAGCATTGCAAGTGTTGTCGAATTTTCTGACAAAGGAATTTGTCCTTCGTCAAACCGAGGGTCGACAGTCTTGGCCTGCTTATTACCCCGTATCTCCGCGTGGCCCAGATGTTTGCCAGTCATAAGTACACACCGAGAGGGAGCGCAAACGGGGGCTCCGCTGTAATGCTGAGTAAATCGCATCCCTCTAGAAGCCAAACGATCTATATTGGGTGTCGCGAATTGGAGTTGGCCGTAGCAGCTAACGTCAGCCCATCCCAAGTCGTCTGCGAGAATGAAAACCACATTCCGAGGCCGCTTTTCGGGAGAGTTCGCCGATTCGTGAGCTAGAAGTTCACCGAACGCGCCCGAGAAACACAATACAATCCAGCAGAGCTTAAGCCAAACCGTCGCTATCTTTGTCATGTCTTGCAGTGAAAGGTGTTACAAAAGGAAGAGCTTTCCATTTCGGGTCGGTCGGCCGCTAGTTTAGCGTGTTTCTTTACTTGGGAGCTAGAAAAAAGCTCGTGTTGTGCAATCAACAGATTTTCCACACAGCAGCGACCGGGTTACTTCGGTGCAGGCAAATTTTTCGCCAGACCGGAACGATCGATCTTTACCTTATCTTCATCACTCCGTTCTAAACAAAATCTCCAAACCAGTCCCAGCTGAATTTGACTTGAATGCTAGCAGTCCTAGAATCAGCCCCTGAAATGACAGCAAAGGGCGGCTTTTTTCCGAGATTGATTCAAGTCTTGGGAATTCGCCACTGGGGAACGAATCCTGCCCTTAAGTCAATTCTCCGGCAGGATGGTTCCTGTTCGGATGGAATCCTTTCGAGGCGCATGATGGCGTTTCGTTTGGCCTCGCACGGCACAGGAACAGGCGAATGACGGCAGCTCAACCAATAGCAAGCAATGCCCAGGATACCCCGCAACGAGTGGCGGCCTTGGTTCGGCAAAAGTTGGGTACTCATCGCATGGATCTTTGGTTTGGGGCTGATGCGAAGTGGACTGTTTTAGATCATAATGTGGTGGTTGAGGTCTCGAGTCCTTTTGTCGCCGACTGCATTACTCGGATGTTCCGTGCGGATTTGCAGGAAGCGATTGAGGAAGTGGCCGGCAATGAATTCGGCTATCGGATTCTCGTAAGAAGCGACCAAACGCCTAAATCGAGAGAGGCCGGACCGTCTTGTATCACCTCCTCATTACCCCATATCAAACCTTCCGTGCCAACCATTGCTGCTGCTAGAAACGATGATACGTCGCTGGTTTCTTCGCGACCTTCGCTTCGTTTGCATCGCAGCGAAAGCGAGGGGAACGATGTGACGTCGGTAGTCCCAAAAAGTGCGTCAGTTGCTTCGCGGTCGGCCCCGGCATCCTGCCAGTCGACGGACGAGCCAGACGGATCGAGCGTTGAACGGATAGCCCAATTGCGACGTGAGAACGAGCGACGTTGGGAGGAGTTTATACCGGGAGACCACAATCGTTTGGTCTACACGGCTGCCAACATGGTCCTTGAAAAGCCAGGTCAGATCAGTCCGCTATTCATCTTTGGACCTCACGGTTGTGGAAAATCCCACTTGGCGATTGGTTTGGCTCATCGGTTAAAGGCTGTCCACCGCATGCGTCGCGTGTTGGTATTGACTGGTGAGCAGTTCACGATCGAGTTCACTGAGAGCGCACGGGGTGGTGGTTTTGCCAGTTTTCGCAGAAAGTATCGAGACGTCGACGTTTTGGTCATTGATGATCTGCAATTCTGTTTAGGCAAGACAGCAACGTTGGCGGAATTGCGTAACACAATTGATATGCTCCTTAGGGACAAAAAGCAGGTGATTCTGGTTGCAGATCGCAGTTTGAATGAATTGGCGGGGCTTTCGTCAGATTTACACGCTCGCTTGGCGGGTGGGATGGCATGCGGCATGGAGCCTCTCGATATTCAGACTCGAACGAAACTGCTCGTTAGATTGTGCAACAAACAGAATGTTTCGATTGACGATTCGACTGCCACACAGCTTGCAACACAGTCGTCTGGAGACGCACGAGTATTACAGGGGGTTGTTCATCGGCTGGTCGTACAGCAGCGCATTCAAGGGCGACCTTTGGAGCAGGATCAAGCGATTCGAGCTACACTTGATTTGATACGGGCTAGCCAGCCTGTTGTGCGTCTAAAGGATATTGAGCGAGTTGTTTCCGACGTGTTTGGTTTAGAGGAGGACTTGCTCAAGGCGAAGACCAAGTGTCAGAGCGTCAGTCAGCCTAGAATGTTGGCCATGTTTCTTGCAAGAAAGTACACACGCGCAGCGTTGTCAGAAATCGGCGAGTATTTTGGAAAACGCCAACACTCTACCGTTATCTCGGCCCAGAAGAAAGTTGATTCCTGGTTGAATGAAGACGAGATTATTCAATGTGGCCGTGGCAAACTAACGGTGAAAGAAATTCTGAAAACGATCGAATCGTCTCTTCGCGTTAGCTAATGCAAGACGTTTGATGGGGGGCAGATCACAGAGCGACGGGCTAGTGATTGATGTCCTTATCGCTGCGGCACTAGCGAAAGAGTCTGTATCGCAAGATGCACCATAGCGTGTTGATCAGATCTTTGACGCCGATTTTTTTTCCCTCGTCCCATGATCGAGGTTTGTATTGAATCGGCACTTCTAGGATCTGAACTCTTCGACGTGCAAGTTTCGCTGTGATCTCTGGTTCGAAGCCGAAACGTTTTTGCTCAATGTTGATACTTTGAATCAGCTCGCGTCGAAACGCTTTGTAACATGTTTCCATGTCAGTCAATTTTTGGCCACTCGCTAGATTACTTAAACCCGTTAGAACTTTGTTGCCAAAGCGATGAAATGCCGAGCCATCTTGTTCGGGATTCGCTAGGTAACGGGAGCCATAAACAACATCGGCTTCACGTCGGACGATCGGTTCGATCACTAGTAAGATATCTGACGGAACGTACTCCAGGTCCGCATCTTGTACAATGACGACATCGCCAATCGCTCTCTGGATGCCACTCTGGATAGCAGCTCCTTTGCCAGAATTGCGATCGTGAAGGCAAACGTCGATACCCGAAATACTTGATAGATTGGCAATATAATCTCTCGTTCCGTCGGTGCTGCCATCGTCGACGACGACGATCTGCTTGTGCACCGGCAGTGCTCTTATCGCGTTGACGATACGGTCGATTGTTCCGATTTCGTTGAACGCAGGAATGATGATCGACACCACTGGAGCGCTTCTTTCTAAAGCCTCTTCCAGCAACCTGTCTGTATTATCGAGGGTAACTAATGCATTGAGCGAAGCGATTTTCTTAGTCTCTCCTTGTCGATGCTCGTCGGTTCGTGGTTGCTTCGAGAGAGTATTTTCTTCAACGACAGAACGTGATGACTTCGACACGGCGGGTTCCGAATGGAGAGTGGCAGAAAATGACGTAAGAATCCACTTCTTTTTTCGCCTAAAAGTCTTTGAATAATCGAGATTAATTGATAGCAAACCTCAGGTTGATAGAAGCGGGGTCCTCCTTTAACGAAGCTGATGGTTGTTGGGTTTGTGATTGTTTCGGCTAAAGGGTCACTTCTTGGTTGGGCGATAATCGTCCCTGTAGAAGCAACTCAAGTCCATGAGAGTCTCCGGCATCGCGATTTTCTTTATCCACGGGAAGCACGCAAGGAGACCAAATTGCAGGCCCGGACGTACACATAACTTCTCAACCGTTAGTCGCGCCTGTGTGTCTCAGTGATTGACACCACCAAGCATTCGTTTGGAGAATTGGCAATTTACAAGTCTGGCTATCTAACGCTTCGAATTTCCTCGTGCGGGCGAATATAGCTTCTAAAACGAAAAAAACCCCTGTGACCTTCATCGAACCCGAATTGCTGCCCCCAGCATTTTTGATCCGACTGCCCCGAAGATTTCACAGGGGTTAGTTAGATGTATCGGAAGATAGATCTAAGTGGGTACAGTGGCAATCCTCTATTTTGGACTGCGGTTTTCCACAAAGCCCCCTGAATCGGCGTGACGAATTGATGCAGAAAGCTTTCTGCTAGATATGCTGTTCTGGCTTTTGTCTTCGTTTTCGGCTTGAGGAATCAAGAAAGCCGTCTAGCCGATTTTAACACGTTTGCCGGTTTGAGCGGACTTGTAAATCGATGTGATCAATTCGACGCTACGGCGTCCTTCGTATCCATCGATAGAGTTGGGAGTTCCGTTTTTAATTGCCTTTCGAAAGTCTTCAAACAGCGATTGATGAGCTTTGTGTCCGATGGCAGCGGGGTCTGATGCTCCTCCACCCGTTACATTCCCCTGCATTTCCGCCTTTATTTTCGCATCGGCTTTTATCGCTTTGAGAAAGTCCCATTTAATGAGAGCTTCTTCTTCTAACGTTGCGTACCCTCCGGAACCGCATATGTCTATTCTCTTGAGAGTGCCCGGATAGGCGGCCGTTGTTGCTTCCAGACTTCCGAGGGCACCTGATTCAAACTCTAGGATGGCGGTTGCGACATCCTCAACTTCGATGCGTTCATGGGCTCGTAATGCCGTAAAGGCAGATAGAGAACGAACATTTCCCATTAGCCATAACAGTAAATCAACACTGTGGATGGCTTGATTCATCAACGCGCCTCCACCGTCAAGTTTCCAAGTACCCCTCCAGGCACCACTGTCGTAGTATTGCTGCGTTCGGTACCACTTTACATAGGCAGAAGCTAATGAGACGGACCCAAAGCGACCTGATTCAATCGCTTTCTTCAACGCCAAAGCGGAACGATGGTATCGGGATGGAAAAATGGTCCCTAATCGAACCCCCTCCTTTTCGCAGGCCGCGATTAGTTTGTCGCATCGAGCCACCGTGACTTCAAGCGGCTTCTCAACGAGGACATGTTTTCCGGCTCGTGCTGCCGCGATACCAGGCTCGAGGTGTGCGCCGCTCGGAGTGCAGATGGTGACAATATCGACTTCGGGGTTCGCCAACATCTTAGCTAAGTCGTTGTACGCGACACCACCATAGGTCGTTGCAAAGTCGGTACCCCGGGCTTCATCTCGGCTGTAGCATGCGACCAAGCGATCTCCCTTCATGTCTTGAATCGCTTTCGCATGAAACTTGGCAATCATTCCGCAACCAACAATAGCCCAACCCGCCATACGAAAGCTCCTAGCATAAGTCCCAAAGAGTAAATCACGCGGTATGAATCGCACAGTTTGAATCAAAAGAAATCCGCATCGATTCTAGCCTCGCTCTAAGGGCCTGACTACACGTGGACGGCATTCTTGGCAATCAGTTCCCGTTGTTAAGCCTGGGTTCCAATATGTAGCCTTTCTTGCTATACTAAGGCGTAGCCCGGGCGGTCCCAGCCTTGACATATAACACTATGTGCACAAAAACCTCGAACTTATCAGCGTATATTATTATTAACCGAGCTTAGTTGCTTCGGGGCATTCGCTAATTCGAGTGAAAAACCATCTCAGAACCCCTGGAGCATCTCTCAGGGGTTTTTTGTTTTAGACACAACGAATGGAATTATGACTAACCGATCTATCTGCATTTATGACACTACCCTAAGGGACGGTACTCAGGGGGAAGGGGTAAGCTTATCTCTGCAGGACAAACTGAACATAGCCGCCCGCTTGGCAGAAATCGGCGTCGACATGATCGAAGGCGGTTATCCTCTATCGAATGAAAAGGATACCCAGTTCTTCCAGCGAGTTAAAAGCATGTCGCTGGGTAACTCTCTCGTGTCTGCATTCGGTATGACGCGGCGCAGGGGAATTGCAGCCTGCGATGATCCCGGAATGAAGGCCTTGGTCGCTGCGGAAACATCTGCTATCACCGTGGTTGGAAAAACATGGGACTTTCAAGCAACCAACGTGCTTGGCGTCTCACTGCAAGAAAACATCGATATGATTGCCGAAAGTGTTGAGTACCTCAGCAAGCATGCTTTGGTGGTCTATGATGCTGAACACTTTTTCGACGGATTTAAAGCCAACCAAGACTATGCTCTCGAAACGGTTACTGCGGCTGCCAAATCAGGAGCGAAGTGGATCGTCTTTTGTGATACCAACGGAGGTACACTTCCCGAAGAGGTCTCGGAAATCGTCCGTACGGCTGCACAATCTCTCAAGTCTTTGGGTGTTCAACTGGGTATTCATTGTCACAACGATGGAGATCTGGCAACGGCGAATTCTCTTGCAGCAATTGATGCAGGCTGTGATCAAGTTCAAGGAACGATAAACGGCATCGGAGAACGTTGTGGTAATGCCGATTTGGTCGCTATAATGGCCAATCTGCAATTTAAGAAAAAGGGGTATCAAGTGCTCGGCGGGCGACCGCTCGATCATTTGACAGAACTTTCTCGCTATGTCTATGAAACCGCAAACCTGCAACTTAGGAGTGGTCAGCCATTCGTGGGAAAGAGTGCGTTCGCTCACAAGGGTGGAATGCATGTTCATGCGATCAACAAGTATACGCACACCTACGAGCACATGGACCCGGCCTTGGTCGGCAACGAGCGACGGATCCTAGTTAGTGAGCTTTCTGGTCGATCCAATATCGCTGCTCTCACGCAAAACACTGGGCTTTCCGCTGATCGAGAAACGCTGGATCGAATTCTTTCTGAAGTCGTTATCAAAGAGAATCAGGGCTATCAATTCGAAGCAGCCGAAGGGTCGTTTGATCTGCTGGTTAGGCGCTGTTCGGGTACCTACACGAAACACTTTGATACGATCAAATACCAAGTGCTCGCGGGCGATCTGAACCCACAAACCTCTGAACCCTACGCAGAAGCCATTCTAAAGATACAAGTGCATGATCAAGTTAAGGTCGAGGCGGCCGAAGGGCATGGTCCGGTCAATGCAATGGATGCTGCACTTAGGAAGGTGCTGCTTCCTTTTTATCCAGAACTCGATGCAATGCGATTGGTCGACTTTAAAGTGCGGGTAGTCAATGCACAAGCCGGAACAGCTGCCCATATTCGAGTTAACATCGAGAGTTCAGACGATTACACGACTTGGAGAACTATCGGCGTGAGCGAAAACATTATCGAAGCAAGCTGGCTCGCGCTCGTCGATGCATTCGAATACAAACTGCATCGATAGAGTCTGCTTCCAAACGGCGTTGTCAAGAAAACACGGAAGCTGGCAGTCCTCATCTGTCTACCGTTGGTCCCATCTGTCTACCGTTGGGCAGAGGGATTCTAGTAGGTCGGCACGGATGGATCGATCACGTGGCTCCATTCATTGATTCCCCCAGCCATGCTTAATGCTTCGGGGTGGCCATTGCTACGGAACCAATGGGCGACGCGTAGAGACCTGCCACCATGGTGGCAGTGGACGACAACCGTCTTGCCTACTAGGCCCTGCAATTGCTCATCGGAGGGAGGCCACGCGGACATAGGTAGTAAAACAGCTCCTTCGATTCTCGCTAGGTCCCATTCGGATTGTTCACGACAATCGACCAAGGCCAATTTTGTTCCTGAGGAATCGACTCCATTTTGAAGCCACTCGGACACCGTCTTAACATCAATCTCCATGTCAACCTCGCTGAAATTAGTGTAACGTTTGTCCACAAATGCTAAGCGACAAGCCCACAATACGCGAGCCGAAAGCTCGTCTCCGTTCATCATTTTGCTCATTCGACTCGGGAAGCAAGGGCATGCTGCTCGATCTGGAAAATTGTTGATGCGGCAGTTATGATCGTAAGGTGAGGGCGGTGTTGTGTTGAGTTGCCCGAAGTGGTGCTAAAAGGAAAGGGACGAGATGCCGATCTACGAATACGATTGTAAGAGTTGCAATGCCCATGTCGAAGTCTTTTTGCACAGCTCAAGCCAGACCCCGGACTGTCCTGAATGTGGCTCGACCAAGCTAGAAAAGACCTTAAGTGTGATCAGTGCCCCTGTGATTGCTGGTCAATCCCCAAACCTGTCGACGAATCCTGGGCCGTGTGGCCGCTCCGCTTGCGCCTCCGGTTGCATGTTTGGCAACGATTGATTTACTGATCCATCTAATTCGCAAATCAATAGGGCTAATTCGCAAATCAATAGGGCTAATTCGCAAATCAATAGGGTTGAATGATATCGTGGTATTGATTCGCGGGTAAATTCTTTACGATCTGAGGCGTTGGGCTGCCTGGCCAGTAAACCTGCACTTCGTCAACTTGGCTGGCGCCTTGCGAAGCTGCCGATTGAGTTTTAGGGCCTAGTCCGATGTGCAATCGTTCTCCATAGAAGCTTTGATATCCTCGTCCGTTGAGCTGCCAGAATGTGCGTTCCTGGCCGTTCGATTTTACAACGACTTTCGCCCCTACTGCAGAACGGTTCGCGATGGTGCCAACTAATCGAATACCGATCCAGTCATGGGAGCAAGTTTGCCGATTTTCGAGCACCTGGGTTATGGAGTCGCAATTTAGTATCACGCCATCGACATCACCATCGTTGTCTAAATCGTCGAACGCAGCTCCGCGAGAACTTTCGGCCAGGGTTAAAGCTTCACCAGCCGATTTGGTCGCAGAACGAAAAACTCGGCCGTCGATGTTTTCCAAAACCGTGTTTGCAACCCCGTACGAAGTATTCGGTTCAATCTCCTTGGCGTTTTCGAGCAAATGTCCGTTGCAAACGAAAACGTCGATATCGCCATCCAGGTCGAAATCTATCAACCCAACGCCCCAATTCACGTGTTGGTAAACCTCGAGTCCCACTTGAAATCGTCTGGCAGCATCCTCGAATGTGCCTGCAGGTTCTCCGTTCAAAAACAATTCAGGAAACTGGTCTGAGTAATCGGTCACGAAAAGATCGATCAAGCCATCACCATTAATATCTGCGGCATCTACTCCCATGCCCCCGTTTGCATTCCCTCGCATATCGAAGGCGACCCCTACAAAGAGAGCTTCCTCGGTAAACTTTCCTGTTCCATCATTCAAGTAAAGTAGATTGGCGGAACCGTCGCATGCAACAAAGATATCAATGTCTCCATCGTCATCAAAGTCGGCTGCCACGACTCCCATGCTGGGGCCAGCGGATTCGGCGATGCCAGACGTCTTGCTCGCATCGCGAAATGTTCCGTCGCCATTGCTAACGAATAGTCTGTCTCGTGCGGGGGGGTAGTCCTTGGGGCCGGGTGAATACGGAAAAGCTTTTGGTGCCAGTTCGAAATGGCGATCAAAATTGAATTCGACATAGTTGCCCGCGAATAAATCCAAGTCTCCATCGTTGTTGACATCGAGAAACGTCACGCCAGCCCCAAATTCATCAGCCCCTTGTACCCCTGCTTCGCTTGAAACATCATCAAACGTGCCATCTCCGTTGTTGCGTAAAAGAACGTTGGTTCCATAGTTCGATACATAGAGGTCGTTAAAGCCGTCGTGGTTGAAATCTCCGGCTGTCGCTCCTAACGCATAGCCCGCCACTTTGATCCCACTCTGGTTCGTGTGGTCGGAAAAGAGTAAAGAACCTCGATTTCGAAAAAACTGGCACGGCGTGTTGTCGGTAGCCGGTCGTTTACCACCTCGACTTAGGGCATAGCCATTAAGCAAGAATAAATCGATTAGCCCGTCACGATCCGCATCAAATGAACAAATACCTGCACCCATGAGCTCGATCAAGTAACGATTGCCATCGCTGCCATCCTGATGCTTAAAGGACACTCCGCTTGATTGGGTGATATCAACAAAGCGAATTTGTGAATCGGTAGCTTGCCCAAACGCGGCATCAGCCAGAATGCAGCACATCGCTACCGTAAGCCAACGGGTTGCGTGTCTAAGAACCGAAATCATCGATTAAGTCTCCGGTTCGATTGATTTTTAGCGCGCGCCATTTTC
>Ga0315899_10002663_pt1 | contig 19614 bp, 18 predicted proteins | sample LakEriMetagenome_2_FD_203518 | JGI IMG/M metagenome (GOLD analysis project Ga0315899, IMG submission 203518) | Freshwater fungal communities from buoy surface, Lake Erie, Ohio, United States - Buoy 4 MA112 | ecosystem: Environmental > Aquatic > Freshwater > Lake | place: USA: Lake Erie, Ohio... | reverse complement strand
TGTTGCAACGGATGCCTTCAAGCAAGAATGCTCATCGACAATTCCATTCTCTGTGCACCCGATGACGAAAACTTCACTCCCGAAATAAATAGCAAACGCAATTGGGAAGAACTCGACATTCCCACCATTGCGAAACGATTCATCATCTATGAAGATGCCGATGTTAAACACGTGCGCTTCACCCTTTCCAACATTCATTGCGCTTCGTGCGTCTATGTGCTGGAACACCTGCATAAACTGGAACCGGGCATCTTGAAGACCGAAGTGCACTTCGCTGAAAAAACCATTCGCATGGTTATTCGAAAAGAAGTGCCCCTTTCGAAAGTAGCGCGACAACTGGCTCTCGTAGGATACGCTCCCGATATTGAGTCGGTAGAATCTACTTCTTCCGAAACAGAGAAATCGCGCAAATTCAGATTGCGCGCCTTGGTGATAGCAGGATTCTGCTTCGCGAACATTATGCTCTTCAGCATTCCGGAATACATGGACCTTGAACTGAAAAACGATCCCAACTTCGTTTACTTCTTTCGAACCATCAATGTCCTTCTTTCCCTCCCCGTCTTCTTCTACAGCAGCGTTGAATTTTATCGCGGAGCTCTAACCGGCATTCGAAATAAATTCATGCACATCGATTTCCCTTTGATGATAAGCCTTTGCGTGGCGTATTCAAGAAGTCTGTACGAAGTGATTTCAAATACCGGCTCTGGCTATTTCGATTCGTATTCAGGCATTGTGTTCTTCATGCTTATTGGACGTCATTTTCAAGATCTTCGAACCGATAAATTGGGATTCTCGAAATCGTTCAAGAGCTACTTCCCCATTGTTATTTCAACCAAAAGAGGAAACGCCTTCCAAAACATTCCGCTTGCCGAAGTGCAAGAACAAGACGAAATTGAAATTCACAACCAGGAAGTCATTCCGGCCGACGGTATCTTATTGAACGAAGAAGCCGAACTCGATTATGCCTTCGTAACCGGAGAGTCCGATCACAAGACCATTCTTCTCGGCGCCACTGTTTACGCAGGAGCCCGCAATTGCAGCGGTAACATTCGCATTCGGGTGGAAAAGGTGATGGAAGACAGTCACCTCGGATTGCTTTGGAACAAAGAAGCGCGCAAAGAAGAAAACGCCGAACGACAAAGCTTCACGCATGCCGTGGCGAAATGGTTTACGCTGTTCCTCTTGGTTATGTCGTTCGGAGCATTTCTTCTTCTCTACCCTTCCGACCCGAACAAAGCCTTCCGCGCCTTAACCACGGCGCTCATTGTGGCTTGTCCATGCGCGCTTTTGCTCTCGCATACCTTCACCACAGGAACAGCATTGCGACTTTTGGCGCAAGGAAAATTATTGTTCAAGAACAGTTTCGTACTCGATAAACTCGCCACCGTTCAGGCCTTCTATTTCGATAAAACGGGTACTGTTACCGATACGCATCAGGTTAATGTAAAGTACACGGGCGAAGCCATTCAACCCGAAGAAAAAAATGCATTCGGAGAATTGCTTGCCTCTTCCCTTCACCCCATTAGTCAATCGTTGTTGAAGGAATTTCCACGCAACGAACATTGTACCCTTTCCGAATTTGAAGAGACTCCAGGAATGGGAACTTCCGGAAAAGTAAACGGTATTTTTTTCGAATTGAAAAAGAATAACGATGGTCCCGGAACCGCTCTTTGGATCAACGGAAAATGGCGTGGCGTCTTCCACCTAGAATTTGAAATTCGAAGTGGAATGAAGGATCTGCTTCAACAAATAAAAAAAGGAAACAAATTGGGATTGCTTTCTGGAGACAGCAATGCCGACGATTTGCGTATGCGCAAACTCTTTCCTTTTGGAAGCGAATTGGTCTATAAACTAAGTCCTATTGATAAAGCGAAGGGCATTGCTACCATGGAAAAAACTGTGCGATGCGCTTACGTAGGCGATGGATTGAACGACACCGGTGCATTACAAGAAGCGAGCGTGGGAATTTCCGTGAGCGATGCACATCAGCGCTTTACGCCTGCAGCCGATGTTTTAATTCCTGGAGAACTGCTTCAACATTTACCGGCAATAGTTAGCTATGCCAAAGCGTGCAGAAGAATTGTATTTTTCAGTTTCGGACTTTCATTGCTTTACAATGTTATTGGATTGTCTTATGCCCTTACGGGAAACCTCTCTCCGCTAGTTGCCGCAGTGCTTATGCCTGTGAGTACGTTCACCATTATTCTCTTCACAACTTCTGCAACCCGACGCGCCTACAACAGGATTTTGTTTGACAAAAATCATAAGCGCGTTTGATGCACCTCATAACTCGAAAAACACTGCAGAAATAGTTTTGGAGAAGCGAATAATAGCCAAAACATGAGCGTCATTTATTTACTTATCGGATTCAGTTTACCACTTGCAATGGGCTTTCTCATTGTGTTTTTGCGTAATGCAAAACGAGGACAGTTCGATGATCTTGACACACCGGCTATGCGCATCTTATTCGAAGAAAAACCAAAATCACAAACCGAAATAACAACAGAAGAACAGCCCAAATGAACACGGAAACTTTTTACTACGACAACAAAATTGTAAAGCAATTTGCCATTGCCACTGCCATGTGGGGACTGGTTGGAATGTTGGTGGGATTAACCATTGCGTTGCAAATGGTTTGGCCATTTTTGAATTTTGATATCCCTCAGACCACCTTCGGGCGTTTGAGACCGCTTCACACCAATGCAATCATTTTTGCATTTGTTGGAAACGGAATTTTCATGGGTGTTTACTATTCGTTGCAGCGTTTGACCAAAGCGCGCATGTTCAGCGACTTCTTAAGTAAGATTCACTTCTGGGGATGGCAATTGATTATTGTGTTGGCTGCATTGTCTTTGGTAATGGGCTATACAACAGGTAAAGAATACGCAGAGTTGGAATGGCCACTTGATATATTAATCACTTTAATATGGGTCATCTTCGGGGTGAATATGTTCGGTACATTAATCAAGCGTCGCGAAAGACACTTGTATGTCGCCATTTGGTTTTTCATTGGAACATGGGTTACGGTTGCCATGCTTCATATTGTGAACAGTATTGAACTTCCTGTTTCCTTCACGAAGAGTTACTCTTGGTATGCCGGTGTTCAAGATGCCTTGGTGCAATGGTGGTATGGACACAATGCGGTTGCATTCTTCTTAACCACTCCGTATTTAGGTTTAATGTATTATTTCATTCCGAAGGCGGCTAACCGTCCGGTGTATTCGTACAGACTTTCTATTATTCACTTCTGGGCCTTGATCTTCATTTACATCTGGGCGGGTCCTCACCACTTGTTGTACACTTCGCTTCCAGATTGGGCGCAAAGTATGGGAACCGTGTTCAGCATTATGCTTATTGCTCCGTCTTGGGGTGGAATGATCAACGGTTTGCTTACCCTTCGCGGCGCTTGGGACCGTGTGCGTGAAAGTGCCGTGTTGAAGTTTATGGTTGTTGCTATTACTGCCTACGGTATGGCAACCTTCGAAGGCCCAATGCTTTCGTTGAAAAACGTGAACGCTATTTCTCACTTTACAGACTGGACCATTGCACACGTTCACGTGGGTGCTTTGGGATGGAACGGATTCTTAACCTTCGGGGTATTGTATTGGTTAATCCCACGCATGTGGCAAACAGATTTATACTCGAAGAAATGGGCGAACTGGCACTTCTGGATTGGAACCTTGGGAATTCTATTGTACGCCATTCCTATGTACTGGGCGGGTTGGATGCAAAGTAGCATGTGGAAGGAATTTACACAAGAAGGACAATTGCAATATCAGTTTTTAGAAACGGTGCAAACCATGCGTCCGTTCTACATGATTCGTTCATTGGGTGGATTGCTTTACTTGGTAGGAGCCATTATTATGGTGGTGAACTTGGTGAAGACTGCGAAGCAAGGTGTGTTCTTAGCTGAAGAAAAGGCTGAAGCAGCGCCATTGGTTAAAGCTCGCATTACAGGAAACGAACACTGGCACCGCGTTATTGAAAGAAGACCGCTTCAGATGTTGGTATTCGCCTTGGTGCTTGTTGCCATAGGTGGTGTAATTGAAATGATACCAACGTTCTTGGTGAAGGAAAACATTCCAACCATTGCGGCTGTGAAGCCTTATACACCGCTCGAATTGGAAGGTCGCGACATTTACATTCGTGAAGGATGTTACACGTGTCACTCGCAAATGATTCGTCCGTTCCGTTCTGAAACTGCTCGTTACGGCGACTACTCAAAAGCAGGTGAATTCGTTTATGATCATCCGTTCCAATGGGGATCGAAGCGCACAGGTCCAGACTTGGCGCGCGAAGGAGCTGGAAGTTTGAAGCGCATGGACAGCTGGCACTACAACCACATGATGGATCCGACTTCTATCTCAACCGGATCTATTATGCCACGCTACCCTTGGTTGTTCGAAGACAAAATTGACTTCGCAGAAATAACCAACAAGATGAAAGCCATGCAAACATTAGGGGTGCCTTATACCGATGCAGACATTGCTGCAGGGGCCGACAGTGCGCGTTCACAAGCGCAACACATTGCAGACGGACTTCAGCCTGAGTTCAAGCAAAACCAATTGCTTACCAGCGATGAAGGACTTCAACCCGATCATGAAATTTTAGCGCTTATCGCCTACTTGCAACGCTTAGGAAGAGACGCAGCACCCGTTCAAAAATAAAACTGAAGTAAGATGAAATTTATAAACTACCTCGAATCCATCACAGACGTAAGCATCTATCCGCTTGCCTCCATGTTCATTTTCGTCATCTTCTTCGTAGGCGTTTCATACCGCGTGCTTCGTGAAGACAAAGCAAGTATTGAAGAACAAAAAAACATTCCACTAGAAGATCTGTAAAGCCATGAAAAAAGCGAACATTATAATGGGACTATTCATGCTTATTGAAACACAAGCTTTTGCCCAAGCCGATACAACGATTGTGAATGCCCAAACTACTGCATCCCTTGCCGAAGGAATTTATTCTCCTTACCAAGATCCAATTTTTTACGGTCTGGTATTGGTGGCTGCTATGCTGTTGATTTACATTATTCAATTGCAAGGTGTGCTTATTGCGGTTGCACAAAAAGCTAAATCAGATAAACAAAAGCAATCGCGCAACTGGCCAACTACCATAGTAATCATTCTCATTTACTTCGGATTTTCGAACACCGCTTCGGCAGCTAGCGGAGATCAGTTGTTGAAATTTCTACACAACGGATTTGGAAGCACCCCGTTCAATGCCTTGTTCACACTAATTGTTATTGAGTTGTGCGTGGTGTTGTACTACAACCGCATGATTAAGTATTTAACCACCGATTTCGTTGGGTTGAAGGAAGGAGCTCCTGAGGCTCTTCCTGAAAGAGTTGGACCTTCGCTTTTGGACAAACTCAACAAGTCGGTTGAAATTAAAGACGAAGCCGCTATTCTTACCGACCACGATTACGATGGCATTCGTGAATTAGACAACGCCTTACCACCTTGGTGGAAGTATGGATTCTACTTGACAATTGTCTGGGCATTCGGATACTTATTTTATTTCCATGCAGGTGGAAACGGACCGTCTTCCCTTCAAGAATATCAAACGCAAATTGCAGATGCTGAAAAGCAAATGGAAGAGTATCGCAAGAATGCGAAGAATCTTGTCGATGAAACGACTGTTGTTTTACTCACTGGATCCGACGACTTGAAAGCAGGCTCTGCCCTGTTCGCGGCGAACTGCGTAAGTTGTCACGGTGCAAGTGCTGAAGGGAAAATTGGTCCGAACCTAACAGACCAATATTGGAAGCACGGTGGAGATATTAAAGATTTGTTCAAGACCGTTAAACTCGGAGTTACCGGAACGGGTATGAAATCTTGGAAGACCGATTTGTCGGCTATGCAAATGGCGCAAGTGACGAGCTATATTCTTTCCTTACAAGGAACGAACCCAGCAAATGCCAAAGGTCCTGAAGGAACTTTGTATTCGACACAAGCCGATACTACAAGTTCTCAGTCTGCGGTCTTACCCGATAGCACAGCCCTTGCGAAAAAATGATAGAAGACGAAGAAGAATTCAGAGATTCTGTCGCACATATCAGTGCGGAAGGAAAACGTGTGTGGTTTTTCCCAAAGAAACCCAAAGGATATTTCTACAACTTCAGAAGCTACTTGTCTTGGGTGTATTTAACGGTGTTCTTCACCCTTCCTTTGATTAAATTTCACGGTGCGCCCTTGTTTATGTTGAATGTGATTGATCGCATTTACATATTGTTTGGTGTTCGTTTCTGGCCGCAAGACTTTTTCATTTTCGTCCTAGGAATGCTCATCTTCGTGGTCTTCATTATTCTGTTCACTGTCATTTTTGGAAGAGTCTTCTGCGGATGGGTTTGTCCGCAAACCATCCTCATGGAAATGGTCTTCCGCAAGATTGAATATTGGTTGGAAGGAGACCGGAAGGCGCAAATGGCCTTGCGTTCACAGCCTTGGACTAGCAAAACCTTGACACGAAGAATTCTGAAAATAATTCTGTTCCTCGCTGTGTCGTTCGCCATTGCGAATACATTCCTCATGTATATAATTGGAAGTGACGCCGTCTGGAACATTGCCACTGAGCCCGTTTCTCAACATGTTGGTGGATTCCTTGCCATTGTCATTTTCAGCTTAGTGTTCTTCTTTGTCTACTATTGGTTCCGCGAGCAGGTGTGCTTAATTGTTTGTCCGTATGGAAGAATGCAAGGCGTTATGCTCGACAAAAATTCCATTGCCGTGACGTATGACCACGTTCGCGGAGAACCCAGAACGAAACACATTAAAAAGACCGCTGACCAACCGCACGGCGATTGTGTCGATTGCTTGGAATGCATTCGTGTTTGTCCGACGGGGATTGACATCCGCAACGGACTTCAATTGGAATGTGTGAATTGCACTGCCTGTATGGATGCGTGTGACACTGTCATGGAAAAGACACATCGCGAAAAAGGATTGATTCGCTATGCTTCTGAAAATAGTGTGTTAACGAAGACCAAGCTTAAACTGAACAAGCGCATTGTAGCTTATTCTCTTGTTTTGTTGGCTCTTGTTAGTGTTGAAGCATTCCTCTTAATTACACGAAGTGAATTGGAAGTGAACAGTGTTCGAACACGAAACACTTTATTTACGGTTGAATCCGATGGGAAAATTGGCAACCTCTACAACATTAAGCTCATTAACAAGACTTCCGATGAAATGAATATTGAATTCAAGATTGAAGGAAAGAATGCGAGTTTCGATTGGATCGGTCATCAGACTAAATTACAACCGGGCGAAATGAAAAACGGAGAACTGTTTGTCTACGTCCCTGTTGAAGAATTGCCTTCGCAACGAAACGATGTCAAATTGGAAATATACAGTAACGGCGAGCTGAAAGCCACGGAAAACCTTGTGCTTCTGGCTCCAAATAAATTGAACAGACCATGAATTGGGGTTGGAAAATAACAATACTTTACATCTTCTTTGCTGCAGGCATTTTGACGCTGGTCTTTCTTTCGATCGGTCAAAAAATAGATTTAGTAGACAAGAACTACTATGAAAAGGAATTGGCTCATCAGGGACGATTAGATCAGCAAACGAACTACGCCGCGCTGCCCAAGAAGTGTTCCTTTCAAATTTCAAATGGAATCGTATCGGTGTATTTCCCATTTGCGTTAAATGAAATTGAAAACGCAACGGTAAAGGTTTATTGTCCAAGTAACAATGCCTTCGACGCGAGTTACAACCTAACCCCTTCGACAGATAGCGCTTTTGCATTTTCCCTTCCAACTGGAATTCCTTCCCGATACAACATTGAAGTTTTCTGGAAGAAAGATGGTAAAGAATTTCATGGTGAAGAAGTAATCGGACATAAGCATGTTCATTGAACTATTCATAGCCGCCCTATCCATGGGGCTTTTGGGAAGTCTGCATTGCGTGGGCATGTGCGGACCCATTATCGTGAGCATTCCTTGGTCGAACACTCAAAAGGCGCTACAGATAAGCCTCTATCACTTTGGAAGAGCTACCACCTATGCCGTTATGGGTGCATTGGTAGGTGGCGCTGGACATTTGTTTCTACCGAAAAACCTAGGCGCTTGGCCTGCACTCATTAGTGGAAGCGTCTTAATTCTTGTCTTTCTTGTGCAATCGTTTCCTACTTTGTTTCAAAACACACTTTTCCCGGCATCATCTGTAGCCACATACTTCCGGAAATTTTTGAAAATGGAAAACGTGTTCTCGCGTTTCCTCATGGGCATGGTGAACGGTATTCTGCCTTGCGGAATGGTTTATTCAGCCTTGGCTGTAGCCATTCATTATCACAATGCGCTTTACTCAGGAATCTTTATGTTTCTTTTTGGAATAGGAACCTCTCCTCTGCTGGTGATTCTTTCCAGAATTAAAATGGCATTGAGTAGATATCCCTTCTTCAAGCGCGAAAAAACCATTCGAATAGCGCTACTTATTCTTGGGCTGTTGATTGTGCTTCGAGGTACAGGGCTTGGAATTCCGATGTTGAGTCCGAAGGTAAATACGTGCTGTGCACGATGACGGCGAAGCCGATGACACAACACGTTGTGTCATCCTTCGCAGAAGGTCATCACACAAAGTGTGTTAACCTCTTAGATGCAACAACTTCAACTCCTCCACAATCGTAATGCGTGAACCATCTATGGTAATAAGTCCTTCTTGCTTGAAATCGCTGAGTGTGCGAATGAGTGATTCAGTGGCTGTTCCTACAATACGCGCGAGATCGTCGCGGGCAATGGCCATGGTGAAGGGTTTGTCGTTGTCTTTTTCGTAGCGCTCCTTTAGGTGAAGCAGGGCTTCTGCGGTGCGTTTGCGAACGCTAGAATAGGCTAATTTCATTAAGCGCTCTTGCTCTTCTTTCACTTTATTGCTTAGTAACGAAACCACTTCCTTCAACACATCGAAACTTCCGTCGATGAGTTTATAGAAATCAGATTTCGGATAGAACACAATCTCGGCATCTTCTAAAACCTCGGCTGAAGCGCTATGCTTGCCGTGTTGAAGCAAGGGAAGAAATCCGAAGAATTCATTGTCATGAACGAGTTGAATAATCAAGTCTTTGCCTATTTCATGACTCATATACACCTTCACCTTACCACACTTCAAGAAATAAACGCCCATGGCGTCGTCGCCTTCAGCGAAGATGAGTTCTTTCTTTTTGTACTTTTTCGTAATGGCACTATCACTCACTTTGGTGATGTCTGAAAGTCCTTTCACTTCGTTTAACAAATGCTCCATTCCGTGAAGGGGTTCTTTCGAGGAAGCTGCGCCTACCCTTCTTGCCTTGTCTAATCGGCTTCTTACAGCGCTAATTAAATCAAGGTCGTCAAACGGTTTGGTAATGTAATCATCCGCTCCTAAGTCCATGGCTTTGCGCATATCGGAACGATCGGCTTTTGCCGTTAAAAAGATAAACGGAATGGATGCCGTTGATTCTTCACGAGAAAGTCTATGCAACACGCTGTATCCATCGAGTTGTGGCATCATAATGTCGCAAAGAATTAAGTTTGGTAATTTAGCTAAAGCAATTTCCACTCCTACCTTTCCATTTTCTGCATCAAGAATGGTGTATCCCGACATGCTTAAAATCTCGCAGATGTTCTCGCGCATTTCTGCGTTATCTTCTATCACTAATATTTTTTCGCTCATAATTCTAAGGGTAAATGAATGGTAAATGTTGTTGTTGAATTTTCAATACTGGTGAAGGAAACCGATGCGTTCATTAGTTCGAGGCAACGCTTAACAATGCTCAAACCCAATCCGGTCCCTTGAACATTTGCCGCGTTGTGAGCGCGATAGAATCGGTCAAACAATTTCTCTTGCTCCGCTTCTGGAATACCTATTCCTTCGTTGGAAATATTGACTTGAACTTCGTTCTTCTCAAGTTTGACCTCAACCAAAATGTTGGTTTCATCGAATGAAAATTTAATTGCGTTAGAAAGCAAGTTCACAATTACACGTTGTAGCAACGTAATATCGGCCTTCACTCTTTGGTCCTTCGAACAGTTCACTTCAATTTCCTGATTAGGTTTAAGAATCAAATCCATGTCGTTGACAATGGACTGAAGCACCTCGCACAAATTTACTTCTTCCAACTGAATCTCGACTTTCCCTTCATCGAGCTTGCCCAATGAAAGAACGTCGTTCAGAATTTCAGTCAATGAAAAAACTGAATTTTTTATTCGTTGAATGTGTTTATCCCTATGAACCTGTTCTTCTTCCGTAATGTATTTCGAAATAAGTGAAACGCTAGAAAGTATTGTCGTTAATGGTGTTCTGAATTCGTGCGAAGCCATTGTCACGAATCGCGATTTCATTTCGTGCAGTTCTTTTTCCTTCAATAATCCTTCACGCAATTCCAATTGGCTCTTTTCTAGATCATTCAGCGCTTCTTGAAGAACAAGTGTTCGTTCTCTTACCTTCCGCTCAAGATTTTCATTTAGCGTAAGTAATTCCTTATTCATGACTTGAAGATCTTCCTGGAATTTCAATCGCTCGGTAACGTCAATAATGAAGGCAATCACAAACATCTCGCCTTGCGAATTGTAATGGCTTAACGAAATCTCTAATGGAAAAACAGAGGCGTCCTTTTTCAAGCCGTATAGAGTCATGTTCTGCCCCATGGATCGATTTGTAGGCTGTTGGTTATAATTCTCGCGATGTTGTTTGTGTCGGGAACGAGCCGCATCTGGAATTAACTGATCCACATCAAGGCACAGCATTTCTTCTTCGGAATAACCGAAAAGATCGGCGCATCGGGGGTTGACAAGGACAATTTTTCCCGCTTTGTCCGAGATTAAAATTCCTTCGTTAACATGATTCCAAATCGAGGCAAATCTATTTTCCATGGTCAGTACAAATCTATTGGAGGCGCAGGCCTTAGAAAATTGCGTGCGTCAGATTAAGTACTGACAAAAGTCAGTAAATTTTAATTACTTCAAGAAATAAACCGCCTTCCCTTGGTCGAAGTTTTCAACCACGATTCCCCATTTCATGAGTTTCGCTAGTTTTCGAATTAAGATAGGTCTTGGGGTTCCCGATTTTCGGGCGAGTTGATTCAACGTAAAGGGATGCTGTTTCAACAAAGTAAAAAGTTGCTCTTCCCTTTCCGACATTTGAAAGAGTTCATTTGAGTCTTGCTGCGATGAAACCTCTTGCAGGGCTATCCAAACGTTAGAAGCCGGAAGCGTGACATCGTGTTCACGCACGAACGCCTTCCACCCTTCTTCCACTTTTGCTAAATGAGGCTTTGCAATTGATTCTTCGACCTGAATTTCGAGAATGGCTTTTCCCTCCACCTTCCAAACGGAATGAGTGAAATGAACGGGAGGCTGACAAAACTCTTCCGCGCTGCGAATGATCATGTGTAGCTCTTCCTCTGGACGAACACCGCAAACGTTGCCGTTATCTTTTACGCCAATAAGTAATCTTCCTCCAACGGTATTTGCAAAAGCCACCAACGAACGCGCAATTTTCTGCGCATCGTCGATACGCATTTTAAAGTCTTGCTTCAAATGCTCGCCTTCAGAAATGTAGGTTAGCACGTAAGACATGGACTAGGCTTCGAGTAAATCGGAAACGTAAATAGATAAATGTGTAGAAGACTTCAACACCTTTCCGTTTTCAACTAGAATGGCCTGAGGAGATTCGTGCTCAACACCTGTGTCTTGTGCTATGGCATTCGAAATGTTTCGATGTTCCAAAAGATCAAGGTAATATGGCTTCACAGTAGTAGTCGCATCCCAATCGCGTTCAAAGCGTGAAAGCGCAGTGGTACTAATGCTGCAGCGTGTGCTGTGTTTGAATACAATAAACTTCTCGTCTGATTGCAACAACGCATTCCACTCCTCCACAGACTGCAATTCATTCCAAACCATGGTAGACTTATTTAATGAGCGAAGTTAATTCAGCATCTAACGGCTTCACTCCTGATGGGAACTCAGCTAACCATTCACCTTCTGGAGAGATTAAGAATTTGTGGAAATTCCATTTTACCGTTCCATCTGCAACACCGTTTAAAGACTGTTGGGTCAACCACTGGTATACACCGTGTTGATTCTTTCCTTTAACATCGATTTTCTCGGTTAATGGGAAAGTCACTCCGTAATTTTTTTGACAAAATGAAACGATCTCTTCGCTAGTCCCTGGCTCTTGTCCAAGGAATTGGTTACAAGGAAATCCAACAATCACAAGCTTGCCTTGGTATTGCTCGTATAATTTTTCAAGATCTTCGTACTGTGGGGTGTATCCGCATTTTGAAGCGACATTCACACACAAAACATATTTTCCTTTGAAGTCTGACATGTGCATCTCTTTTCCGTCGATGCTGTTAATGGTTAAATCGTAAAAGCTCATTTTGTTTGTTCCTATTGGGTTTGAAGGTTTCTGCCATCTACTACGCATAGACAATGCTGCTGCTGAAGAAAGCACTAAGAATAGTAATCCGACGATGTAAATTGTTTTCATGTTTATTTAACAAGATTAGATAGAGAATGTTTAGCCATTGTGCAATTAATTTGCACCACTAAACAAAAGTATGGAAGACATAGCGCTACAGCACGATGCTGTTCATCATTCTTATTTACAAAAACTTTCGCAAGGTGCATTTTCTGACATGGAAAAGGCCCTTGCCTATTTCGCTTCTCAATATGAAGGCTATAGTGCTTGGTTTCCCAAATACCTTCAGGCTGTCATAGACAAACTCTCGAACCCAAGTCACAAATCGCATTTGTTAGAAAATCTAGCCGAAGAAAAAGGACAATTGCACGAAGAAGATCTTGAGGCCATTCGCGCTTTAGGAATCGAGGACTCTTGGGTAGTTGGCATTCCCCACCCGATTTTGTTTCAACAATTCAAAAAAGCCATGTGTACAAATTATACGTTCGAAATGAACGAAGCCGTTAACAACTGGCGCACTTCGTTTTTGAATTATCTCGATAACTGCACCGAAGAGGAGGCCGTTGGCGCCATTGGTCTAGGAACCGAAAGCGTGGTGAAGCACATTTACCGTCCGCTTATTGAATCGCTTTCCACACACACTTCGCTTACCCTTCAAGATTACGTCTTCTTTCCTTTGCACACTGAAGTAGACGATGAGCACGGCAAAGTCTTGCTAGCTATAGCAAATGACCTAGCTTCGCAAAGTGAAGAACATGCGCGTTTGGTTCGTAAAGGAATGGAAACAGCGCTTGATCTCCGCGCAGAATTTTGGAGTAATTTAGAAAAAGAAACTACACACATTTTACAATGAAGCACCCCCTAATACAGGCTTACGAGAGCGATTTTTTTGATGAAGAGGAACAGTATTTCATTCAAGATTGCTTGGGTGCTTACATACGTTCGTTCAAGTTGCGCAGCGACACTGACAAGTGGAGAGAATTTATTGCTGAGTTGAATTCAACCGAGAAGCAATGGGCCCTCCATGCGCTTATGACCGACGATGAATTGAAAGTGAATTCGCTGTTTGAAGAAGGAAAGAAGGATGTTGAAGTAGATGTGACCTTGTACGAACTACTTGACTTTACTTACGAGCAAGTGTTGTTCCTTCGTCTGAAACCCTTAACCGATGCGGTTTTACTGAAGACGTCGTTGACTCCAGATGAACCCGAAGCTATTTTCGAACACCACATTGATCATGTGAGTGGGGACGAATTATACCGAAACTCAGTAGAGAAATTGAACATTGATTTCTTCGTGGAGCGTTTAGATTTTCCTTTGGAAGTCCTTGACCCGCGCATTGTTCGTGTCTCTCCGAATAAGAACAACGAACTTCACAAGCACGCTCACGAAACAGTGTTTGTGTTTTTCAAAGGAACTGGACAAGTGGTTATTGACGACAAAGTAGTGCCTGTTCAACCGGGTAGCATTGTTTACATTCCAAGATGGTCTATGCACCAGTCGCAGAATACGAGTAACGAAGAGATGATGTTCCTTGCGGTTGCCGATTTTGGCTTTACTGGAAAAGCATTCATCGGAAACTACCTGAAGACTGCTCGATTGAAATAGATCTTTCGTAATCTTGCATTCGATATGTTGAAAGCGAGACAGCCAGGAATGGCATTCATTTTTATTACCATCTTAATTGATGTGATTGGCTTGGGAATTATTATTCCCGTACTTCCCGATTTAATTGCCTCTTTAACGCATTCTACCATTACGGAAGCCGCGACCTGGGGCGGTTGGCTTATAGGAGTGTACGCCTTCATGCAATTCTTCTTTTCTCCTCTTATGGGCGCTTTAAGCGACTCTTACGGAAGACGTCCTATTATTTTAATTTCACTTTTGGGTTTAGGTCTCGACTACTTGCTCATGGCGGTTGCACCTAACATTACGCTTTTATTTATAGGAAGAATTTTAAGTGGAATCATGGGCGCGAGCTTCACCGTGGCAACGGCCTATATTGCCGATGTCTCTACTCCGGAAAAGCGCGCACAGAATTTCGGAATGTTGGGCGCAGCCTTTGGCTTGGGATTTATTTTAGGTCCTGTTATAGGCGGGCTGCTTGGTAACATGGGCGCGCGCTTTCCCTTCTACGCCGCAGCGATCTTGTCTTTGTTGAATTTTGTCTACGGCGTATTCATTCTTCCAGAATCACATCCGGTTGAAAACCGGAGAAGTTTCAATTGGAAAAGAACCAATCCGTTTACCAGCTTAAAACGCTTAGGCCAATACAAGGGATTTATGGGGCTAATTGTGGCCTTCTTCTTTTTATATCTTGGCAGCTTTGCCATTCAGAGCACGTGGTCGTTTTTTGGAAAGGCTCAATTTCATTGGGATAACGCAGATGTTGGGTATTCGCTCGGTGCCGTGGGCGTGCTCATCTCGTTGGTCCAAGGCGGGCTGATTCGTTATACGAGCAGAGTTTGGGGACCAACGAAATCGATCGTGATCGGAATGGCATTCGCGGCAGTGGGTTTAATTCTGTTTTCGTTCGCGAATGCCGGATGGATGATGTACATCATTCTCATTCCCTATTGCATTGGCGGTATCTCCACGCCTTCGCTTCAAGGATACATGAGCAATCAAGTGCCCTTGAATGAGCAAGGCGAAATGCAAGGAGCACTTTCTTCGATGGTAAGTATAACTGCGTTCTTGGGTCCGCTTATTATGACACAGACCTATGCCTATTTCGCCAGTGATCAAGCGGTAGTGAGTTTTCCTGGAGCAGCCTTTATGCTCGGAGCCATCTTCACTTTGCTAGCACTCGTGCTTACCCTTCGAACCTTGAAAAAAGTATAAAATGAGAAAAGCGTTGTTCCTCGATAGAGACGGAGTTATAAACCACGACCCCGGAGATTACACCTATTCCCTCGATGAATTCGTGATTCTTCCCACCGTTATGGAAGCCCTGCAACTAGCGGTTTCCAAAGGATTCGAATTGGTTGTCGTAACCAATCAAGCCGGCATCTCTCGTGGACTATACACCAAAGAAGAGGTCGACCGCATTCATGATTTCTTCCAATCGGAATGCAAAAAGAACAACGTTGAAATTCTGGAGTTCTTCTATTCTATTCATCACCCTGACATCTGCAACTCGCTCTCACGTAAGCCAGCAGGTCTTTGGGTAGAACGCGCTTGTGCGAAATACAAGTTCGACAAAGACGCAAGTGTTATGATCGGAGATCGCGATCGCGATGTGCTTTGCGCCAATGCTGCCGGTGTTCGCGGAATTCAAATGGAAAAGAACGGCGATTTGTTGGAATACGTTAAAGCGCTATAGTCCATGTTGGTCTGCTGGAACGGTACTTATGTCGAAGAAACCGAACTTCATTTAGATGTTCGAACCAATCGCGCCTTCCGCTACGGCGACGGATTTTTCGAAACCATTCGATTCGAAAAAAACCGCCTCCCCCTTTTCAAACATCATTTCAATCGCATAGAAGCCTCAAACAAATTCTTTAAGTTCGAGCCTTCAACGTTTTCATTTTCACTAATTGAAAACTACATTGCAGAAACCTTCAGATTAAATCATATTCAAGCTGGAATTGCTCGCGTGAGTTTTTTCAGAACAAGCGAAGGACGCTACACACCTGTTCACAACGAATGTAGTTTTCTGATTGAAGTTACCGAACATTCATTCGGTTCTTATTTTTCTTTGTTGAAGGAAGTGGGGCTTTCCACACAAATCGTTTTGCGTGCGCATTCCTTTTCACATTTGAAAACGCTCAACGCCCTCCCCTATGTTTTTGCGGCCATGGAAGCCAAGGAAAACAATTGGAACGAATGTCTTCTTCCAAATACAAAAAATGAAATTGCCGAAGGAACTTGGAGTTCATTGGTCTGGATGGAAGAAAATCAATTGTTCACTCCTCCCCTTTCAAGTGGATGTGTAGACAGCACCATGAAGAACGTAATGAAAGAAATGCTTCAAACCCAAGGTAAGGATTTGGTTGAAAGAGCTTGTCAGGTTTCCAACCTTCAACAAGCACAAGAAGTTTGGCTGCTCAATGCCACTCGCGGAATTCAAGCGGTTGAGCAGTTTCAAGGTATTTCATATTCGCATGAAATAGCTAAAGAAATAGGGCGAGATTTGGAAGATTTTCTTTCTAAATAAACCCCTCTCCTTTCGTATTTTAGCACCGCTATGAAATTAAATCTTCGTCAAGTTTTTGCAGCAACCGTTTTATCTGTTGCCTTCTTCAACGCCTTTGCACAGCCACAGGTGAATCCTTGGAACGATAAGTTCCGTCAATTGGGTCCCGATGAAATGGCCACTCCGAATACCTATCGCACAGCAAGCGGTGCTCCGGGAACAGACTACTGGCAGCAGCAAGTCGATTATAAAATGAAGATTCGTTTAGACGACGACATTCAAAAAATCCAAGGTGAGGAGGTTATCACCTACCACAACAACTCTCCGGATGTGTTGTATTACTTGTGGATTCAGCTCGATCAGAACATCTACGCGAAAGACAACAACACTGCGAAGATTGAGCAAATGAAGATTAGCGATCAAATGCAAACCAATGACCTTATTGATTTGTATCCATGGTTCGACGGAGGTTTCAAGTTAGATAAAGTAGCAGATGCAGCTGGAAAAGACTTGCCATACATTGTGAATCAAACCATGATGCGCATTGATTTGCCGAAGCCTATTCAACCTGGACAATCATACTCTTTCCAAATCAATTGGAACTACAACATCAACGATCGCATGCGCCTTGGCGGAAGAAGCGGTTATGAATATTTCGATACAGATAAGAACTACTTGTACACCATTGCGCAGTACTATCCGCGTTTGGTGGCATACATGGATTACAGCGGATGGCAGCACAAACAGTTTTTGGGATCGGGAGAATTCACACTTGACTTCGGAAATTATGAAGTAGCATTAACTGTTCCTTCAGACCACATAGTGGCGGCTTCTGGGGTATTGCAAAATCCGAAAGACGTTTTGACTGCCGATCAACTTGCACGATACAACAAAGCGAAAACAAGCACAGAGCCAGTCATCATTTGCACACAAGACGAAGCCATTGCGCGTGAGAAAGGACATGAAAAAGCCATGAAGACTTGGGTGTTCAAAGCTGAAAACGTTCGCGACTTCGCTTTTGCAACTTCAAGAAAATTCATCTGGGACGCGCAGTCGGTAGACATCAACGGAAAGAAACCAATGGCTATGAGCTTTTATCCGAAAGAAGGAAACCCTCTTTGGGAGCAATACAGCACGCGTGTTGTAGCGCACACTTTGAAGTCTTACAGCGCACACACCATAGACTATCCTTATCCGGTTGCCATCAGTGTTCACGCGAAATGGATTGGAATGGAATACCCAATGATTTGTTTCAACGGAGGAAGACCTGAAGCCGATGGAACTTATAGCGAAGGAACAAAAACAGGCATGTTGTCGGTGATCATTCACGAAGTGGGACACAACTTCTTTCCAATGATTATCAACAGCGACGAGCGTCAATGGACATGGATGGATGAAGGGTTGAACACCTTCTGCGAATACTTAGCAGAAAAAGAATGGGATCGTGAATTCCCAATCCGTCGTGGTCCAGCAAGAAACATCGTCGACTACATGAAAGGAGACAAAACGAAAATGTCTCCAATTATGACCAACTCTGAAAGCATTTATCAATTTGGAAACAACGCTTACGGAAAGCCTGCAACCGGATTGAACATCTTGCGCGAAACCATTATGGGAAGAGAGTTGTTCGACTATGCGTTCAAAGAATATTGTAGAAGATGGGCGTTCAGACACCCGACTCCTGAAGACTTCTTCCGCAGCATGGAAGATGCGAGTGCTGTTGATTTGGATTGGTTTTGGAGAGGTTGGTTCTACACAACTGAACATTGCGACATGAATTTGAAAAGTGTTCGCGAGTTCACCATTAACGGTCACGATCCGAAAGTTGAAAAAGCATTATTGAAATCTAAAGCAGATGCGCAGCCAGCAGATATTTCATTAATGCGTGATAAGCAAGAAGGTATTATTCCAATTGTTGATCAGAATCCTGTTACTCGTGACAAGTACAACGATGACAATCCTTATGCAGTAACCGCTGAAGACGAAAAGAGATACGAAGAGTACAAAAAGAACTTGACTCCAGAAGAATTGAAATTGTTGAATGAAATGAATTACTTCTACGAGTTAACAGTGGAAAACATTGGTGGATTGCTTATGCCTTTGATTTTCGAATTCACATTTGAAGATGGAACAAAACAAATCGAGCGCATACCTGCTGAAATCTGGAAGATGTCTGAAGCCGCTGCCAGCAAGGTCTTCCGCTTCGGAAAGAAAGTAACCAACATTGCATTAGACCCATTATTGGAAACAGCAGACGTTGAATTGAATAACAACTTCTGGCCAACGCGCAATGTGCCTTCGCAGTTTGAACTTTTTAAGCAAAAGAGATAGGAGAAGGTAAGAAAAGGTAAGAAAGGGGAAGATACGGGAAGATAAAATCGAGAGCGAAATATCTTTCGCCCTCAAATGAGATTGAGCCTGTTTAAAAGAGATTCTTTGAAGTTCCGACCGATGCTAATTTCTGCAGAAGGCATTTTAATCATTTGACGCGCCATATCAATGTCTTCAATGCAATTGAGATTTATGACTGAACTGCGGTTTACTTGAACGAAATCATTCTGAGGAAGCTTCGCTTGTAATTCTTTTAATGAAATCTTACAGTTTACCAAGCGCTGTGCAACAGAGATACTGCTGTACTTCCCATCAACTTCAATGTATTCAATATCTGCAATAGATATCTTTTTTAACTTGTTGCCAATGCGCGTGTACAAGCAGCCTTCTGTAGGCATTCTTTCAGTCACGAATCCTATTGTTTCGTTGGAATGTTCTACAGCAAGATCGATGCTTCGCTCTAATTCTATTCGAACAATTGGTTTCGAGATAAATGCCAACGGTGCTAATTTCTTTGCCTTGTTAAACGTATCTGAATTCGAATTTCCAGTTAAAAAGAGCAATTGACATTTTCTAATTTGAAGAAGTTTTTTAGACAATTCGATTCCGTCAATGTTTCCTTTGATTTCAATATCTGAAATCACTACATGGGGATGATGAACAGAATAAGCCACTAATGCGTCAACCGCATTGTCAACTGAAGCAACGATATTATGGCCCAAATCTGTGATTATCACTTCAAGAAGC
>Ga0315899_10002662_pt1 | contig 19616 bp, 19 predicted proteins | sample LakEriMetagenome_2_FD_203518 | JGI IMG/M metagenome (GOLD analysis project Ga0315899, IMG submission 203518) | Freshwater fungal communities from buoy surface, Lake Erie, Ohio, United States - Buoy 4 MA112 | ecosystem: Environmental > Aquatic > Freshwater > Lake | place: USA: Lake Erie, Ohio... | reverse complement strand
CTTCTTTATTAGAAACAACAACCTCATCATTCTCAACCTTCAAGACATAGTCTTTATTTTCTTCAATCTCCATCATCAAGATTTTTTCAGAAATTAAATCCTCAATTTTATCTTGGATTGCTCTTTTGATTGGTCGAGCTCCAAATGTTTCATCAAATCCCACTTTAGAAATGTAATCGATTAGATCTTGTTCATAAGTGAAAATATATTTCTTTTCTAAGACTCTTTTTAGTAGTCTGTCAACCTCAAGTTTTGTAATTACATCAATATGTTTCTTTTCAAGTGAATTGAATATAACTACATCATCAATACGATTTAAGAATTCAGGGGCGAAGAATTTACTTAGTTCTTTTTTAAGAATTTCTCTTTTCTCTTCTTCTCTAACCGCCTCACTTTTACCTGTTTTGAATCCAACACCAGCACCAAAATCTTGTAATCTTTTAACACCAATATTGGAAGTCATAATGATCAAACAATTTTTGAAGTTGATCTTACGACCTAACGAATCCGTAATGTGACCATCATCTAACAACTGAAGAAGTGTTGAGAAAATGTCTTTGTGAGCTTTTTCAATCTCATCAAATAATACAACAGAGTAAGGTTTGTTTTTAACTTGTTCTGTTAATTGACCTCCTTCATCATGACCAACATATCCTGGAGGTGATCCGATCAAACGAGAAATAGTATGTTTTTCTTGGTATTCACTCATGTCCACACGAATCATATTATCTTCACTTCCAAAGATTTCTTTTGCCAATTGTTTTGCCAAATATGTTTTACCAACACCTGTAGATCCTAAGAAAATAAATGAACCGATTGGTTTATTTGGGTCTTTAATACCCATTCTATTTCTACGGATTGCTTTTGTAATTTTTAAAACCGCTTCTTCTTGACCAATTACTTTTGAACTCAAATTATCAGTCAAATTAATAAGATTATTCCTTTCATCAAGATTGATGTTTGAAATTGGGATTTTAGTCATGTTTGAAACAACCTCGTAAACTAATTCTTCAGGAATAGTTCTTTTACTACTTCTCAAATGTTCCTCAAATTTTTTCTTTTCTTCCTCAAGTTTTGCAATTACACCTCTTTCACGATCACGGAGTTCTGCGGCTTGTTCGTAGTCTTGTCTTTTGATTACGTTTATTTTTTCTTGTTTAATTTTGTTAGCCTCATCTTTTAAGTTTTCAATAACTTCAGGAAGTTTTATGTCAATTTGCATTCTTGCACCAACCTCATCCAAGATATCAAAAGCCTTATCAGGAAACTCACGATCTGTAATATAACGGTCCGCTAACTCAACAAATGTCCATAACGTCTCATCATCATAAGTCACTTTATGGTGATCTTCATACTTTTCCTTACTTAATTTAAGGATTTCAAAAGTTTCATCTTTTGTTGCAGGATCCACAACTACCTTTTGGAATCTTCTTTCTAATGCTCCGTCCTTTTCAAAGTTAGTTCTATACTCATCTAAAGTAGTTGCACCAATACACTGAATTTCACCTCGAGAAAGTGCAGGTTTGAAGATGTTAGATGCATCTAATGAACCTGAACTATTTCCCGCACCAACTATTGTATGAATCTCGTCAATAAACAAGATGATGTTTGGGGATGATTGAAGTTCTTCAATGATTACCTTCATTCTTTCTTCAAACTGACCACGGTATTTTGTTCCAGCAACCAAAGAATTCATGTCTAAAGAAACAATTCTTTTATCCATTAAATTCTTAGGACACTCACCATCATGAATCATCATGGCAAGACCCTCAACTATTGCAGTTTTTCCTGCACCTGGCTCACCAATAATAATTGGGTTATTTTTCTTTCTTCGAGAAAGTATCTGAGCAATCCTTAAGATTTCCTTCTTTCTACCAATTACAGGATCTAATTTACCTTCTTGAGCTAATTTGTTTAAATCCTTGCTAAAATTATCTAACACAGGTGTTCCTGAATCAGACTTTTTTTTCGCTTTATCATTTCCTTCATCCATAAATTCTAACATACTTCTATTGTTTTACATTCAAAAACTAATAAATAAATTTAGAAAAGTCCAATATTGTTATTTTGTCAGTATAAAAAAAATATACTGACATATTGACAGGTTTTATGGAATGGCATATATTTGGTAAAAAGTGTGGAAAAAATAAACATAAAAATAAAATGATAAAAAAATGGGAAAAATAATTGGAATTGACTTGGGAACAACTAACTCGTGTGTTGCCGTAATGGAAGGCAAGGAACCTGTGGTTATTGCTAACAGTGAAGGAAAAAGAACAACACCATCAATTGTGGGGTTTATTAAAGACGGTGAAAGAAAAATCGGAGATCCTGCAAAACGTCAAGCGGTAACAAACCCTGACAAAACAATTTACTCAATTAAAAGATTTATGGGATCATCTTTTGATGAGGTTAAAAATGAAACAACAAAGGTCCCTTACAAAGTTATTAAAGAAAATAACTCACCAAAAGTTCAAATTAACGATAGAACTTATTCACCACAAGAAATCTCAGCGGCCGTCCTTCAAAAAATGAAACAAACGGCAGAAGACTATTTAGGTCAATCTGTAACTGAAGCCGTAATCACAGTTCCTGCTTATTTTAACGATGCTCAACGTCAAGCGACTAAAGAAGCTGGTGAAATTGCTGGTCTTACAGTAAAAAGAATTATCAATGAACCAACAGCCGCGGCTTTGGCTTATGGTCTTGATAAAATGTCAAAAGACATGAAAATTGTAGTATTTGACTGTGGTGGTGGAACACATGACGTATCAGTATTGGAACTTGGTGACGGTGTATTTGAGGTGTTAGCAACTGACGGGGACACTCACTTAGGTGGGGATGACTTTGATCAGGCTTTAATTGACCACTTAGTTTCCGAATTCAAAAAAGAAAATGGTATGGATATTTCAAAAGATCCTATGGCACTTCAGAGACTTCGTGAGGCGGCTGAAAAGGCTAAAATTGAGTTATCTTCTTCACCTCAAACTGAAATTAACTTACCATATGTAACTGCAGATGCAACAGGACCAAAACACTTAGTAATGACTATCACAAAATCTAAGTTTGATCAATTAACACAATCATTGGTTGATAGAACAATTAAACCTTGTGAATCCGCTTTGAAAAATGCCAAACTAAAACCATCTGATATTGATGAGATTATTTTAGTTGGTGGATCTACTCGTATTCCTTCCATCCAAGAAGCAGTTAAAAAATTCTTTGGTAAAGAACCTTCAAAAGGGGTAAATCCTGATGAGGTTGTTGCTTTGGGAGCTGCAATCCAAGGAGGTGTTTTGGCTGGTGATGTAACAGACGTATTGTTGTTAGACGTAACACCACTTTCATTAGGTATTGAAACTATGGGAGGTGTATTTACAAAATTGATTGATGCGAACACAACTATTCCAACAAAAAAATCAGAAACATTCTCAACAGCTGCAGATAATCAACCAACAGTAGAAATACATGTTTTACAAGGTGAAAGAGCAATGGCAAGAGATAACAGAACTATTGGTAAATTCCACCTTGATGGATTACCACCAGCAAGAAGAGGAACTCCTCAAATCGAGGTAACTTTTGATATCGATGCAAATGGTATTATAAATGTATCTGCAGTTGATAAAGCAACTAACAAACAACAATCAATCCGAATTGAGTCATCTTCAGGTCTATCAAAAGAAGAAGTTGAGAGAATGAAACAAGAAGCTGAAATGAATGCGGAAGCTGATAAAAAATTAAAAGAGGAAGTTGATACTTTAAACTCCGCTGACTCATTAATTTTTCAAGTCGGTAAATCTATGGAAGATCTTGAAAGTAAAATTACTGAAGATGAAAAAACTGAAATTAATTCATCAATCGATAAATTAAAATCGGCTTACGACAAGAAAGACATTTCAGAAGTAAAAATTTTAATGGAAGAGGTTAATAAAAAATTCCAAACCATAAGTCAGAAGTTGTATGAACAAACAAACAACGCTGAAGCAACAGAAGAAGACTTTGCAAATGTAGAGTTCGAGGAAGTTAAATAATCTCTTAAATTTTAAAGTTAGAAATCCACCTTAGGGTGGATTTTTTTTTACTCATATTTATTTTTAAATAAAAAAATTATGGCAATAACAAGTGAATTAATTAGTGGAACAACGATTTTGAATGAAATAGAATCATCAAATATTGTAAGAACTGAGTACGATACCCTTACTAAAAAAATGATTGCAGAGTTTAAAAATGGTGCGAGATATGAGTATAGTGAAGTACCACATCAGAAATATACTCAGTTTAGAATGGCAGAATCTCAAGGAAACTTCTTTAACAAAAACATTTCCAAAGCACACACATATAAGAAACTATAATTATAAAGTATTTATCTATATGAATACTTCAGATATTATAAAAAGTTTTGAATCCCAAGAAAATCTAAATCCTAAAATTTGGGAGAAGGAAGGTAAGTCATATATGATGAGACCTGAAGTAAGAGAAAAACTTTTGGAAACTGCAAACGTATTTATAGATTTTTTAGGTGTTGATGTGATTGTAACTGATATAATAATGATTGGTTCATTGGTAAATTATAACTGGTCTAAGTTTTCGGATATAGATTTACATATAGTTGTAAATTACAACCAATTCCCAAATAACTCACAAGAATTATATGTTGAATTTTTTGATTTAAAAAAAATAATATTTAACGATAGACATAATATAAAATTATTTGGGTACGACGTTGAATGTTTTGTTCAAAGCGAAAGTGAAACAACATTTAGTAGTGGAATATATTCTGTTTTATATGATATGTGGGTTAATGAACCAAAAAAATCTGAAGATAAAAAAATTGATATAGATCTTCTAAAGGAAAAGGCCAATCAGTGGATGAGAATTATTGATGGTGTTGTTGATAATATCAGTGATGAAGATCCCGATGAAATCAAACGTTTGGTAAAAAAATACAAAGAAAAATTAAAGAAATTCAGAAATTGCGGACTTGAAAAAAACGGAGAAATGTCCTTAGAAAATTTAGTATTCAAATTACTGAGAAGAAATGGGTACATTGGGAAATTATACGAATTACCAACAGATCTTATAGACAAAAAATTGTCGATGAAACAATAAAAATCGGTAATTAAAAATAATTACGTTTATCGATATATTTATTAAGAAAAAATAATTTACATTAAATAACACAAATATGGCAGGACTTAGACCTATTGGAAGTGAAAAACTTGAGGGAATGGATAAAATCAGACGAATAATGGAAATTGCTCGTTACAATGAAAATATTCCTCAATCAGTAAATGAGACAAAGTCATCCGAATATAGAATAAATTTGGCTGATGGTAACACATATGAAATTGCTAAAGAAAGACAAGGTTATATTATTAAAAAATCTATCAATGAATCTGAGTTCGACTATATTGAACCAATGAAAGGTAGAAAATATTATTCATCTTATTCTCAGGCTTTAAAACGTCTTAACTTGATAACAAAAGAAGTTAATACCCTTTTTGAAAACGAAGAAGGTACTCCCCTTATCGGAGAGCAAAAAAAAAAGTACGTACTAAAAACTAAAAAACCTAAAGCGGCTGCAGCTCCTGATGCAGGAGCAGAATTACCACCAGCACCTGATGCGGGCGCAGCTTTACCTCCAGCACCTGACGCAGGAGCAGAATTACCTCCAGCACCTGATGCGGGAGCAGAATTACCACCGGCACCTGATGCGGGAGCAGAATTACCACCGGCACCTGATGCGGGAGCAGAATTACCACCGGCACCTGATGCGGGAGCAGAATTACCCCCAGCACCTGAAGAAGGAGGAGAAATGCCACCGGCACCTGAAGAAGGAGGAGAAATGCCACCGGCACCTGAAGGAGAAGAAGGCGAAGAGGAACTAGAAATCGACGTTGAAAAAAAACCAAAAGAAAAAAAAGTTTCAGACCTTAAAAGAATACAAATTCTTGTTGGTAAGTTAGCACAAAAAATTAGATCTTATGAGGAAGAAAAAGAACTTTCTTCTCAAAACGTTAAATACGTAATCAATTCAATTTTATCCGCACTTGATGTTGACGTTTTAGATGAGGACGATATCGAAGAAATCATTTCAAAATTAGAAGGTGGTGATGAAGATGAAGAAGGTGGTGATGAAGAAATGGATATGGAAGCTGAAGTTGAAGGTTATGAGGAAGAACAAGAAATGGTTCCCCCTCCACCGTCACCTGAAGGTGAAGAAGAAATACCATCACCTGAAATGGCCGAAGAATATGAAAGTTATGGCGACGCCTTTAGAGATTACTTACCAGCTGCTTATGGTAATGCCGCAATGAAAGGTGTATCAGGTGAACAAACAGAAGATTATGAAGATGACTACGATGTTATTGATTTTGAAGAAATTGACGAAGAAGATTATGCATCAAAAAACAGAAGAAAAAGACATTTTTATCCTGAAGTAGATGCTTTCACACACGGAACTTTTGGTGAATCTTCAGTAGATAAGGTTTTAAGTAAATATTTTACAATGTCAGAAGACGAAATAAAAAAACAAGATTTAAAATCTAATCAAAATTATCAATTGAATAAAAAGAATGTTATAAGACTTTCTGAAACAGTAGATCAAATGGATTCGGCTCTTGAATTTATTTCAGAAAACCCAAGAGTTAAACTTATGGGTTTATCAGAAAAGAAAAATTTGATTTTTAAACAAGGAATTAATGAAGTTAAAATAACAAGAACTGGAAATATTTTATGAATCAATTAATCTATATTAATGGTTTAGGACCCAATTATAAAGGGGACAACATTTATGAATTTATTTTTTCTGACACTTTAGAAGTATTTGGAGAAAATTGGGAATCTAAACCAGCAAATGGATATCCTTTACCACCTGATTTAGAGTATATTAAAAAAGTTGGTACTTTGATTAATGAAGAGGTATCATTTGAATTGGTTCAAGATTCTGATGTATTTTCAGTTATTGATTCTATGGACGGAGTAATTGCTTTGGGATGGGAAAAAGAAACTGATAATGTAGATTTTTCTATTGTTAAAAGATTGGTGTTTCAATTTGGAGAAACTGAAGAATCTGTTAAAAACAAACTATATGAAAGAGATATAGTATTACAATTCGAAAAAGAAGTTGTATATGAAAACTAATAACAAAATAAAATTTTTAATAGAAAACGGTCTTTCATCAAAGACTGTATCAGTAATGACTGAATCTCAAATAAATCTTCTTTTTGAGAAATTCAAAAAAATGAAAAAAGAAGAAAACAAAGAACAAGTCCAACAACAACAAACAACTAAAACTATTGTAGGTCCTAAAGGTGGTAACATTCCTTTAAAACCTGGACAAACTACTGTAAGTTTAAAACCTGTACCAAACGCACAACCAGGTACTGTTGAAGTTGTTGAAAAAGAATTATCTGAAGATGAAACCGATGGTGTTACTACATCAAATGCTCAAGGAAAAGTTAATTTACAAAAATATACAGGTCAAGAACCACCACATGATGCAAATGATATGGCTGATGATGGTATGGGAGACGATTCTGGTGAAAATAGATCAATGATGGGTATGGCTGAATCGACAATTAATGAAAAGTTTGAGTCTAAAGCTCAACAAGGTTTATTTTGGGCTCGTTGTAACAAATGTTCAGATAAGAAATGTAAGTGGTGTAAAATGGCAAAAGAGTTTTCTGACTCAACGTCAAAAAAACAATATAAAAATATGCCAGAAAAAAAACACCCTGAAAAAACTGTCAAAAGTAAAAAGAAAGAAACAAAAGAGCAGTTTGAAAAATTTCTGGAAAAAAAAATATCAGAAATGGTAGATAATAATATCTCACCAAAAATGACTAAAAAAGATATTATTGAGACAGTAAAAAAAAAATCTAAAAAAATGAAGTCTATGATAATTCGTAGACCAAAAAAAGTCACAATGTTTTCTGATGAGGCACCAATGGAACTACCTATAGGTAAAATGTTTTCTATCGGTAAAAAATAGTCTTTACAACAAAATCCCTGAATTGATATTTATGTAATATGGGATTAACTAAAGAACAAGTCTTAATTGAATACGCTAGGTGTATGAGTGATACTCCATATGCTCTGAGAACGTATTTACAAACCTACGATAATACAGTATCCAAATACGTTCCTTTGGAACTATTTCCTGATCAAGTATCTTTGTTAAATGATTACGAAAATTTTGAAGAAAATATTGCGTTAAAGTATCGTCAAGCCGGGGTATCAACAGTTACCGCAGCTTGGATATCAAAAAGATTGGTTTTTGCTAAAAAAACTCAACCTGAAAAAATTCTAATTATCGCCAACAAACTTGATACGTCAATGGAGATGGCAAATAAGATTAGAGCCTTTGTTGACCAATGGCCTAATTGGGTTGGTGCAGGTTTTGCGGCAGAAAAAAATTCACAAAGACACTACAAATTAAACAACGGATCAGAGGTAAAAGCGGTAGCAACCTCAAAAGATGCACTTCGTGGATTTACCCCGACAATTCTTGTATTTGACGAAGCGGCGTTTATCGAAGCCGATAGTGATTTCTGGGCGGCTTGTATGGCATCCTTATCCACAGGGGGTAAGGTAATTGTGGTTTCTACACCAAACGGATATGACCCAATTTATTATGAGATATATGATCAATCATTGAAAGGAATGAATAACTTCAAAATTTCTGAGATGTATTGGTATAGAGATCCAAGATACGCCAAGGATCTTTATTTGGTACCAACTGATGACATTGTTCATTATCTTTTGAATCGTGAAGATTTTGATGAATCAAAAAATATTTCTTGGGCACATACTGACCCATTTAATAGGGATTATGATGAAATGAAACATTTCTTTAATCAAGGATACAAACCTTGTTCTTCTTGGTACGAAAAAATGGTTAAAAAACTTAAATACGATAAACGTAAAATTAACCAAGAGTTAAATTGTGAATTTTTAGGTTCGGGAGATAACGTATTTGATAACAAACAATTAGAATTTATTAAAGAAAATACAATACAAGAACCACCTTCAAAACTTATGGGAAATTCTCTATGGATTTGGAAAGAACCGATCGAAGGTCACAAGTACATAATGGGTGTCGATGTTTCTCGAGGTGATAGTGAGGACTTTTCATCCATTCAAATAATTGATTTTGACGAAAGAGAACAAGTCTTAGAGTATGTAGGAAAAATTCCACCTGATACTTTGGCGGAAGTCGCATATAAGTGGGGTATGATGTATAATGCGTTTGTTGTTGTCGATATCACCGGTGGTATGGGTATAACGACAGTTAGAAAAATGCAAGAGTTGGGTTATAAAAGTTTATATATTGATGGAGTTGATTCTATGAATATATGGGCGGTAAATAAAACTTCGGCGGATAAAATACCAGGTATTAATTTTAACAATAAAAGAGTTCAGATTATTGCTGCATTTGAGGAAAGTGTAAGACATAAATTTGGTATTAGAAGCGTTCGTTTGTATAACGAGATGAACACATTTGTCTACATAAACGGTAGACCTGATCACCAAAAAGGACAACATGATGACCTTATTATGGGTATATCGATGGCGTTATATGTTGGGGAGTCATCATTTTCAAAATTAGAGAGAGCCACTGAACACACAAAAAATATGATTGAGTCTTGGGCTGTCGTAAATAATGATGCGGTCGCCAAAGAAGCACATTTTGATCCTGTAATACCCAATCAGAATGTACTTAGAGATAGAGCGGGATTACATAATAATGGTCCATCAAGAGACGACTATCAAACATATGGTTGGTTATTTGGTGGTTTAATGAAATAAAATTATGGGACTAGATTTTAGAGCAAAAACAGGAAAAATAGCAAATGGATCAAGATTGGTTGTTTCAGGTGAAGTGACGACAGGACAAAAAGTATTTCCTGTAACTTTTAAAAAAACTAACCCTTACGATCTTACCCCAACACAAAAAGAAGCGTTACAATCTTTAAGTGGATCGACGACTAACTAACTATTGAAATATTTATATCTATAGTTAAACTTTTAATATGGAAAATAACAATAAAAATCTAACAGTTTGGCAAAGGTTAGCTACGACTTTTGGACCTGATTCTACATTAGGTCAAGGTCAACCTGATTACAAGTTAGATAAAAAAGAAATTTTAAAAACTCAAGATAAAGCTGAATATGAAAGGGCAAAACTTCAAAATCAGCAATCTCTTTATTTAAGTGGCAATTGGGCTAAAGTAGAAAATAATTTATACACCCAAGCTGTATATTACGAACCAACAAGATTGGCGGCATTCTATGACTATGAATCAATGGAATATACCCCTGAGATATCAACAGCTTTAGATATCTATGCCGAGGAATCGACAACACCTGATCAAAACGGTTATGTTTTACAGGTTTACTCAGAATCCAAAAGAATAAAAAGTATATTAGTTGATTTATTTATCAATACTTTAGATATAAACACCAACTTACCTATGTGGATTAGAAACATGTGTAAGTATGGTGATAATTTTGTTTATTTAAAATTGGACCCAGAAAAAGGGGTTACAGGATGTTTACAACTACCTAACATTGAAATTGAAAGATTAGAAAGAGGTGTTGACTCAAGAACATACCAAGCAACAATGAATTTAAATAGAAAGGCACTTAAGTTTTCGTGGAAAGCAAGAGATACTGAATTTAATACTTGGGAGGTTGCTCACTTTAGATTACTAGGTGATGATAGAAAACTTCCTTATGGAACATCGATGTTAGAAAAGGCTCGTCGTATTTGGAAACAGTTGGTATTGGCGGAAGACGCCATGTTAATTTATAGAACATCAAGAGCACCTGAAAGAAGAGTATTTAAAGTTTACGTTGGTAACATGGATGACAAAGATGTGGAACCATACGTACAAAGAGTTGCGAACAAATTTAAAAGAGATCAAGTTGTAGATAGAAAAACAGGAAATGTTGATTTACGTTTTAACCAAATGGCAGTGGATCAAGATTACTTTATTCCTGTACGTGATCCGGCACAAGCAAGTCCAATTGAGACTCTAGCAGGAGCTCAAAACTTATCTGAAATTGCAGATATCGAGTACATCCAAAAGAAATTAGTTACAGCACTTAGAATTCCTAAAGCTTATTTAGGATTTGAGGAACCTGTAGGTGATGGTAAAAACTTATCATTATTAGATATCCGTTTTGCAAGAACAATCAATAGAATTCAAAAATCTGCAATTGCAGAAATGAACAAAATTGCAATCATCCACTTATTTTTAATGGGATTTGAGGATGAATTATCTAACTTTACATTACAACTTACAAACCCATCAAAACAAGCCGACTTGTTAATGATTGATGTTTGGAAAGAGAAGGTAACACTATACAAAGATATGGTTAGTGAAATTCCAAAATCAATTCAACCTGTTTCAGCCACTTGGGCGAAGAAACATATCTTTGGTTTCTCAGATGAAGAAATTAAACTTGAGTTACAACAAATTAGAATGGAGAGAGCGGTTTCTACTGAACTTGATAATACCGCAACAATTATCACAAAAACAGGTATTTTTGATACTGTAGATAGACTTTATAAACCTGTAACAGGTGGAACAATGACACCTACAGCACCTGCGGCACCAGGGGCTGAGGCAGGAGCAGCACCAGGAGCCGAAGCAGCACCTGCAGAAGCAGCACCTGCAGAAGCAGCACCAACAGTTCCTGAAAGTATTAGAAAAGAAAAAAATAAATTGATATTAGAATCTAAAGATGATGATTTTGATGAAGATGAGTTTTTAGATTTCCAAAAGATGAATGGATCTTTGGGTCTTATTGAGGAGGAATTAAATAAACTTCTTGGTGACTAATATTTATTATTATGAGTAAATTAGAAAAACTACCACAAAAAAATCTTAAGTTCATTCTAAAAAAAATTAGTGAAGGTGTTTATGAGAAAGATTTGTTTTCACATGCCAATCAAAGACTAATAAGAAGAACTTTTGATGATATTGGAATAGATATTAATAAAAAAGATATTGAGTTTGTTTTTGCACTTTATAGAGATAATCCAAATTTTTTAACTGAAGAGATTAAATTACCTAAAGTTCACGAATATGAAATAGTAACAAAAAGATATGCTACTATTAGCATTAGAGAATATTGGAAAAACACACATGAAAGTTATTTAGATAATGAGAATGATGTTGAAGATTTTATTTCTTGGTTTGGTGGTGGTGATTGGTGGGATGGTGAAATGATTGACCGAGAGGAATTCGATGAAGAAACTTCTGAAACGGAAACAGATGAAATAAATAAACTTAGTTGATATTTATTAGAAAAAAACAAAAATGTTCGGAGAATTAAAATCAAAAATAGAAACATACTTAACTGAATCTTATAAAAAAGGAACTTTAAAGGATAACTTATTTGTATTTGAGGAGTTAGTGTTGAAAAACAAAAATATATCAAAAATATTTTTCTTGTACGACGAATTATCAAGTAATAAAGGGCTTCAAGAAAGTGTTGCTAATGAATTCATAAATGAGTCAATAACAGCATATGAAAACTTATATAATAAAGTTTCTCCTTTCAGTGTAAAAGAAATTAAAATGTGGGTTGGTCATGTTCAGTGTGAAAATACATACAAAGAAATTGATAATCTATTCTCAACAAATGTTTTAACTTTAGAAAACAAAATTAAGAGTAAAAAAGTTATTTTAGAAAATTTAAAAACTAAAGAACAAGAAAAGAAAGAGATAATTAACGTACCTTTAAAATCTATGGTGAATGTTGCAAACAAAACTGTAGAAAAATACATTCAGTCACTTTCTGAATCTGAAAGAAAAGAATTAAAGAAATTGTTATCCATCCCAAAAGAAACTTTAATTGAAAACTATAATAAATTAAAGTTGGATGTTTTTGAAAAATTAAACTCGCAAAAAGATACCTCAGACGAAGAAACGTCAAAGACTATAGATCAAGTTTTAAACAAATTGCAAAACGAATCGTTTAACGAATTGAATTACTATAAGTTAGGAAAACTAAACGAGGGACTTTAATTTTTGAATATAGGAAGCCTTAATGATTTGGGCTCTTTTCTTAACTGAAGGTTTCACAAACTCTTTTCTCTCAAACAAAGCTGAGTTTTGTTTGGTTCTAATAACTTTTCCTTTCAGGTCTTTTAAGGCCTTCTCAATGTTTCCTTTTTTTACTTCTACTAATAACATAAAATTTTTGGTTGTTGATATAAATATAAATATTTGTTAGATTTAATCAAAAATAAACATTCAGAGCATGAAAAAATTCTATGAAAAAAGGAAAAACCACAAAATTAAGTGGATATCGAACATTCAAAGCCCAATATGGGACTATTGATTCTCAAAACTTAAAATCAATTTACATCAACATCCAAACATGGGTAGAACCCAAAGAAGAAGTGGAAAACTGGAATAGAGTCGTTTTAAATATGACAAGATCAGTTAAACATTGTGTATTAGAAAACATAAACAAAGACACATTCGACACAAAATTTATTGTAGATTTAGACCTTAGAACAAGTGGACTACAATTAAAAAAGAAATCCTTTATGAATTTAGAAATAAATTTATTTGTGTTAGAACCAATGGATTTCAAATCCCCCAAATTAAAAAAATCAGTTAAAAATTTAATCAAAGAAGTTTATAGTGACGTTTTTAGTAAACACAAATATTTTAAATGTTTCCTTACAAAAAACGGAAATCAAAAACTTGTCAAGAAAGAAACTGAAACTATTTAGTATTTATAAATAAAATATTAAATGAGCGATTTAAAAATATTAGGACCAAGAGATTCAGGAAAAGGGATTCTTGTTGAGTATGACGCAGGATATATAGATCCAAATGAAAGAAGAAACTTATCTATGATTAGAGAGAATCGTGATATGTTAGATCATTCTAAACCATTTGAATTTTATGCGGTATTACAAAAATATAATACCCCTAATAGAAACGGGAGAGTTTATCCTGAAAAGATTCTCAAAAGAGAAGCTGAGAATTACAAAAAAATGATTCAAAAAGGAACTGCACTTTCTGAATTAAATCACCCTGAATCATCTCTAATAGATTTAGATCGAGTATCACACGCCATTACCGATATATGGTGGGAAGGTCCTGTGTTATTAGGTAAATTGAAATTACTTACAAGTCCAGGTTTTCACGAAAGAGGTATTGTATCAACTAAAGGAGATTTGGCCGCTAACTACCTTCGTCAAGGAGTTACTTTAGGTATATCTTCTCGTGGGGTTGGATCTCTTAAAAAAGTTGGTGAACAAAATGAAGTACAAGATGATTTTGAATTAATTTGTTTTGACTTAGTATCATCACCATCTACGCCAGGTGCATATCTTTTCAGAGACAAAGACGAAAGAATGAATTATGAGGAGAATTTGGATGAGGAGAAAAAAATGCAAGCAGAAAGACATATTGGTGAAACAGGATCAAAATCGCTTGACTTAATGAATAGATTGTCCGATTATTTGAATAAATAATTAATTATGGACGAAAAATATTTTGTAGCAAAAATCACCACTGATATGGTTGATGAGAACACAGGTAAGATTAAAAAACTAAGAGAAGAAAAATTGGTTCGTGGGTACTCACCTACCGATGTTGAGGCTAAAGTTACCAAAGTTTACGAAAATTATTCTATGGATTGGAGAATCACTGCAATAGTTGAATCGAAAATTGATGAGGTTATAGAAGGTTAATAGTAACAAAAAATTAAAGGAATGGGAGTTGACAAAAATGTCTTCTCCCATTTTTTTTTGTCTGAAACACCCAAGAAATAAATTTTTTTTAAAATCCATGATATTTATTTGATAATAAATGAAAAATACAAATATGGCAAACAACCAAAATGTAGTAGAGGATGCTCTTTATCAAATTAGAAATTTGGAAGAGACCTTACAAGAAAATGCAAAAGGAATACTTCAATCCACAATGAGCGAAGAAATCAAACAATTAGTAAAAGAATCTCTTAAAGAATCAAAAAAAGATGAGGAGATTGATGAGCAAGATGAACCCGTAACAGGTGGAGAAGCTGAAATGGACACAGAAACTGAAGTAGAAGATGAGGACATGGACGATGATATGGAGGCTGATGCTGAAATGGAAATGGACACTGAAGATTCTGATATGGAAGGTGAAGACGAAGTCGAAGATGTGGACATGGAAGGAGACGAAATGGAAGATGAAGAAACTATCGATATGACAGGAGCTTCTGACGCTGAAGTCTTAAGAGTTTTCAAAGCTATGGGTGATAATGATGGAATCGTCGTGAAAAAAGAAGGTGAGAATATTCACTTTACAGACGGTGATAATGAATACATGATCCATTTGGGTGAATCTGAAGAAGATATGAATGAAACAATTTACGAAATAGAAATGGACGAAGAAGACGACATGATGGAAATGGAAGATGACATGATGGAAATGGAAGATGACATGATGGAATATGACATGATGGAAATGGAAGATGACATGATGGAAATGGAAGATGACATGATGGAAATGGATGACGAAATGATGGAAATGGAAAATGAATTTGACATGGACGGTATTATGGAGTCAATCAAAAAATCTGTTAAACCAAAAGGTGTTGGAATTGGAAAAGGTCCAAAATTTAGCTATGACAAAAAACCTAACATGGGTGGAGGTTTCAATGAAAAAAGAAAAGAAGCTTTTGGAAAAGGAACTAAAGCAATGGGTACAGGTAAAGCTAAATTTGAATACAAAGAAGAAAAAGAGTGGGGTGGTAACAAAGGTGACTACAAGAGAAGTAAAGGTCACAAAGTAGGTGATAAAGATGGTCACTATAAAGACTATGAAAAGAAAGAAACTAAAGAAGCTGTGAGAACTAATAGTTATCCTAGAGCTAACAAAGTTGGTAACAGAAAAGGTTCTAACCAAAATGTGAATAGACAAGAAATTAGAGTAAGACCTAACACAAGAGTTAACGAAGAAGTTCAATTATTGAAAAATAAAAATGATGAGTACAAAAAAGCACTTGACGTTTTTAGAACTAAATTGAACGAGGTTGCTGTGTTTAACTCAAATTTGGCGTACGCTACTCGTTTGTTTACTGAACACTCAACTACTAAACAAGAAAAAGTTAACATCTTAAGAAGATTTGATAATGTTGAATCTTTGAAAGAATCAAAAAATCTGTACAGAGTTATTAAAAATGAGTTAAACTCAACTGGCTCTTCATCAGAACAAAAAATAACTGAATCAATTGAAAGAACTGTAAATAGAACTGTTGAAACAGGTTCAGCGGTAAACTTAATTGAATCAAAAACTTATGAAAATCCTCAATTCTTGAGAATGAAGGATTTAATGGGAAAAATAAAATAAACATAAACTAAAAATAAAAAACCTAAAAAAATGGGAGCATTATTAGAATCAGGTCTTGTAGGTAACATCGGGTTGAAACACCTTAAAGTTATCAAAGAAGACACAATTAACAAGTGGGACAAATTAGGCTTTTTGGATGGTCTAAAAGGTCACTTAAAAGAAAACGTTGCACAATTATACGAAAACCAAGCATCTTACTTAATCAACGAAGCAACTTCTGACGGTCAATCAAACGGAGCGTTCGAAACAGTTGTTTTCCCAATCGTAAGAAGAGTTTTCTCTAAATTGTTAGCTAACGACATCGTATCAGTACAAGCAATGAACTTACCTATTGGTAAATTGTTCTACTTTGTACCAAGAATCCAAGGATATGCAAACGCATCTTCTGAGTATGCTAACTTATATCCTAACTCGACACCTTCTAACAGTACTGCTGGTGGTGACCACTACGCACCTATTGGATCTCCTGAAGCTGTTAACGCAGGATTAAATAACCCTAATCAAGGATACCCTGACAATGATTACTATTACAAGAAAGATCTTTATGATTTATTCTATGAAGGTAATGAAGCGTCTTTAGATCCTCCAGGATTATTTGACTACTCTAAAGGTAAATGGACTGCAGTTACTGCAACTACATCTGTTCAAGCTTGGGCTGGATCAGCATTGGTTGACGCTAACATTGGAGCAGGAGAAATTATACCAGCTGGAAACTATAGAAAAGTAATCGTTAAACTTTGTGGATTTGCAAGTGCAGGAGCAGGTAAATTAATTGGTCCTGACGGTAACGAAATGGATACAGAATCATTCCTTTCTGACCTTAGATTGTACGCAGCTAACGGGTTCTCTGCTAACACAAGTTCACCTTGTAGTGTGACAACAACTACTTACAACGGATCTACAGTATACGCACCTCTATTGTTTAGAGTTGTAACTCAAATCTATGGTAAAGGTATTGTTAAATACGGAACAAACCAAGGAACTACATTCAGAAATGCAGGTAACAACAATACTGTAGATTACACACCTCCAACAGGTAACGGTGGTAACTATAATGACATTTGTGATGCTAACGGATGTATTTGGTTAGAAGTTGACCTTTCTTGTCCTGTATGTGCTGACTGTGACGCAACATCTTTAGATGGTTACACAGGTACTACAATCGCATCAGGTGGATCAGCTACTTCATTTACTGCATGGTATAGAAGATATGCTAACCTTGAGTTCGAAGATCAAATTGGTGAGGTTTCTTTTGACCTTGAGTCAGTAACTGTATCTGTTACAGAAAGAAAACTAAGAGCACAATGGTCTCCTGAATTAGCTCAAGACGTTGCAGCATTCCATAACATCGACGCTGAAGCTGAGTTAACGGCATTGTTATCTGAGCAAGTAGCAGCTGAGATTGACCGTGAAATCTTACGTGACTTACGTAAAGGTGCAGCATGGCAATTACGTTGGGATTACAACGGATGGAGAAGAATCAACAACCAAGTATCTTACACTCAAAAAGACTGGAACCAAACTTTGATTACAGCAATCAACCAATTGTCAGCACAAATCCACAAATCTACTTTGAGAGGTGGTGCTAACTGGATCGTTGTTTCATCTGAGGTTTCTGCTATCTTTGACGATTTAGAATACTTCCACGTATCTAACGCAGCTCCTGAGCAAGATCAGTACAACATGGGTATTGAGAGAGTTGGTACATTATCTGGTAGATACCAAGTTTACCGTGATCCTTACTTCCCGCCTAACCAAGTGTTAATCGGTCACAAAGGAACATCATTGTTAGACACAGGTTACATCTACGCACCGTATGTACCTCTACAATTGACACCTACAATGTACAACCCATTCAACTTTACACCTATTAAAGGTATTATGACACGTTACGCTAAGAAAATGGTTAACAACCGTTTCTACGGACGTATCACAGTTGATGGAGTTAGAACATTCGACTTGAGAGAATTGAGATAATCAATTAAAACCGAATAAGAAAAAGGTCAGAGAAATCTGACCTTTTTTATTTTATTAAAGTTCTAATAGATTTAGAGATTACTTCAGATTCACCAATTGTAAACACACCCTTAGAGTGTGCTGATTTAACAGATTCAATTAAATAATAAAGTGCGTGTTCTTTATCCATCGTACTTAATATAAGTTCTAAATGATCTTCACTTAACAAGTTAATAGACCCAAATAAATTACCATAGATTTTGTTTTCTTCTTCCATATTCAAAAAGTGAGATATTTATAATTATAATAAAATGGATAGACTAAATCAAATAATTAAAAAAGTTATTAAAGAAGCCACTTCACAAAGAGGAGGTGCTGCAGGTGCGTATGTCACACCAGTACAACCAGGTTTCAGACCTTTTAATGATGATAGTTTAGCACCATTTAATGTACCTGTTTCTAAATACGATAGTCCATTAGTCCAATATGATAGTTTAGACCATAAAATGGATTTGAGAAGGGATCAAATAGTGAAATTAGAAAAAGAGGCAAATAAAATAACTAATTTTATAAAAAAACATCCCGATTTGGCAACAGGAGATGATGATGGTGGGGTTATTAATCAATATATGTACGATCACAAAATACCTAAAGGGGATAGCCCGATGAGACCATTTACAAATAAAGTAAAATTCAATGAATGGGTTGATTTATCTTATGATAATTTATTGAACGAAATTAGTTCCACTGTTACAGCTGGACCATATAATGCTCCATTAGAAATTGGAAGTTTGGAGTGGAAAAAAAATGAATTAGATCCATTTACTGTAAAAGTACCAACAGATTTTAATAAAAAATCATTGAAAAATACCTTGAAAAATAATATTAAAAGAAATGTTGGTGTTTGGGAAAAAAATAAAGATGGTTCTTATAAAAGAGATATTGATTATCCTGAAACAATTAATGAAGACTTAGCTGTTTGGTTTGGTAAAAAGAAGAAACCTAAGGGATCTTCTCAACCAAAAGGTCCTTGGGTTAATATTTGTAGAAAAGTCGACGGAAAACACCCTCCCTGTGGACGACACGACACTTCTAAAGGTTCATACCCAAAATGTCGTGCCGCAGGAGTTGCCGGTAAAATGTCAGATTCGGCTAAAAGAGCCGCTTGTCAACAAAAAAGAGCCGCGGAGAAAAAAGACACTCAAACGGGTAAAGGACAAAAACCTGTTATGACTTCTTACAAACCAAGAAAATAACTATTGTTCAGATATTTTATTGTAAACCTTAACT
>Ga0315899_10002661_pt1 | contig 19617 bp, 10 predicted proteins | sample LakEriMetagenome_2_FD_203518 | JGI IMG/M metagenome (GOLD analysis project Ga0315899, IMG submission 203518) | Freshwater fungal communities from buoy surface, Lake Erie, Ohio, United States - Buoy 4 MA112 | ecosystem: Environmental > Aquatic > Freshwater > Lake | place: USA: Lake Erie, Ohio... | reverse complement strand
TCAATACAAAGCGGAAATCACCAAGGTAACGTTTGTCTGAGAATGCATGATAATAAGGATCAAGGTCAATTTCGTGGTTATCCAGCATTTCCTGAATAACTACACGTAAATAGTAACTGATTTTTTGCTGTATTCTGAAACCCAGTTTGAAACGCACCTTATAAACATCATTTTTCTCAATGGTGGTAACTTTGTATTCCATTGTATAGGGTTCATCCGAAACATCTACGTTTACGAACCAATAGAAATCTGCCCTTTTGGGCCGCTTTTGCAGAATGCTTTGCAACACCAGCGGTTCAACTTCTTTATCGTCTGTAATTTTTGACAAATAAATGAGGTGAGTGGCATATTTGGGTAAGGTAGTGTCCTGGCTCAGGCCTTTTAATTTATTGGTATATTGATCAATGGTAACCGAATCTGTAAGTCTGCTTTTTATCCGACCGCCTTTCCAGAAAATAAACATGAATGACATAATCAATAATCCTATGATAACGGTAACATAGCCACCATGGGTGAATTTTGCCAGATTGGCAACTAAAAATGCACTTTCTACTAAAACGAACACCATCATGATTCCCCAGACTGCCAACAGCGGCCAGCGTTTCATTTTTAGGTAATAGAAAAGCAATAAAGACGTCATCAGCATTGTTGCGGTAATCGCCAGGCCATATGCTGCTTCCATGGCTTTACTTTCCTTAAAGAACAGAACTACACCAATACAACCCAATAATAAAGTGGTATTGATAAACGGTATATAAATCTGACCCTTTATCGTACTGGGGTACTTGACTGTAAATTTGGGAAAGAAATGCAATCTGATGGCTTCCGCAACCAGGGTAAACGAGCCACTTATCAACGCCTGGCTTGCAATGATGGCAGCGGCTGTAGCAATGCCAATTCCAATCAATAGGAACCAATCAGGCATCAAACCATAAAAGGGACTTATGGGGCCGATTACGCTTCCTTTCATGGTTAACAAATGCGCGCCCTGTCCAAAATAATTTAGCAGCAGACAGATTTTTACAAAAATCCAGGTAATTCTAATGTTCTTTTTTCCGCAATGTCCCAAATCGCTATACAAAGCTTCGGCACCGGTTGTGCACAGAAAAACAGCCCCCAACAAAACAAATGCTTCATTGCTGCTGCTGATGAATTTTATTACATAAACAGGATTGATAGCGTTCAGTACCTGAGGATTTTCGATGATTTTATTTACTCCCAAAATGGCGAGCATGCCAAACCAAATTAACATGATGGGCCCAAATGCTTTGCCCACAGTGCTTGTGCCTGCTCTTTGGAATAGGAATATGGCTGTGATTATACCAATCACAATCGGTACGGTTTTGATATCCGGATAAATAATTCTTAAACCTTCAATGGCTGATGAAACCGAAATAGGAGGCGTGATAATGCCGTCCGCAAGCAACATTGCACCCCCTATCATGGTGCCTACGATTAAATATGGAAACCTTCGTCTCAACAATGAAAACAAAGAAAAAATACCACCCTCACCTTTGTTGTCTGCCCTAAGGGTGAGAATCACATATTTAATGGTAGTTTGTAGGGTTAATGTCCAAAAAACGCAACTGATACCGCCCAGGACAGTGATTTCATCAATGGGTTTTAAACCTACAATCGCACTCATCACATATAGCGGTGATGTGCCAATGTCCCCATAAATTATACCCAAAGTAACCAGCAGGCCCGCCGCCGATAACTTGTCAATACGAGAATGCCCCATCTGATAAAAGTGGGAGCGAATTTACGAGGGTTGACGGTAATTTGATAAAACGGATTTACAACTTGTGAATAATCTGTCAACAATGGACAGGATGCCCGTAATATTTGATTTTTGCTGTGGTGTATTACTTATGGAAAAGTAACGGCTGTGCCATTAATAATATGGGCTATAGTCATACGAACTTTGCTGCCATTATTCGTTTAACCTGATATCCAAAAATTAACAACTATTCGTGGCAAACAAACATCTCATCTCTCATTACTTCGGCGAAAATGTTTTCGGTCCGGAAGCCCAGAAAAAGTATTTAAACAAAACAGCTGTAAAAGCCATAGCAGATGCCCAGCGTGAGGGTCATCCTATTTCAGCGGCATTGGCCAGTGAAGTTGCAGAGGGCATGAAAGACTGGGCTTTGGCCAGAGGATGTACGCATTATACCCACTGGTTTCAGCCACTCCGAGGCACTACAGCAGAAAAACATGACAGTTTCTTTGAGCCGGTAGCTACAGATAAGGGCGTAGAGAAATTCAGCGGAAAAGCGCTTGTGCAGCAGGAACCCGATGCATCCAGTTTCCCCAGCGGCGGTATTCGCAACACGTTTGAGGCCCGCGGTTACACAGCATGGGATCCTTCGTCTCCTGCCTTTATTATGGAGAAGGCCGGTGCCAAAACCCTGTGTATTCCGACCGTTTTTGTCTCCTACACCGGAGAAGCGCTCGACTATAAAGCTCCCTTGCTTAAGGCCGTTGCCCTGGTTCGTAAAGCGGCCACAGATGTTTGCCAATACTTCGACCCCAAAGTGTCGGATTGTACCATCAGTCTGGGAGTAGAACAGGAATATTTTCTGGTAGATGAGGCCCATTATCATCAGCGCCCCGATCTGATGCTCGCCGGCAGAACGCTGGTTGGCAGTTCACCCGCCAAAGGACAGCAGCTTGAAGATCATTACTTCGGCAGCATTCCCAATCGCGTACTGGCATTTATGGCAGACTTTGAGGAGGCAAGCCACAAGTTGGGTATACCACTTCGCACCCGCCATAATGAGGTTGCCCCCGCGCAGTTTGAGTGTGCACCACAATATGAAGATGTGAATCTTGCCGTTGATCACAACAGTCTGTTGATGGATGTGATGGAAAGCGTAGCGGATAAACATGGGTTAAAAGTGCTATTCCACGAAAAACCTTTCAAAGGCATCAACGGCAGCGGAAAGCACAATAACTGGAGCATTATTACAGATACGGGTGTAAACGTGTTGTCACCCGGCTCCGATCCACAAAACAACCTGCAGTTTCTCACTTTCTTCATCAATACCATCAAAGCGGTATATGACCACGCCGATTTGCTTCGCGCCAGCATTGCCACAGCGGCAAATGATCACCGCCTGGGTGCAAATGAAGCTCCCCCGGCCATTGTTTCGGTATTTGTGGGAGATAGTCTGGAGCACGTGCTGGATACATTTGAAGGCACCAAAACCACTGCCAAAGCCGGCAAAGGCAATGCCAGTATTAAAATTGCCAATATACCCGAGATTTTACTGGACAATACGGATAGAAACCGCACATCTCCCTTTGCCTTCACCGGCAATAAATTTGAGTTTAGGGCCGTGGGCAGCAGCGACAATTGTGCCAGTGCCATGACCGTGCTAAATACCATTGTAGCCGATCAGCTCATTCAGTTTAAAAAGGATGTGGATGCTGCAGTCAAAGCGAAAAAAGGAACCCCGCCTGAGACTGCCATCAAAACCATTTTGCAGGGCTACCTTAAAAATAGCAAAAAAGTGCTCTTTGGAGGAAATGGCTACAGCGAAGAGTGGGTTAAAGAAGCGAAACGCCGTGGACTCAACAACATCAAAACCACTCCCCGTGCGCTGGAAGCATACATCAGCAAGCAAAGCACGGAGCTGTTTGTCAAAAATGGTATTTTCAGCCATAAAGAGCTTGAGGCACGCACCGACATTCGCTTTGAGAACTACGTGTTGCGCCTGCAGATCGAAGGCCGTCTCATAAACGAAATGGTGCAGAATCACATCGTGCCAGCTGCCATCAACTACCAGAAACGGTTGGCCGATAACGTACAAACCCTGTTGCAGATTGGCCAAAAGAAGGAAACGCTGAAAGCGCAGAATGAGATCATTGGCGAAATCAGCAGTATGGTAAATAAGCTGCATGAGGCCAATAAGGCCATGACCGCAGAGCGAGCGTCAGCCAACAAAATTGAGGATGCCCACAAGCGCGCCATTGCCTATTGCGAGAAGGTGAAACCCTTGTTTGATGACATACGTGAATACAGCGACGCGCTGGAAAGCATGATTGACGACAATGAGTGGCCTTTCCCAAAATACAGGGATTTGCTGAGCGGTTGTCGCTAATCATAAAGAACAAAAAGAAAACCCCGCATGTCGGGGTTTTTTTATGCGCAATTTGCAAAAAATTAGTACTTTATACTCATAAATTTACGAATAAAAACGACTTTATTTGTAAGTTCCTTACGATGCAGGTTTGTAGAAAACATAGTGTACTCCTCTTGTTTTTATGGGTTTTTTGTTTGCCTGTAATGGCATCGCTTTCTCCTGCAGATTCCCTGGAAATGCGCATTCTTGCTGCGGCGGAGCGGGGCGCCGTGGCCGATGAACTGGGCAGTGCATTTCATGCCCGCCCCGATGGTGAAGTGCTGTTGCTTCCACCCAATAAAGATTTGCGTTTTGCCATCCTTATTTATAACATTGATATATTGCCCGACAGGGCACAGTTCAGTGCGGGACTTGCCTTCCGCGATGGTCGCAGCAATCAGCTGGTGGCTTTTAAAACCGATAATATTCACTTCTACTATAAACAGGGGCTCACCGGACCTGTAAAGATGCAGCTGATGTCGGATGTTACCCTGAGACTGGGCAGGGCTGCCACTGTGCAATTTTTCGGTGGGTACAACCAAACCTGGGCCGAATTTGATTGCCACGGTCTAAGTCAATTTGGAATTGCCGCACAGGCCCGCATCAACAGCGATGTGCTGGTGCCCGTAAATGCAGATCATAAAGCTATTCCGGACAGTGCGCTCACGTGTTTGGTGCAAATGAATGTGAAATCATGGGATGAGTTGCTGCTGAGTGTGAGTCTGCAGCCCTTTCAGATTAAGGGGTTAAATGGCTATGTGTTTAATATTTCAAAAGCTACGCTGGATTTGAGTGCAGATATGAATGTGGCCGGAATGCAATTGCCGGATGATTATCGAGATCCGGGTTTTGATGATACCTGGGAGGGGTTTTACATGGCAGAGGGAAAGATGTATTTTCCCCGTCATTTTGCGCAAGACAGCATCGCTTCCACAATTTCCATCCATCATTTGATGTTGGATGAAACGGGGTTTTCAGGCCAAATTACCGGAAATAAGATTCTCAGTCCGGATAAGGGCAACATCGCCGGCTGGAAATTTGGTATAGACAATGCCCAAATATCATTTTACAGAAATTGTCTGAAAAAGGCCGTGCTGGATGGGCCTCTGGGCCTGTCTGTTTTACCCGATACGCAATTTCTGAGATATCAGGCATTGCTAGGGTTTGAAGATCAATTCAACTTTAGGGTATTTAACCAAAATGAGGTGTCATTCCCAGCCCTCAAGGCAGGAAAGGTTTTCCTGGATTCAGGCAGTCAGGTGTACCTGGAAAGTATTCGCGGTGATATTACGGCCCGAGCATTGTTGCATGGTCGGCTCCAGATTTCAATACCGGGCAATGGAGCAGAAAAACAGCTGCAAGCCCATTTTAACGGAATTGCCTTCCAGGGCCTGTCGCTGTCCAACAAGGCACCCAAACTGGGTATTCAATATCTGGGTATCGGGCAAACACCAAACGCGTCACAACGTATTGGCAATTTTCCGATTACCCTCTATTCGGTTTCGTTTAGCGTGTCCAACAATCAGCCAAGTATTGGTTTTGGACTGGGGTTGAATCTTTCTGAAAAACTGGCATGCAACACCCGATTTACCATTTATACAGCGCTGCAAAATGAACGGAAAACTGACCGACTGGCTTTTGTTAAAGTTCAGCTGGATGATATTTATGTAAGGGCGGAAATTTCCAACATCAGTTTTACAGGCAGTATTTCCATCATGCGTTCTGATCCGGTTTATGGTGATGGTTTAAGCGGCTCCATTGCCTTCGGCGTGAAACTAGCAAATCAGGCCATTAACGGTTCCTGTAAAGCCATGTTTGGTAACATTAGAAGCCAGCGTTACTGGTATTTTGATGCATCTTTGGCTGTTACCGGTCCCGGTATTCCCCTAGCTCCGGCTGTGTCACTGAATGGTTTCCTGGGTGGGGCCTGGCATCGAATGCGTGCGTTAAAACCCAATGAGCTTCCGCCAAATTCAATAGCAGGGAGAAGTGAAAATGGCAGAATTTATGTGCCGGATTCCGCTGCAGGACTGGGGCTAAGGGCTGGTGTGTTTCTAAAAAGTACCGCACAGGGTGCTTTTGAAGGCAATGCGGTTCTGGATATTCAATTTAATCGTAATGGAGGCCTGGCCAATATCAATATGACTGGCACTGCAGACTTCTTTATCAAACCAGCGCCTCTCAATCAATCCGTTTTTGCCCAGAAAAGTATAGCGTTGTGCACAGCCCCCGGTGTTACGCAGTTTGTTCCCAAAGGAAGCATGGCCGCTGCCCTGGAAATGGTACTTGATTTTGACAAAGAGGTCTATCATGCCAATATGAAAATGTATGTAAATGTGGCTACATCCGGTATGGGGCTCAAAGGCAAGGGAAACTATGGGTATGCGGGGCAAATGAACATGTTTTTTACGCCTACAGACTGGTACGTATGGATTGGTAATAGTCAACAACCACTGCAGGTTGAGGCAAAAATACCCGGAGCATTTCAATTTGCTGCTTCCGCCTATTTTATGGCCGGTACCAAGGTGCTTCCAGCCCCTCCTTTACCCGAAAATATCCGAAAAGCCGTGGGGTATCAGGCCCAATTTGAGAGAAATACCGAGATGCTATCCAAAGGAACCGGGTTTGCCCTGGGGGCTGCCATGCGAACCCAGATAGGCGGAGAGTATAAAGACAAGAAACTGGCCATTTATGCTACAGGATCCGCGGAATCCGGTTTCGACATCCTGATGCAGCAATACCATGGCAGTGTGATTTGTCAGCAAACCGGCGAGAGACCCGGTGTGAATGGTTGGTTTGCTGGCGGAAAATATTACATAGGTGCATCTTTGAATTTAGGAATTCGGTACAAATCAAAAGACTATCAAATTGCCAATATGGGCATTGGAGCGGTTTTGTCGGGGCAGGGACCCAATCCCATATACGCCCATGGCCTAGCCGGTATTCATGTTAACTTGTTAATTGTAAAAATTAACGAAAATATCAGGCTGGAAATTGGTAAAAAATGTGATTTGTCTGAAACACGGTACAAAGCCATTCCCATCATTTCCATAGAAGAACCGGCACAGGGCAAGGATGTTTCCGTTTTGGTGCGCCCCCGAGTGGCCTTTGCCATGCCTGTAAATAAAGAATTTCAGGATGCAAATCAGCGCAGACTGCGGTTTGTGGCGGATCTGGTGATGCGAAAAAGCAGTATCAGGGTACCCGGGAAATGGATTGTTTCCGACAATGGGGAACAGGCCCTATTCCAGCCCGATGAAGCCCTCCAAAGTCAGGCCAATTATACCGTAACAGCTACCTTGTTTCTTGAAGCATGGGAATCAAGATCATCCAAATGGATACGCATTAAGAATAATGGTTCTGAAGTCATTGAACAAAAAACAATGTCTTTCAATACGGGCGATGCACTGTCAACAATCTCATTCGAGAATGTGGCTGCTGCCTACCCTCAAATCGGGCAGGTGAATGTACACCGAGATTATAGCGACAAAGGTTTCGTGGAATTAAAGGTGTCTCAATGGAAATCTTTCAGTATGCCCGGAACGCGCATGGTAGCCAGGTTTTCGGCACAAAACGGAGAGTGCAGGGAAGTTCTGGCAGAAATAAGGGGGCTCACGGCCCATTTTTCTATTCCTAAATCGCTAAGCCACGGACGCGTGTATCGTTTTGCGTTGGTTCGAAGAAGCGCAACCGCTGCTTTGATGAATCTATCATCCGGATTTCAGGAAATTCAAGGATCTGCAAAACCCGTTTCAGGAAATGTAATATTATCCGGATCCACTGCTCCTTCATCGTCGAATGCAAACAGCAGCGGCAAATCTTCATCCCCTGCAATATCAGATGCAGTGATCCTGAGTTATTGGTTTCGAAATTCACTGTATGGTGCGCCTTCCGAAAAATGGTCAGACTGCAAGGTAACGGATGTTGTAGCTTCACCCGGCCAGAAATGGCTTCAAATCAGCCAGTCAGCAGGAGAATATCTGCAGTTGTCAGAGCTTCAGCAGCCTATACTTCGTTTATCGGCCGATATGGGAAGAAACACCTGGTTCAGACAATCGGTCTACCCCTTGGTATATGGATTGTACTATGGCTTGACGCCCGGTATCCGTGCTGGTGTTCGTTGGAATCGGGATACTTCGGAAGGGCTGATACCCAACGCGCTCGAAAATATTGAGCAGGCGGGAATTGAACAGGTTCAACTTAAGCAAAGTCATTACGCTTCCGGAACCTACACTTTCCAGAATACGACCCTGCAATTGCGATACCTTGGGCTTCAAACCATAGAGGCCGACTTGCAGACATTAAAACAATGCCTGAGTGAGCAAAGCATTTACATGGATATTGCTACGCTGGAGAAAATACTGACGTTGTTGCCAAAATCGTCATCAAACGCACAGGTCATCGGACCGGTTAATTCAATGCCTGCGCCGTTTTCTGCATACCTCATTCAGGGGAAAAATACTGTGGCTCAGCAGGTATGGTCTATGGCCGACAACCGACAGAACGTATTGCGCAACCGACTTTTATTACTGTTCAACAACCTGAAAATGCCTGCTGCGCCGCAAATCATGACCATACCGTTGCGAGGTATATACAAATGCGGCAATTATCCCGCGGTTTTAATGAACATTGGTAAAGGAGGGTCATTATGAGGCAATGTCTGCTGGCTTACTTAATGAGTTTTTACGCCTTATCCGGCATCGCACAGCAGGCTGACTATCAGCTGCAGACCCGGCGTTTCGCCGATGCAGTCTGGATCAGATGGAGTCCTTCAAACCAGGAATGGCTTTGTAAACATGCTCCCGGGGGATACGAGTTACAGCGAATAACGGTAAGCCGTGATGGTATTCCACTCGAAACCCAGGAGCGTTTTAGACTTAATAGGCAACCCATTCGGTGGGATACTTCCAATGCTGATTCAGATACCATGCAACTGTTGAAAACGCTGTTCTTTTTGACAACGGAAAAAACGGATGACCATCAAACCATACTTCAAAACAGGGAAATGAAGAACTTGGCCTACCTCCAGGGCAGTCTATGGTTATTGAGAAGTTTTAAGCATGCGCTTCAGTGCGGTCTTGGATGGGCAGACTACACCGCAAAAAATAATGAGACGTATCTGTATGAATTGCGCTTATGGGGCGATACTGGTCGATTGCTGGGGGCTGCTTACAGCAACCTATCGTACGAGACATCCAAACCGCAGGTCTCCTTTAACACATCGTCCACCAAAAATCCTTTGCTTGGCATTGAATATTCGCAAAATTATTGGGGTTATCATGTAGAGCGAGCGTCAGATACACACATGGAATTCACGTCCCTTTCTGCATTACCGTTTGTGAATGGCAGTAATTCGCCTCAATTGCTGGTTTCAGATACGCCGACCATTCGAAGGGGTAGGGTTTTTTACCGTGTTGCCGGAGTCGATGTATTCGGGTTAAAGGGCCCCTGGTCAGATACTTTGGGGCATTATTTATTGCCGGAAATAGTGTGTCCGGGTGTTGGAAATCTTCACATGTACGGGGATTCCGCTATGGGTTTTGAATGGAATATTCCGGATAGCATTGAACCGTTCATTCATAATGCTGCCGTTGGTTATGCGGCTGCAATGGATGAAAACTTTGAACCGCTGCAGCTGAAAAAAACAGCAGAGGGATGGTGGGCAAAATGGCCGTACGGATATTCTTCATTGTACCTTAGGCCATCATTTACAGACCTAAACGGGCAGGAATATTATGGTGCCATAGCATTTATTCAGCCGATAGATTCTTTGCCACCACCTGTTCCCACAGGATTATACGCACTATGCGATTCCTCCGGTGTGGTAAAAATTCAATGGGAAAAGACGCAGGGGGCAGCTTATTACCGCCTGTACCGCTCCAATTACCGAAATGTAGAATTTACGGATCATTCGCATGTGTATTTTGCTGATACATTCTATTCCGATACCGTTGATTTATCGACCCTTCAGGATACGGTTTATTATGCGGTTACAGCATTGGATGGCCGTTACAACGAGTCAGGTCAAGCCGTTTTTGCCTGTGTAGTTTATGATAAAATTCCACCGCCTCCACCGGCATTTATGGGGTATGAACTCACGGATAAAGGGTATCTCATCCGATGGTCCGGAAGTAAAGATGCGGCCTATTACATGCTGCACAGGCAGGATGGGGAACAGCTAACCACAGTGCGAACTGATTCCCTGTTTTACCTCGATAGTACGGGTAATTATAATGCAAATTACACGTATTACCTGACGGCAGCAGACCGCAATACCAATCAATCTGACATGTCTGCAAAACTGGGACTCCGATTTCCCTTCAAAACCAGTGTTCCGGCCGTTCCCAGGCCCTTGTGCGTGAATGATACCCAAAACCGCAAATGCTATGTGCTGTGGGAATACCCTGAATTACCGAATGTTTCCCATTTCAGAATAATGCTGAAAACCAAAGGTAAAAATAAAACCATCGCTACGGCACAGGCCCATGAGCGGCAGTATTGCCTGCATGGATATTTAAAATCCGACGAAGAAGATTTTGAAATTATTGTATACACCAAAAACGGAATGAAAAGCAGATGAAAAATATCATTTTAATACTATGTGTCTGGATGATGCATCCCTTGTGGGGAAAGCAGCATTTCCTGTTTAAACTCAACGCCGATTACAAATGGGGAGATGGGAATGCCGATTTCGTAAAAATAAGATTCTTGTATTACCAAAAAGGTAAAGTTTCGGCTTATGATTCCTTTATCCTGAGGGGGAAGTTGCAATACGAGTGGAGACGTTCATTCGATGAAGTTCCCGATTCTTTTGTGTTTCAGGTGGTAGATCACAGCAAGCGAATTCCCCGACAAAGTACTTTTGCAAGAGCAGGACAATTGCAGCATTGCAATGTATTGAATTTTGATAAGTTGATGAAAAATGCCGCCTGTGAGGCATTTCCCATGTATGAACTGGGTACCCTTTGTGCGAACATCAACCTATCTGTTTTTGATGATAAGGTGTCCGCTTTACCGGTGAGCTCGGGGGTAGCAAAAAATGAACTTTTTTGTGAGTCTGAGGGGGCTTTTTTTAAACTAACAGCTCCTTGTTTTATGAAGTTTAGAACCGGAAAAGGGGTGCTGCAATGGTACGAAAGCCAAACTGCTCATGGGCCATGGTTGCCTATGGATACCGGATGGTCTTGCAATCCTTTTGCTGCACTAAAACGGAGGGGGGAGGCATTATTCAACCGTCAATTTTATTACAAGCTGGTTTCGGATTCTTTTACCATCACGGGCGAAAAAAAATTCTCAACGGATGTATACGGTCCCGTGGGATATTTTATCAATATAAAGCCCGATTCTGTGATTGTTTTAGGCAGCAATTGCCGTCAAACCGAAAAACGAATAGACGTAAGCTTGATTAATGATTCTGCACACCAGCATCCTACAGGAGTGAATGTATGGTTAAAAGATCTCAATGACCCGTCTCCATCAGGTATTTGGTATTTGGGCAACGAAAAAAAAGTTGAAAAAATCAGTATAAGCCACAATCAGGGGCAGTTTCATGCTTTGGCAACCTTCAATGCAGATAAAACCTTTCACCTCACCAACGGAACCTATGCCATCGGTATTGATTTTACGCCATGGAATGACTTTGACTGTGGTTTCAGGTGGGATACGGTGGTGGTGAATGGCCCCTATGGTTTTGCCATAGAATCACGCATGCTTCGCGGAGAATCGTGTCCCGGTGTGATGGATGGAGCATGGACATTCACTGCCAAAAGCGCTTTGCAGGATGATACCCTCTTATTAAACATGTCCGGTTTTGGGCTTTACAGGCCCGGTGATACAATATCCGGACTTGCGTGGGGTGACTACTCGTATTTTGCCTCAAATCGCGGTGGTTGTGTTGAAAATGGGCAAATCAGGATTGCCGGTTCTCCGTTTTTTGGCAAGAAATTGGGTGTTGATACCGTGTTGTGTAAAGGGCAGGTGTTGTCAATCAATGCCGGACATCCGTTTGCAAAGACCTTTGAAGTAATTAAACCCGATGGCACCCGACTGTTCAGCGATACATTTATGGCCAATATGGAGGGTGAGTGGCGGCTTAGATGGAGCAACGACTCCGGTTGTGTGGTGTATGATACCCTGAAAATAAAAAAGCGTAATCTGGCGGTTACCCATGATTTTCTGATACCTGCTCAGGTGAAATTACAAGACACGGTTTGGGCAGTGGATCACAGCCACCCGAAACCCATCAGTAGCCAATGGATCCCTGAACATGCCGCCTGGCAGCTCGCTGAGAAAGAATTTTTGAAGTTTTACTTATCAGATACCGGTATTTACCCCGTTACCCTGATCTCGAAATTTGATTCGGGTTGCACCTTTAGGAGCACCAAGTGGCTGCATATCGTTCGTACCTCCGATTCCTCCCGGTTTTTGCCCCAAATGGGCTATCAGGGCCCTGTGATTAAGTCCTTTCTGTTAAAACCCAATCCGTCAGGAGGATTGAACTATCAGGCCGTTATCTCATTGCGTGCCCCGGCAGATGTGGTAATTTCCTTACTGGATCCAATTTCAGGCAGGGTACTTCGTAAAAATGAATATAAGCAGGTAGTACAAATCGCCGAAAGGCCCTTTGATATTGAAAGTGAAGGTGTTTATTTCATTCGAGTGGCTGCCGGTAATGAAATTCAGACCCGCAAAATCCTAATCATTCGGAAATAATATGCTGCTGAGGATTGCTGTGTTGCTGGGGTGCTTGATTCCGTTTGGGGTGTTTGCCCAGGATGTGGAACAGGTGCTGAAAAGTAAGCCAGTAGAGGCAGGCGGCAGTATGCAGATGCAGCAAATGTTCAACCGCAGCTTAGAGGGTGGAAATCGGAGCCAGCCCTTTAATTACGTGCTAAGCGGCAACCTTAATCTTACTTTTTTTGGTGTGGTTCATGCGCCGTTTCAAATGCTCTTTTCCAACATGGGCAATCAGTTTTCGCAACCTACCTTCAACCAAACGGCGCTGCACCCGCAATACAAGTGGCTGCAGCTACACATGGGCAGAATTGCGATAAACTGGTCTCCTCAAACCGTGGGCGGACATGTATTTCAGGGGGTAGCTACTGATCTGACTCCAGGAAAATGGACTTTGAGTGCCATGTATGGACGTTTCCAAAAAGCCATGGCCGCCCCGTCGGATTCTCTGGCTCCGGATGTTACTCCGGCCTTTCGCCGCATGGGGTATGGCTTCAGGGTTGGACACAGATTTAAAAACGCACACTGGCAGGCCACCTATTTCAAGGCAGAAGACGATAGCAACAGTCTCAATCCCGGTCCATTTTTGCAGCTCACGCCCCAAAGCAACCATGTTGTCGGCCTGCTAACCGATCAGGTGTTGTTTAAAAAACTGATGTTGAATGCCGCGTATAATGTCAGTTATCTGCAAAATGATATGCGGATCAATCAAAGTCCCGCGCGAAAGCAGCATTATAAATGCGGACTGGCATGGCAGGGGAAAGTGCAGCGCTGGAATCTGACCTATGAATACACGGATCCGGAATACCGTACCCTTGGGGCTTACTATTTCAATAATGACATGGAAAACATCAGCGTAGGTGGCAACGTGATGGCCCTCAAGGGAAAGTTAAATTTGAGCGGACAGGCAGGTTTGCAGCGCGATAACCTCGATAACCGCAAAAATGCCTCCATGCGTCGCAGGGTATACAGTTTGCAAGGGCAATACAGATTGGGGAAAAGCGGCATGCTGACGGGTGCGTACTCCAGTTTTACCAGCTTTACCAATACACGCCCATTCACTGATTATTTGCAGCCAAATAGCCCAATGCTGGCCTGGGATACCCTCAATTTCAGGGAGGTTTCAGAATCCGGGAATGTACAGCTTTCATTGCCGATGCCCCGTTTGGGCAAATGGCAGGGCAGTATTAACGGCAATGGACTGTGGCAGCGAAATGCCGGCGCCCCCGGCAGCAACAGTGATTTTTACAACGCTGGGATGGGTGTAGTGGCCAGGCATGCTGATAATGGATCCTCAGTAGCGCTGCAGATGAATGCGGGACAGAATATGGCGGGAGAATTGAAGGTGCGGAATTTGGGGCCTGTGTTTTCCTGCAGTGTGCCCCTAATGAATAAAAAATGGTTAACAGCCCTTTCATATTCACGTATTATCTCAGAGGTGCAGTCTGTAAAGACAGCCATCAGCAGCACTCGATTTCAGTTAAACCGAAAATGGAAAACCCAATCTATACAGGCAATGCTGCAGATTCAGCGTTCGCCCGGAAGGGGTTTCCTTCAGGCCACAATAGGGTATCAGGTGGTGGTGAAGTGACCAGAAAAATACTTAACGCTTCTCCATCAAAAACCAGGTGATATCGTCCTGAGGAAATGCCTTATCTCTTTTGTAACAGAAACCATAATCTACCAGGGTTAGGTCGCTGTATTTTTCCAGCATTTCACCTGCAAAATCCCTTTTAAACAGGCGATCGCTGTGCCCCCGGTAACTGATGCTGACAGGAGAGGGATTGTAGTATTCACAAACCAGGATGTACCTTCGGCTTGATTCGTACAGTTTGGCGTAAACCTGTTGCAGCATATCCGGATTGATGTGAATCAATACCCCTTTGATGAGCGATACATCGAAAGATTTTGCCGGAGTATAATCAAAAATGGAGCCATGAAAAACATGTTCGCTGCCAATCATTTTTCCCAGTTCATCGGCGGCTGTGCGGTTGATTTCGATGCCATGGGCTTCAATTCCCGGAAAAAGCATTTTAATGGCCCTCAGATTCATGCCAACATTGGCACCAAATTCCACAATGGAGGCAGGTCTGCCCACTTGCTGAAGCGCTTTTGAAAAGAAATTGAGGTTGGATGCCAGGTACTCTTCACTGATGTTGCGGCTGATGTAATCATCCCCAAAACTGCCTGCCCAAAAATCCTCCTGTTCGGTCTTGAATGTCATAATTGATGCTGCTTAAATCCAATGTACAACAGGGGCGTAATATCTGGATTGTTTATCCCCTCGCTGCGATTGCTTTATGGTGCAATATTAGTTAATAGTTGGAAAAGTATAGTACCCGGTTATCTTCTTTTTTGAGGGTCAAACCTGCAAATTCAGCGATTTTTACCGAAGCGGTATTGCCACTTTTGATTTCTGCCCTGATACGGGTATTCAACAAATCCACCAAAGTTTTAACCATTCTTTTGCCCGTGCCTTTACCTCTTGCATCGGGCGATGTGGTCCAGGAGAGTAGGTAATCATTGAGCGCTTCATCAAAATCTGCCCTAACCGTACCCACCGGAATTTCATCTTCCTCTGCGATATACAATTGTTTGCCGGAATCCTCCAGTGCATGTTTCAGCCAGTTTTTATGACTTTCCTCTGCCACCAACGCTGTGGTGTGTGAGTTGTTGCGGGTTTCTTCGTCATTTCTCCATTCCAGCAGCAGGGGCCAGTCTTCAAAAGTGACTTTTCTCAGGGATAACATGCGCTGTATGGTGTGGTTTAATCCTTGTCAATCCCGCGGTTGCAGGTTTTCAGTTCTCAATATTAGGTATTTTCCGGCAAAGAGGATATTGTATGTTTGGGCAAAAAATAAAAGCCCCGGAAATTCCGGGGCTCTGGGGTTAGTTTTTTTTGCGGGATGTGAGCCAGGCAATCAGAAAAATAGCCGGGATTACCACCACAATGCCCGCAAAGATTAAAATGTAATTTTCCTGCATAGGCAATGAATTGATTTGTTACACGAAGTAAGTTAAAATTATCAAAAAAGCAAATGATTTTGTGGGAATTTTCATTCCCTAAATAGCTGAAATTCAGATGTGTGCTATCAATAAAGGTTTTTGAGGAGATTTGATGCCCCAAGAAGTTATCAACATGCTCCACCATTACTGCCGGGGTTTAAATCTATAAACTACGCAAAAAATGCGGAGAATAATATTTGAAAAAGTAGCTTAGATGTAATAAATATAGGTCTTAAAGCCCTTTTTGTTTCCTGTTTTATAGTGGCTATGTGATTGCTTTGTTTGTAACTTGTGTTACCATTGGGTCCTGCGGTCTTGGCGTTTCTGCGCCCTGCTGAGTAAATTTGCCAATCTGATATGACAAATCCAACACCCGAAAAAGTAGAATGTCTGATTATTGGCAGTGGACCTGCAGGTTACACCGCCGCTATCTATGCCGCTCGTGCCGATATGAAGCCCGTTCTGTACGAAGGATTGCAGCCCGGCGGGCAGCTTACCATCACCACTGAAGTTGAAAATTACCCTGGTTACCCCGACGGTGTCATGGGCCCGGAAATGATGGACCTGTTTAAAAAGCAAGCGGTAAGACTCGGTGCAGACGTGCGTTTTGGAATGGTTACATCCGTGGAATTTACCAATGGTGGTCCTCAGAAAGTGATGGTGGACGGAACCCATGAAATAATAGCTGATACGGTCATCATCTCTACCGGTGCCAGTGCCAAGTGGCTTGGAATACCCAGTGAGCAGCGTCTAAATGGCAGCGGGGTGAGTGCCTGTGCCGTTTGCGATGGTTTTTTCTACCGCAACTCAGATGTGGCCATTGTAGGTGCCGGAGATACCGCCTGTGAAGAGGCCAGCTACCTGGCGAAAATTTGTTCCAAAGTATATATGCTGGTTCGAAAAGATGAATTCCGCGCCAGCAAAGCCATGCAGCACAGGGTAATGAATACGCCCAATATTGAGGTGTTGTTTAATACCGAAACGGATGAGATTCTGGGTGAAAATACGGTAGAAGCCGTGCGGGTAAAGAATAATCAATCCGGTGAAACGCGCGAAATACCCATCAAAGGATTTTTTGTCGCCATCGGTCACACCCCAAACACTTCCATATTTAAGCCATACATCCACATGGATGAGCAGGGCTATATTCTCACCAAACCGGGTACTTCCTACACCAATGTAGAAGGTGTTTTTTGCGCAGGCGATGCTCAGGATAAAGTATACCGTCAGGCAGTTACCGCTGCAGGCAGTGGCTGTATGGCTGCTCTGGATGCCGAAAGATGGCTTGCCGCAAGAGGTGAAGTTATTGCAGGTGCGTGATGCATGGCCGGTGGGGGTTTGTGTTGCTTTGGTTGGCAGGTAATAGTCTGCTGGCACAAACACCTATCATTGATTTGATCCCGGGAGGGTTGGAGACCAATGAGCCAAGTATCTCCATCCATCCTAAAAACCCCAATATTCAGATTCTGGGATCTAATACCAACTATTTTTTCGTTTCTGAGGATGCCGGTCGAAGCTGGAAATCCATTGCCCTAAAGCCGGCCGAGGGTTTTTATGGAGACCCAGTAACCCATATTGATAAACAGGGTCGTTTTTATTTGCTGAGTCTGGCCCAGAATGCCGCGCTGCAGTGGCCGGAACATTTTGATAGGATTGTACTGCAGACTTCAGATGATGGAGGAAGCTCCTGGAAAAGCGTGGGTATAGGCCATCGTGCTGGTAAAATGCAGGATAAACCTTGGATTGCCGTGGATGAAAACAAAAAAAGCCGTTTTAACGGGAGTACTTACGTTTCCTGGACCGAATTTGACAAGTACGGCAGCAAGGATTCCCGCGATTCAAGCCGAATCCGGTTTGCATACCGCAGAACCGCTGCCGACACGTTTGCAACCGTTGTGGTGAGTGATTCCTGCGGTGATGCGGAAGACGGTGATAACACCCTGGAAGGGGCCACATGTGCTGTAGGGCCCATGGGAGAAATTTACTGTGTATGGGCCGGAAAGTACAAAATCTGGATGGACATCAGCACAGACGGAGGAAAAACCTGGGGCAATGACAAAATAATTGCCTATCAGCCATCCGGGTGGGCCATTGATGATATTCCCGGTCTGATGCGAAGCAACAACATGCCTTTTGTGAAATGTGATTCCAAAGGCCGCCTGTATTTGGTGTTTGGCGATAAAAGCCGCGGTGATTATGATGTTTTTATGAAAACGAGCCATGATGGAGGATTAAACTGGTCTTCCGAACGCCGGCTTAATTCAGATCCTGCCGGAAACGGAAGAGATCAGTATATGCCGCACATGGCCCTGGATGCTGCCAATGACAATGTGTATGTGGTTTGGTATGACCGAAGGCATTCGCTCACGAATATGTACACCGATGTGTATATGATTCCCCTCATGAAGGGCAAACCCGGAAAGGAATACCGAATCACCAATCAGTCATTTTGTGCCCCGGGGAAAAAGATATTTTTTGGGGATTACATTGGCATCGCCGTTGCAAAAGGTATTGTAAGAGCCGCTTTTACCCATTATGACAATGCTTCTGCTCTGGCATCTGTAAAGGTGGCTGCGCTTACCCAATCTTTGGTGAAACGGACTGCCTTGCTGCCTAAAACATCCTATATGGAAATGGGCGTGCTGCCTGATACCGGATTGTTTGTGGTACATTTTGCCTTGCCGGGTATCAAGAGCTGCACGCTGGAAATGAGCAGGGGCCGGCAAACTATACACAAGCAGCTCTTTGATCCGCTACCGGCAGAAGAACAGGAAGTAATCCTGCCAATTAATCGCATACCGCCGGGCGTTTACAAGGTCTCGCTTTCTGCCAAGGGGCGCAAAATGACAAGAGAGCTGTATATCGGCAAGCCTTAGTTGCCAAAAAGGGTTACCCTTGAACGGGATATCAGCTCGTGCATGGGGATATGGGTATGTTCATCAGGATTGAGTTGCATACGCAATTTTTCCGCTTCGCCAAAGGTGGTTGCGTTTCTAAATGATAATGCCTGATTGGCACACAGCCACTCTATGGCAATTACTTCCTTCACGTTCTGAACCACCTGCAGGGCTTTAACTGCTGCATTGGCTCCCATGCTCACATGGTCTTCCTGGCCGTTGCTGCTCACGATGCTGTCAATGCTGGCGGGTGTGCACAACTGTTTGTTTTTGCTCACAATGCTGGCGGCCGTATATTGGGCTATCATATAACCGCTGTCTGTGCCGGGATTGGTGGCCAAAAAGGCGGGTAAATCGCGTTGTCCGCTGATGAGCAGGTAGGTGCGGCGTTCACTGATATTGGCCAGTTCAGCCAGTGCCATGGCTGCATAGTCGAGTGTGAGTGCCAGGGGCTGGCCGTGAAAGTTACCGCCGCTAAGCACCATTTTTTCCTCTGCAAATACGTTGGGATTATCTGTTACGCTGTTTAGTTCTGTCTCCCATACGGAAAAACAATGATTCAACGCGTCGATACTGGCGCCGTGTACCTGAGGTATGCACCTGAAGCTGTAAGGATCCTGAACAGCGGGGCGGGGCAGCACCTGCATAGGGCTTTTTTCAAGGCGGCTGAGGATGCCTTCTGCTACTGATATTTGTCCTGCATGAGGCCTTATCCTGTGGAGTTCAGGTTTGAAAGGGTCTTGTCGGCACAACCAAGTATCGGCACTGAGCGCAGCTACAATGGGCAGCTTTTCAAGGATGTTCATTGTAGCTTCTGCCAGCTTCAACGCATGGGCCAGCATGAATTGTGTTCC
>Ga0315899_10002659_pt1 | contig 19634 bp, 18 predicted proteins | sample LakEriMetagenome_2_FD_203518 | JGI IMG/M metagenome (GOLD analysis project Ga0315899, IMG submission 203518) | Freshwater fungal communities from buoy surface, Lake Erie, Ohio, United States - Buoy 4 MA112 | ecosystem: Environmental > Aquatic > Freshwater > Lake | place: USA: Lake Erie, Ohio... | reverse complement strand
TACTACTCCACGTATTATTCAATCAAAGTGGAATGATGCTATAGGCATTTATCCTGCAATGGAATTTTTATCTCAACAGAATAAACGTGTTGCAAATATTTCTCTTTTACATAACCATAAAGGAGAATCTTATGTTGATACTAATATTTTAGCCACTGGAAAAAATGTGGTTGTTATTGGCGGTGGCGATACGGGTTCAGATTGTGTTGGAACGTCAAATAGGCATAAGGCAAAATCCATTACTCAAATAGAAGTAATGCCTAAGCCTTCTTCAGAAAGGCCAGATAACACGCCATGGCCGAATTGGCCAAATATGTTAAGAACGTCAACCTCACATGACGAAGGTGTAGATCGTTTATGGTCTATTTCTTTAGAGGAATTTATCAAGGATGAAAATGGACAATTGATAGGTTTGCTTATTGGTGATATTGTATATGAAGTACAAGATGGGAAAATGGCTAATAAAGTTATTAATCATAGAGAAATACCATGTGAGTTAGCCTTAATTGCTGCTGGATTTTTACATACTGATCATGGTAGTTTAGTAAAAGAAATTAATTCACTTGGGATATCATTAGACGAGCGCGGTAATATAATTACTGATTCTACTTATCAAACGAGTCAAGATAAAATATTTGTTGCTGGCGATGCTCGAAGAGGACAATCGTTGGTGGTATGGGGTATTTCTGAAGGCAGGGAAGCGGCTAGAAATATAGATTTATTTTTGATGGGTCACACTATTTTGGAAGGTAAAACTGTGTCAACTTTTGATTTGGTAAAATAATTGACATTTGATTATAGAAATTTAAATAATTTTCTTATTTTTGTGCTCTCTTAAAGGCTAGGAGAGATGCCTGAGAGGCCGAAAGGAACAGTTTGCTAAACTGTCGTACTGGCAACGGTACCGAGGGTTCGAATCCCTCTCTCTCCGCACTAATTTTCGGGGTGTAGCGTAGCCCGGTATCGCGCTTGGTTTGGGACCAAGAGGTCGTAGGTTCGAATCCTGCCACCCCGACTTAGTCAATTTATTTAGGAGTGTTTAACACATTTAAATAAATTGACTTTTTATTTATTGGTTCCGTAGCTCAGTTGGATAGAGCAACTGCCTTCTAAGCAGTAGGTCTTTGGTTCGAATCCAAACGGAATCACTTCCATTTATTTAAAATAAAAAATTTGAATATTTTTTCATATTCTAATTTCAAAAGTTCAATTGGGATTATTCTTTTATGGATAGGTCCGCCTCTTATTTATTTCTTAAAAGGATATACTAGTTTAGGTTCAGGATCTATTTTTACGGGTATTTGTTATGTTTTGGGTATCGCATTAATGATGAATAATACCCCAGTTAAAATTGGTTATAAACCCAATATATTATTGTTCCAATTTGGAATCTCCTTTTTACTCATAGCAATTTTTTATTTTATTTTTTATAATGGAGATAAAGGTTCATTTAATACTGAAATTATCAATTTTGCTTTTTTGTTTTTTTATTTATTATTTCTGTTAAAAGCCAAAAATGATATTCAGGGTTATTTACCCATTATTATTCTTCTATTTACATTAATTACTAATTTGGCTTTAATCTATTCGATTTCGACCAATCCAGCATATGTAATTGGTTCTAGAGCAACAGTACAGTTTAAAAGTGCAACTGGTGACTTTGCTGGAAATCCTCATATGTATAGTAGGAATGGCTTAGCCGGATTTATTATCTCTATTTTATTGATTTGTAAAAATGATTTATCACTGTGGTTGAAAAATAGTGCAATAGTTCGATTAGCTGCTCATGCTAATTTATGGATTAGTTTATTGGTCATTGTACTAACCCAAACCAGAGTTACATTTATCTCCCTTATTATAGTTAATATTGCTATTCTGATATTTGTGATACCTTATAGAAGTTTTTTTAAGGTTTTTTATTGGTACGTTATAGCATTTTATATGTCTATATTTTACTACTTAAATATTTTAAATAATCGATATTCTTTTTTAGAACTTATCAATAATTATTTTAACTCGTTTTTAACCTTGGTATACAAGGCAGTAAACACTGGTTTAAAAGGTGGTAAAACCGCAGATGTAGATGATTCTGCGATGGGTAGAGTGAGTAATTTTAATTATTTCATAGAATTATGGAATGATAATCCAATTAATTTTCTTTTTGGTTTTGGATATCGGTTTCGATACATCGATATTCCGGTTTTAGAATCATTTATAAATTTTGGTTTTATTGGCTTTCTGTTATATTTATGCTTTAATATAATTTTATTGGTATATAGTATTAAGGCTTTTAAATCTAATTCTATTTTTCAGATATTTTTAGGTTTATTCTATTTGCACACTTTTCTTGCTATATTTTCATCAGGAAGGCCACTCGATTTTACTTATTGGATAGCATTTTTGGTATATATAAGGTTCTTAGGTGTTAAGGATAATGAATTAAAAGTTTCATAATTTTGAAAATTCTAATTTTACATAATCAATTATGGAGTCAGTACAAATCATTTATTTATCAAGGAATTTATGATAAAATAAAAGATTCCAATGATGAATTATTAGTTTTACAGACCTCCATTTGTGAGAAGAGTAGATTTGATATTAATAATTTTGATCAAGAAAAATACCCTTATACTTATCCTTATATACTTTTAAATTATGATTACCTGGAAAATACCAATAAAATTGGTACTACTTTAAAATGGCTTAGGTTTATTCTGAAATTTCGACCTGATGTAATTAATTTAACGGGATATCATGAGTTCGGAACGCTTCCTGTTTTGATATTAGCTAAGCTTTTGAACATTCGAACTATAATGACCAATGAGTCAGTTTATTCATCTGTTTTGCATGATTCTTCATTTAAATACTATATTAAAAAAGTATATAAAAGGTTCTTATTTAAATTGACCGATGGTTTTTTTTCTTATGGAATAAATTCAAATGATTATTTATTTCGCCATGGTGTCAATAAAATTAAAATATTATTGTTTTTAAACTCATTTGATAAAACTAAATTTTTGAATGAGAAATCTAATGATTCAAAACAAATTAATAATAATATTATTTTTGTTGGCAGGTTATCACCTGAGAAAAATTTAAGTTCATTAATATCCTTATTTCGGTATTTTAAAGCCGACCAATTAGATTATAAGTTAATAATGGTTGGTGATGGACCCCTAAAAGAAAATTTACAAAAAGATATATTGAATTACGGATTAAATATAGATATTATGGGTTCGGTTTTGTGGGACGATTTATCTGAATTATATAAAAATTCTCTATGTTTAATATTGCCTTCAATTAATGAAACTTGGGGTATGGTAGCTAATGAAGCCATACAAATGGGTGTTAAGGTTATTTGTTCAGCCTCTTGTGGCTGCTCAAATGACTTAGTTATCAATCATTATTCCGGTTTGGTTGTAAATAACTTTAATTTTTCTAAAGGGGATGTCACATATTTGAACATTCTAGATTTTCTAACAAATCATGTTAGCACTAATAGTTTTTTTTTGAAAAATAATGCGTCGGTCTTTGATAGCGATAGGTTGGTAAATGAAAGTTTATTTCATTTTTTAGATACCAAGTAATTCTTATTTTAAAAAATACCTGCAAAATACACTATTCTTATTGCTATAAAATTGCGCATGAATATCTTTGTCTTTATATACATCCATCATGCTTTTATTTGAATAAGATGATATGTAATCAATATCAGTTGGCCTATTGATCATAGGATTGATTAGTTGGTATGCACTAGATATAGAATATATCCCAATGATAACAAACACACCCATATTATATTTTATATCCTTATACTTAATCTCTTTAATTAAAAATAAATAATGCATCAATATGAGGGGGGTGGAAACTTTAGTCATAAAGTCATTATGTTTCCCAAAATGTATAAAGGGTACCATCATTAAAATGACTATTATATATACATGATATAAGCTTAGTTTACTTCCTGAATATTTTTTCAATAAGATAGTTATTAGGATTAAATCACCTAGGTAGAAAAGTAAATATTGATAATTTATTTCAGAAACAGATTTTAAATGTGCAAAGAAATGTGTTTCTTTTTCAGCGTAAAATATGATGAATATAAATAGAATTATTATTGAAGTTATATTTTCTAAACAAATTATCTTAATGTATTTAATTTGAGGAATAATGATTAGTGCCAAGGCAATAGAAATAAATGGAGACCAAAAAAATACAAGAGCTATTATATTACCTATATATATTGACTTTTTCTTTTTATCAAATTCTGATAATATGATACATAGCCCAAGTATTGTAGAAATTAATTGCTGGGGCCCATGTGCTAGAGTCATTAAAGATGAGAAATATTTTATAGGAACAGGATCCTTGAATAAATACTTGTCAATTATCCAGTAAATTCCATTTGGTAAAAATATGATTAAATATATTAATCCTTTTGAGCAATAATTATAAAAAAAAATTAAACCGAGATATAAGGTAGAAAAAGACCAAATAAACTCAAGGTAATAAATATTTATGTCTGGGATTATTTTTGCAATGAATGATATTGGGATAAAATAGGCTAGATAATATGATAGAAAAGTGAAGTCTGTATTTTCTATTTTGACAAAGACCGGCCAATCATTATAAATCAAATGACTGAATATCATGTTAGATCTAAGCAATACATCATCTTTGGCCAACGAAAATTGACCGATGCCACAGGCATATAATGTATAAAAAAGTAAAATAGCTATTATTCCTAAATGGCTAATTGGAACTTCAAAATGGTCTTTCTCGCTTATATTTATTTTATAATAAGTGAATACTATATATAAACTCAATAGAGTTAAAGGAATAGAAACAAACGGTGTAATCCAAAAAAGAAAAAATAATATTGATGGTATTAATAATGTTAAGTAAATGCTTAAATTTATTGTTTGAATATTGAATCTTACCGATTTTTTCATTTAATATGACTATTGAAATAGTTTTAAAATTAGCCATATTAAATTACTAAGTCAAATAATAATAATTTTCTATCCTTTATGTATAATACTAAAATTGAAAATAAACATTCTATTCTTCATTTTTGTAGTTATACATGGGAAACAGGTGGACCGCCAAATGTAATTTACAATCACTCGCGCTTTTTATTAGAAAAAAAATGGAACGTACATATTGCTAGTGCGATATCAAAATCAAATAATCTTTATAGTACTCTTTCAGGTTTAAAAGTTTTTATTTTTAGGAAAAGCTTCATATCTGCCTTATTTAAGGATTTTTCATTTGAAATGTTATTTTGGTATTATAATAACAGAAATAATTATTCGGTTGTTAACGTGCATGGGATTTGGAATTTGGGATCTATTTTACCTTTTTATTTTAAAAATGATTCTTTGAAAATAATAACTGTTCATGGTTTTTTGGATTCCTATGTGATGAAAGATTCCAGGTTATTAAAGAAATTATTTTGGTATTTATTTCAAAAACAATGTTTTAAAAAAGCTGATTTAATACATGCAATTTCTGAAAATGAATACCAAGATTTAATTAAGATTTTTCCGGATTTTAAAAAAAAGATTGTTTTAATTCCTAATGGTTTATATGCTCCTGATTCTTTTGTCGATATTGATTTTGAGTTTAAATCAATGATAGACTCCTTTATTAATGAAGATAGTTTTATTTATTTATTTTTGAGTAGAATCAATAAAAAGAAAGGTTTAGATTTATTAGTACCAGCTTTTAATAAATTATTATTAGACTTCCCAAATATTCAACTAATTATTGCTGGTCCTGAAGGTGATTTTTCAGAAGAATTAACACATATAATTTCTGGAAAATCCAATATATTATTATTGCCTAGCTGTATAGAATGGTCGAAAAATTATTTGTTTGAGAAATCAGATATTTTTGTTTTACCATCTTATTCTGAAGGGTTTTCAATAGCTGCCTTAGAGGCTATTTCTTATGGAAAGCCTTCCATATTTAGCAACTTTATTGGGTTTTCAAATGATGTAATAGATTTTAATGCTGGATTGATATCTGATAATACGGTATTGTCTTTGTATGATAAAATGAAAAAAATACAAATTAACTCCAACTTAAGAAAAGAATTATCTTTAAACTCTTTAAAGTTATTTAATGATAAATTCCGAATGGATTTAATAGGCGATTTGTTTTTAAATAAAATTAACAGTTTACTTCATGGATAATAATATTGGGGTCATTCTTTTAACTTATAATGAAGAAATTCACATAAAGCGGTGTTTAGATAACTTATTACTGCTTACTTCAAATATTTATGTTGTAGATTCTTTTTCAAATGATAAAACGGTTGATATATTATGTGAATATGGAATTATTTTCTGTCAAAATGAGTTTTTAAATCATTCTAATCAGCTCAATTTTGCTATTGATTCTTTTCCGTTTGAAACCATTTATATTTTAAGAATGGATTGTGACGAGATTTTGTCCATCGAATTGATAAATGAGATTAAAACTTCTAATATGTTAGCTATTGATTCTGATATTTCAGGATTTTATATAAAGCGAAAGGTTAAATTTTTAAATAAAATTTTAAATTATGGGAACATTAACCCAATTTGGTTGCTTCGTTTATGGAAAAGAGGGAAGGGGTTTTGCGATGATAAGTTGATGGATGAAAAAATTGTAGTTACCGATCAAAAAACTGCGAAATTTCAAAATATTATTCTAGATAATAATCTAAATAATTTGACTTGGTGGACAAACAAACATAATAATTACTCGAATAGAGAAGCTTTGGAGATATTGAAATCTAAATATATAGTTTCTTCATATTCGTTTAAAGGCAATTGTTATTCAATTGATTATTTTATATGCCTATTAAAAGTATTGTACAATAAGATGCCTATTTTTTTTAGGTCATTCTTATTGTTTTTTTATTCTTATTTTTTGAAATTGGGTATATTGGATGGATTACCAGGATTTATCTGGAATATTTTACAAGTTTTTTGGTACCGTTATTTGGTAGATGTGAAAGTTTATGAATTTGAATATTTGCATGATTTCGATAAGGAAAAAATCAAAGAAAATTTAATAAAATTAAATGTTAAATAACGAAATAAATTTTGAAGATTTTAAAGATGAAGTTTCTCCAGGAATTTTAAGAAAACTTCGTTATGCTCTTTGGCTTTTAACATCAAACATATTTTTTCTGACAAATATTCCTTATCCTAATAAAATTAAAGTATTAATTCTTAAATTATTCGGAAGTAAAATTGGCAACAGAGTAGTCATTAAACCTTGGGTAAAAATTAAATTCCCTTGGATGTTATCATTGGGTAATGCTGTATGGTTGGGTGAATCTGTTTGGATTGATAATATTTCAGAAGTTAAGATTGGAAACAATGTATGCATCTCACAGGGTGCTTTGTTAATTACCGGTAATCACAATTATTCTAGTAAATTGTTTGAATTGAATTCTAAGCCCATAAAAATAGAAGATGGAGTCTGGATCTGTGCCAAAACCATTGTAGTTGGTGGTGTAACAATTCATTCTCATGCTGTTTTATCAATTAATTCAATGGCTTCGTGTGATTTGCCATCATATTCTATTTATAGTGGAAATCCTGCTAATTTTATAAAAAAACGTATTATCGAATGAAAGAATTTATATCATTATTTAGTCAAGTGGAGTTTCAAATTATTATTTCCTTTATTGTATCTGTTGTAATAACAATTACAGCAATACCTGTAATTATAAATATTTCTAAATTAAAAGATTTAATGGCAGAAATCGAAATTAGAAGTTCTCATGAAGAATTAACTCCTACCTTAGGAGGTGTTGCTATTTTTGCAGCTACACTAATTAGTTATTTTTTGTGGAAGATACCTTCAGAGGAAAATGAAATTCATCTAGCTGTTTCCTCATTAATAATTTTGTTTTTTTTAGGAATTAAAGATGATATATTGATTCTATCTCCCAAAAAGAAGATTTTAATTCAAATAGCGGCCTCCCTATTATTAATAACCTTGGGTGATTTAAGAATTACTAATTTATATGGCCTTTTAGGTTATAATTCCATTTCTTATATACCAGGTGTTATTTTAACATTGTTTATATTTATCGTGTTGACTAATGCAGTTAATTTAATTGATGGAATAGATGGTTTGGCTGGATCTTTTGGATTTATATCATCCATTTGCTTTGCCATTCTTTTTTATAAACTTAACTTATATGCATATGTCATTTTATCCGTATCGCTTAGTGGTTCTTTACTTGGATTTTTAAGATATAACTTCTCAGTTAAAAATAAAATCTTTATGGGTGACACAGGATCCTTAATTTTAGGCTTTCTCGTTTCATTTTTCTCTATTAAATATATTACGATTAATAGTTCATATGCCTATGATTCTAGGTTAGAAAATGATGCACCTTTGATTGTAATGGTTATCTTGATTTTGCCACTGTTTGATACTTTAAGAATGTTTTCAATTCGATTATTTTCGGGTAAATCACCGTTTAAAGGTGATAGAAATCACTTCCATCATATATTGTTAGATAGAGGGTTAAGCCATTGGAACGCGACTATTTTTCTTTTAATTTTTAATCTAATAGCCATTTACTTATATAGTGAATTTTCGAATCAATTTTCTAACAATATTAATTTTCTACTGTATTTTTCATTGTTTGTTTTATACTGTTTACTCGCTTATTTTTTATCTAGAAATATTTCAAAAGTAAATGGGGTTAACTCTCAGTATACTAACATTAATAAGTTGAAGAGATTGGAATTAGCAGAGGAGAAAAAAGCCAACTTAAATAATTTAAATAATTAACCTCTACAGGTTAATTTGAATATACTAACTTTTTATTCATGGATGAGCTTATAACCTTAAGAAATAATATTGATGAAATTGATGATTCTATATTGGAATTATTAAAAAAACGGATGGAAATCGTTGATTTAGTTGGTCAATTAAAACGTCAAAACAATACGGTTATATACCACCCGGATCGTGAAAAGGAAATCATTGAGCGATTAGGTGGTAAGGATCTTGGTAAATTGACAAAATCCGCTGTTGAAGCTATTTATTTAGAAATTTTTGGAGTATCTCGTAATCTTGAATTACCAGAATTGATTTCATTTTTAGGGCCAGAGGGTAGTTTTACTCATCAAGCTGCTGAAAATCGCTTTGGCGCTGTTGCAGAATACATTTCACTCCCAAATATTAAATCTGTTTTTGAATCCATTGAAACTGGTAGAGCTAAATATGGGGTTGTGCCTATTGAAAATAATCAAGAAGGTATGGTGAAAGAGACCATGGATTTATTAAATGAAAAGAATCTGTTTATCATAGCAGAAGTTATCATTCCCGTTAATTTTTGTATTGCTACGAAAGTCAATCATTTTCATGATATAACTAAAATATATTCAAAGGACATTGCGTTCAATCAATGTAAAGGTTTTTTAAATGATTATTTTGGCAGTAAACAAGTCGATTTTTTCTCTCAATTAGAATCTACTTCACAAGCGGCTAAATTAGCCAGTGAAGAAGTTGGAACCGCAGCTTTATGTTCTCATATAGCGGCTAAAATTTATAATGTACCTATTCTTTTTGATAATATCCAAGATAATGAGTCTAATCAAACTCGATTTTATATTCTATCAAAAGTGGATAACTTAAAATTATCAACAAAGGATAAAACGACATTGGCTGTTAAGTTAAAAAATGATGATAAACCGGGCGCCTTATTAGGCCTTTTACAAGATTTTGAATCTCATGGTGTCAATCTATTGAAGATTGAATCAAGGCCTTTCAAAGACACTAAAGATTTCAAGTTCTGGTTTTTTATTGATATTGAAGGCAATATACTTGAGGAATCTATTAAAGAAGTTGTTTTAAAGAGAGGGGACGAAATTAAGTTTCTAGGTAGTTATATTCAAACTATTTAGTTTTCTTACAGTGGTTACATCTTTGGTTATTTGATCAATTAAATCATTGATATGATTGAATTTGATTTCATCTCTAATCCGATCAATAAATTTAATGGATATATTTCGACCGTAAATGGATTGATTAAAATCTAAAATATGTGTTTCAATGGAGATGCTGTTTGATTCCTGAACGCTTGGTTTAATACCGATATTAGTAATACTGACATATTCGGTGTTTTTAATTTTTGTTAGCGTAAAATAGACTCCATTTTTAGGTAATATTTTCTCATTTTTTTCATAAGCCATATTGGCCGTAGGAAATCCTAATTTTCTTCCTAATTGCATGCCTTTAACTACCTTTCCACTTATCTTAAAAGGATGACCAAGTAATTTATTGGCATTAATTATATTTCCATTAACAATTTCTTCCTTTATACGAGTGGAACTAATCGTTATTTTATCTTTTTTTGATGCAATAATCAATTCTGCGTGAATGTCTTTGAAGTTTTCTGTTATGTACTTAAATGTTCCTTCTCTATTTTTTCCGAAATGATTGTCGTATCCAAATACCATATAACTAACTTTAAACAATGATATTAAAATGTCATTCATGAAGGTAGAAGGAATTAGATTAGCTATATATTCATTGAATTCGATAACAAATAAATAGTCTAATTGCGTTTTTCTAAATAATGCTATTTTTTCCTTAGTGTTGGTTATTTGTAGATCAATGACGTCTTTTGAAAAATAAGATACTGGTGAATTTGAAAAAGTGATTATAATTGATTTAATATTTTTTTCTTTAGCAATAGCAATAACTCGATTAATAACTGTTGCATGCCCCAAATGAACTCCATCGAACATTCCTATGGATACTACAGAATTCTTAAGCGTGTTTATATTTTTTAAGCTTCTATATAATTTCATGATTTTCTACTTGGAAATCTTCAATTGACATGGAATTTTCAACGGAATATTCACCTATTTTAGTTCTTATAAGTGAATTTAAATAGGCCCCCGAATTTAATCTTTGACCAAAATCTCTAACAATACTTCTAATGTAAGTTCCTTTTGTACAAGATATTTTAAATTTAATTTCTGGCATTGCTATTTCAATGATATCAAATGAATACACATTGATTTCTCGCCACTTTATTTCTAATTCAGCATCTTTTACTCCAGCTCTTGCATGTTTGTATAGTCTTTCACCATTTAATTTTACCGCTGAATAAATAGGGGGTAGTTGCTTTGAATAACCCACAAATGAAAACGCACAATCTAAAATTTCTTCTTTTGATATATGATTTATTGGATATTCTTGATCAATTTCAGTTTCTAAATCAATGGAGGGTGTCGTTTTACCCAAAACAAAAGATCCCTCGTAGGTTTTAGGTAATTCTTGAAAGTAATCTATCTTTTTTGTGTATTTACCAACACACAATATTAATAAACCTGTGGCTAATGGATCTAATGTTCCAGCATGGCCAATTTTCTTAAATTGTCCTATATTTTTTAATTTTTTGACAACATCAAATGAAGTCCAAAACTTAGGTTTATTTATCAGATAAAATTTATCCTCGACAGGTGCTATTTCCAAGATAAATATATTATTAAACTGAAGCCAATAATAACTCTATAATATCCAAAATACTTAAATCCAAATTGATGTACAATTCCAACCATCCATTTAATCGAGAATAGGGCAACAACAAGACTAATAAGAAAGCCTAGATATAATTGATATGAATATGCACCAAAGAGGTATTCATTTACATGATCTTTATAATCTAATATTTTCTTAGCACTTGCCCCTAAGATCGTTGGAATACCCAATAAAAAAGAATATTCAATGGCTGATTTAGGATTTAAGCCGCTTAATCGACCTCCAATAATGGTTGCCCCAGATCTTGAAACTCCTGGAATCATAGCTAAGCATTGAAACAAACCTATTTTTAAAGATTGTAGATATGTAATATTTGTGATTTCGGTATCATTCGAATTCTCTTTTACCCAATCATCAAATTTTATCAATATAAGACCACCTAAAATCCATGAAATAGCTATAAACCAATAACCCTCAAATATAGATTCCATCCAATCGTCTAATAATAACCCAAAAAAAATCGCTGGGATGAAAGATGTAATTAAGTATAGATAGATGTTTATTCCTGAAATTAACCTTTTAAAATAAAGAATTGGTACTGCACTAATAGCGCCTAATTGTATAAATATGATGAAAAAATTTAAAAATTCAGTGGTATTTAAGCCTAATAAATATCGACCCATTATTAAATGTGCTGTAGATGAAATTGGCAAAAATTCTGTAACCCCTTCAATTATACCTAAAATAATTGTTTGAAATGTTTCTAACATTATTTTTTAAAATTAAATAGAGAATAAATTGGAATAAATACACCAATAAGAACAATTATAGGGCCAAGTGTTATTCCTAACAACCCAAAACCAAATGGTTCCTTATCTAAGGTCATAATAAATAATCCAATCACCATTATGATAATACCTGTGATTAAAATATAGATACGCTTGGCGTCTAATGGGAATTTTTTTGAATTTTCCATGGCTATAAAAGATTTGAAATACTAGTCTTTAATTTTGAATTAAGTGAAAAAATTGTGGCTATTATGCTAAATAAACAACAAAATAAGGTACATATAAGGAATGAAATTAGCTGCATATTAGTTTCATCAATTAAGCCCTTTAATTCAGGTATTGAATTTGAAAAATAATAGATTAAAAGATAAGCTATTATTGCTCCTAAGGTACCGCCAATTAATCCCTGTATTAATGAATCAATTAAATAAGGTTTTCTGATGTAATTATTTGTAGACCCCAATAATTGCATGGACTTAATTAGAATACGGTTAGCATGTATATTGATTTTTACAAAATTGGAAATTTGTAAATATACAAATACACTTACACTGAAGATTATAAAAAATAAGAAATAAGAAATTCGGTCAATTTTCTTTATCAATGTTGAAATGTACCTATTAGGAAATGTCACTTCATATACACCGTCAATTTGTGCTAGATTCTTAGCTAAAACATTAAATTCATTTTCATTTTTAAAATCATCTTGTATACCGACAATCAATAAATTTTTAAATGGGTTATTTTCACCAAGTAAATCTTCGAAATTTTCATTGTTTTTTGAAATAAATTCATTGGCTGTTTTATTCTTACTTTTAAATTCAATATCAGATTTGCCATTATTTTTATTTAGATAGGGCAATTTCTTAAATTTTAATACGAGAGCGTTTATCTGATTAACACTCACGGAATCGTCTAAATAAACATACATTTTCATCTGTGATGTAATGTCATTTTTCCATTTTGAAGCTCCAAGAATTATTTGAAAAAACAAACTTATGATGAAAGCTAAACTAGCAATCGATATGATAAGTGTTGAGTTTTTTTTGATGGATCTTTGTTTATTTGATTTCATCTGTATTTTTCAGTCTAGAAATGTCATCTCTTATTTTTGCGGCCAACTCATAATTTTCATTCATCAAAGCATCCATCAGCAGCTTATTTAAATCATCAAAACTTAATGTTGCTTTCGTGACTTCTAATTCTGGTTGCTTAACTGCATCAGTATTTATTTGTGCGTCGTGTATCGATAATGTCTCAAGTAAATTAGAATTAATTTTTATTGGTGCTTTTGATCTTAATGAGATAGCAACTGCATCAGAAGGCCTAGAATCAATATCAATAAAGGTATCATTGGCATTAACTGTGATAATGGCGTAGAAAATACCATCTATAAACTTAGTAATTGTTATTGAATCTATCGTCATGGATAATCCATTTAACATGTTTATAAAAAGATCGTGGGTTAATGGTCGACTGGGCTTGATACCTTCCATTTCTATCGTAATGGCTTGAGCCTCATTATAACCAATAACGATCGGAAATTTTAAATTTGAATTGTCTTTTGACTCAAGCAAAAGTATAAAAGAACTTGATCCAACGCTGCTTGGAAGTAAGTTTGCAATAATTAAATGTTGGATATTTTTCAATTGTTAAATAAAACCTAAATGTACGAAAAATGGCCTAAATTTAAACCTCTTCGAACAACTTTGTTAATTCAGGTACTACTGTAAACAAATCTCCCAAAACTATATAATCAGCATGTTTTATAAATGGGGCTTCAGGATCATTATTTATGACAACTATGGTTCCAGATCCATTTACACCTGCTAAATGTTGTATTGCTCCAGAAATGCCACATGCAATATATAGTTTAGGACTAATTTTTATTCCTGTTTGACCCACATGTTCGTGATGTGGCCTCCAATCTAAATCAGAAACAGGTTTTGAGCATGCGGTTGCTGCCTTAATCGTTCCAGCTAATTTTTCAATTACTTCCCAGTTTTGAGGATCTTTTAAACCTCTTCCAGCGCCAACAACAATTTCAGCTTCTGATAGCTGTATATCACCTTGAATTAACGATTCTTCGATAATAATGCTCGTCGAAGTATGGGCAGATGTTAATAGATCAATTTTTATTTCTTTAGTCTTTGCTTGATCATCTGGTATAATATCACCTGTGAATCCTTTTGGAAAAATGGCAATACATGGTTCAACGATACCATTCATTTTTGCTATTGCCTTACCAGAAAATATGGATTTGGAAAAATGAAAATGACCGTCTTCGAATTGCAAAGATTTTATATTCGTTATTAATTCGTAATGAAAAATCATCGATAATTTAGCTCCAATCAAATCATTTAATATTGATTTAGAGCTAAATATATGAGTAATGTTAGCATCCTTTAAATGGGAAACTAAATTATCTAAACAAGCATTAGTTGAAAAATAAATATGATTATCTATTACAAAACTAGTAATGGAACCTACCTTTATTGTGTCCGGAATGTTACAATTATTTATGTCTTGAACAGTATATAAATGTAATTGTATATCTGAGTGATTTTCAACTAAACTATTTGCAAAAGTTAACAAGGATTTAGAATTGTTCGTCAACTTATTTTGTTTGAAATCTAAAAAAACGGCTAAATTTATCATCTTAATTAAATTGTATATCTTTTTTTAATGCTTGAACTAATAAATCTAAATTTTCTTTTGGAATTAGTATTTGTTTTCTATTTGTTTCAATAACAGATTCATAGGTAATCTCAAAATTAGACTCATTGCTTTTCATTTCATATACCTTTAATTCTTTTGTTCTAGCCGTCATGATTCCTCGCATGGATGGGATTTTCCACTCAGCGATAGGTTCTTGACATCCCAATACAGCAGGTAGATTACATTGTATAGTTGATTTACCTAAATCAGTTTCAATTTGAACTTCAATACCTTCATTCTTTACGTCTAGCTTCATGACAGGGGAGAAATGATTGAAGTTTAATCCTGAAGCTACTAATCCATGAATCATTCCACTGTTATAATCAATAGCCTCTTTGCCCATTAGAATTAAATCAAAATTATTCTCTTTTACATAATGGCAAATTTCATTCGCTATTTGAATTGAACTTTTAGGGTCGCCATTGATCCGGATAGCATAGTCCGCTCCTAATGCCAAGCATTTTCTTATTAAAGGTTCCGATGATTCCAATCCCACATGTAATACAGCAACTCCCACATTTTCATTTGACTCTTTTATTTCAATAGCTCTAGACAATGCATAATCATCATATGGGCCTACTATAAATGTCAAATCACTTTTTTTAAGGAAATTATCTGATTCTTCTTTTGTAATTTTAGAAGTTGTATCAGGTACTATGGAAATGCATACTAATATTTTCATAATTTTTAATTTGTTATGCAAGCATACTATATTTTTTTAATTAATACAATATGAATCGTAAAGAATTTATCATTTCTGAGTTGATAAATAATCCTCAAGATCCCTTCAATCAATATTTACTTGCTTTAGAGTACTTAAAAGAAAATAATAGGGGAGAGGCTATTTCTTTGTTTAATAATATATATGAAAATTCTCCAAATTATTTGCCGATCTATTACACTTATGCTATTAATTTAATCGAATTAGGTGATGTAGTTAAGGCAAAAGAAATTATAAAAAAAGGCATCGAATTGGCAGTATTATTGAATAAAGAAAAGGTAAAAAGTGAATTAAATCAACTATTCGAATTGTATTTTGATTAAGAGTACATAATTTCTTCTAAATCTTTTTCAATGATTAGATTTTCAATGATAAATTTTTGCCTCTCAGGCGTATTCTTTCCCATGTAGTAATTTAATAATTGCTGGATTGTAAAATCTTTGGCTAATATAACGGGTTCTAACTTTATATTTTCTCCAATAAAATTTCCAAACTCGTCAGGAGATATTTCACCTAGTCCTTTAAATCGAGTTATTTCGGGCTTTGGACCTAATTTTTCAATTGCATTTCTTCGCTCTTCTTCATTATAACAATAAATGGTTTCTTTTTTATTTCGAACACGAAAAAGCGGAGTTTCCAATATATATATATGACCGTTACGCACTAAATCTGGAAAGAATTGCAAAAAGAAAGTTAAAATTAATAATCGAATGTGCATTCCATCTACATCAGCATCGGTTGCAATAACTATTTTGTTATATCTCAAATTATCTAAAGAATCTTCGATATCTAGAGCGTGTTGCAATAAATTAAATTCTTCGTTTTCATATACTATTTTTTTAGTTAGTCCGAAGCTATTTAAAGGTTTCCCTCGAAGACTGAAAACTGCCTGTAATTGCACATCACGTGATTTTGTGATACTTCCGCTAGCTGAATCACCTTCCGTAATAAACAAAATGGTATCATGCTTTGATTCAGATTTTTCGTCTGATAGGTGAATTCGACAATCTCTAAGTTTTTTATTATGTAGATTCGCTTTTTTGGCACGTTCATTGGCCAATTTTTTTATTCCTGCAATATCTTTTCTTTCCCGTTCAGATTGCAATATCCTTTTTAATATGGCATCTGCAGTGCTAGGATTTTTATGTAAAAAATTGTCTAATTCGGTTTTTATAAAATCACCTATAAATGATCTAATGGACATGGAATTAGAATCTGGAGATATTGTCGTGGATCCTAACTTAGTTTTTGTTTGAGATTCAAAAACAGGTTCTTGTACTCTTATGGCAATTGCACCTACAATACTTGCTCGAATATCTGATGGGTCAAATTCTTTTTTATAAAACTCTCGACATGTTTTAACAAGTGCTTCTCGAAATGAAGCTAGATGTGTGCCTCCTTGAGTGGTATTTTGACCATTAACAAAAGAATAATATTCCTCACCATATTGGTTATTATGAGTGATGGCCATTTCAATATCATTTCCTTTTAAATGAATTACCGGATAGCGATTCTCCTCAGAATTTGTTTTTTTATTCAATAAATCAAGTAAACCATTCTGAGAGAAATATTTTTCTCCATTAAAATTTATAGTAAGTCCAGCATTCAAATAGGCATAATTCCAAAACAACGAATCTAGATATTGAGGAATAAAATGGTAATTTTTAAAAATACTATTATCTGGTTCAAAAATTACATGTGTACCACTTTTTGAATTAGATGTTTCAATTCCATTTGATTCGCTTGTAAGTTCACCTTTAGAAAATTCAGCCCATTTGGTTGATCCATCACGATATGATTGTACCTTAAAATATTGTGATAATGCATTGGTGGCTTTTGTACCAACTCCATTTAATCCGACTGATTTTTGAAAAGCTCCTGAATCATATTTTCCGCCCGTATTTATTTTAGATACACAATCAATTACTTTGCCTAAAGGAATTCCTCTTCCAAAATCGCGAACCTCTACTTTATGATCTGATATTTTAACTTCAATCGATTTACCATTGCCCATCATGTGTTCATCAATTGAATTATCCATGATTTCTTTTACTAGTACATAAATTCCATCATCAACGGACGAACCATCACCTAATTTTCCGATGTACATACCAGGTCTTAAACGTATATGCTCTTTCCAGTCTAATGACCTAATACTATCATCATTGTAAACTACTTTTGGGGTTTCTTCTATTTCTTCCACTGATTAATGATTGCTTGATATTTGTTAATGGGTATTTATAATTAGTATAAAATTAACGAATTATGAGCTTTTTTTATAATTTTGTACTTTAATAAAAATATATAAAATGTTTAAATTAAAATATTTAACCTTAACATTTCTTTTAGCTATTAATTTTGCTACCCTGGGTCAAATCCTTCCATTTGGGATTCAATCACCCTCTTTAATGCGGCCTTCAAACTTATATAACTATACACCTAGTCAATCAAATGTTTCAAGAAGAAGTCAAATTCTTTCCAGTAGGGAGAAATCATATAATGATAGTATAGTTAGAAGTAGATCCAGTAAAAGTACCGATAATGATATCGATACAGCCATTGTAAGTTTAAGAAAAAAAATATTTGGTTTTAATATTTTTAGTAATAAAGTTGGAGCTTTTGAGCCTAATTTAAAAATAGCAACTCCTAAATCTTACATATTGGGTCCTGATGATGAGCTTATTATAGACATAAATGGTTATTCAGAAGATCATTATAATTTGACAGTCAATGCTGATGGATATATTAAAATTAATAGAATTGGTAATGTCTATGTTGCTGGTCTGACTATTGAAGAAGCTAAACAAAGGATTATATCAAAATTATCGCAAATTTTTATAGGATTAAAGCGAGAAGGCTCAGGTCCAAGTAAAACTAACCTATATGCAAGTTTGTCTTTAGGAAATATTCGTACGGTTAGTGTACTCGTACAAGGTGAAGTTATGTTTCCTGGCACCTATTCTGTTTCATCATTATCCCGGGTTATGAATGTGTTATATTTAGCTGGAGGACCAAATGAAAAAGGAACATTTAGGGAAATTCAAGTGATTAGAGATAAAAAAGTATTTGCAACAGTAGATTTGTATGATTTTTTAACTTCTGGTATACAGAAAAATGATATATCATTACAAGATCAAGATGTAATTAAAGTTGGCGTTTACAAAAAACGAATTGAAGTAAGAGGTAAAGTCAAAAGACCGGCAATTTTTGAATTAAAGGAAAATGAGAATTTGAAAACGGTCTTAGAGGAATTTTCAGGTGGTTTTTCTGAAGATGCTTTCAAAGATTTAGTCAAAATTACTCGTTACACCAATAGAGATCGTAAGCTTATTGATTTAAATGCTGATTTTTTCACTTCATTTTATCCGATTTCTGGTGATTTAATTCAAGTTGAGTCTATCGATGAAAAAAGATTTGATAATAAGGTGACGATTATAGGTGAAGTTTTTCGACCAGGCGACTTTTCTCTAGATAGTAATCCCACTTTATTAAAATTAATTGAAAGATCTGGAGGTGTAAGGGAAAATGCTTTTTTAGATCGTATTGTGATACAAAGAATAAATGCGGATTTATCTTTATCCAACTTATCGGTTAATTATAAAGATATTGTATCGGGAAAAAGTCCTGATGTTAAATTAGCTAGAGAGGATCAAGTCAATGTTTTTTCTATTTTAGATTTAAGAGAGAAATATACCGTAACTATTCACGGAGAAATTAATTTAAAATCGATTAAAAAAGCGTCTGATAATTCAAATGAGACTTTAAATCAAGAAAATAATAATAATAACACAAGTAAATTAGGTTCCAATCAATCTAATAATCAAAGAAAATCTCCAAATAGTAACCTTTCATATAACTATAGCCAAGATTCAGATTTAACCAATCTAAAAGATGAAGAC
>Ga0315899_10002657_pt1 | contig 19644 bp, 25 predicted proteins | sample LakEriMetagenome_2_FD_203518 | JGI IMG/M metagenome (GOLD analysis project Ga0315899, IMG submission 203518) | Freshwater fungal communities from buoy surface, Lake Erie, Ohio, United States - Buoy 4 MA112 | ecosystem: Environmental > Aquatic > Freshwater > Lake | place: USA: Lake Erie, Ohio... | reverse complement strand
CCCAGCCCCCATGCATAAGAGCCTCAAAATGTGGTGTGCTTGCTGGCCCAGCGCAAGGGCAGGCAAGGCATGGGCTGAGCGTGTGTGTGCAACCGTGTGCGCAACTCATATCAAATCCACTCTTAGTATATTGAAACAGGTATTAAATGCGCTGGGCCATTGGCATGGCTCGTGTGGCATACACAGCGTGTATGCCTCGTATGGCATGATGGCATGATGGCATTCGCATCTTGCGCATTAGCATCTTGCGCATTACCTACCATGTTGCGCACTACCTAGCATCTTGCGCATTACCTAGCATCTTGCGCATTAGCATGTATGCCATACCCTCTGCCCCGTACAGTGTTGGGCAAAAGAGGCCTCAAAAGAGGACCCTGACCAACAGAGGGCTGACAAGAGGGCTGAGCGCGAGGGCTCACCTGTAGCTGCCCTGCACCTCGTAAAGCTCCTCTTCCTCTTTGCCACTCGCTGCACACCCCCCGGCGCCGCGCGCTTCTTGTGGGTTAAGTTGGTCGCCGTAGACGTATGTGAGCTCTGCCACACGCAAGGATGCATGGTGAATGGACGATGAAATGATGCATCCCATGCTTCTGTTTCAAGACTACAAAGGATGGACCATGAAAGCATGCATGCAGGCAGGGACGTGCGGCAACGCAAGAGGAGTGCCACAAGAGGGGCACAGGCGGAATGGGCGGCGCACACTTATACCTGAAAGATTGTTGCTGGCACGGCAGGTGTGTCATGTGGCATGTGTCACACACACACAGTACACGCACACGAACCTGAAAGATTGTTGCTGGCACGGCAGGTCGGGCATTTCAAGTGCCGCCCCACCGTTCGCTGCATGTGTCATGTGTCATGTGTCATGTGCGGATGCCAAAAGGGGAAGGCAAAAGGGAGGCAAAAGGGAGACAAAAGGGACCAGGGCTGGCACCTTGACCAAATCTTTGCAGCATGGATAGCAGAGGAGATGTCCGCATGGTAGCATCACGCTTGCTCCCGAGCTTGTGCCCACATCATCCGTGCACACTGGGCACATCATCACCTCTGAGGAAGCGAAAACGTCGTCTTGCAAAAAGTTGTTCACTCCTCTGCCGTCCTCGCGCTCAGCCTGCAGGGCGTCAATGGCGGCAGAGTGCCGCACGTGTGCCTCTTTTCCCGTGTACGTTGCTGCCTCGTCGCGGCGCGCTAGGGCGGCAGCGGCAGCAGCATCGCGCTTGCGTTTGGCGGCGGCTTCCTGGGCTGCAACAAGATTGCTGAGGTATTTGAACTGTCCCTTGGCGCGCTCCATCTGTGAGCGCGCTTCTTGCCCTTCTAAATAAAGCAGCGAGCCCTTCTCCACCTCTTGCCCTGGCAGGAGGACATGAACGCGATTCATCTCATCGATCTCTTCGCCCTCTTGGGCCCAGCGCATGCGCTGCGTGGCCATGCAGAGCTCGTCCAACTTCTCCAGCCTGTGTGTGTGTTCCAGTTTTTTTTGGGGTAGGGTTTAGTCATGCCATCTTCTCGGGTTTAGGATTTAGGATATAGTCATGCCGTCTCCTCGGTGTGCCCTGCGCATGTGACTTCACCCGAAACCCTAAACCCTAAACCCCTGCCCCGCATGCCGTCGGCGTGTACACCCGTCCGATGAGACTATTGAGCAGACATGATGGTCATCAAGCACTCGCTCAAGGGAAGTCCGCCCAGCATGCGCAAGGCACACAGAGAAGCCGGCAATAGCATATACGCAGACACGGCAATAGCATGCACAGCTACGACACGCCAACACCACACCCAGACACCCTGGAGGCGTGGGCCAAGAATCGGATGAGCACCCCCCTCCGACCCTAAACCCCGCTAAAAGCCCTAATCCGCGCTGAGTGAGGGCAGCTTGCAGCGCACCCCAGGCGAGGAATGAGGAGCGGGAGAGGCATACCGCCGACGCACACACTGCTGAAAGGGATATGACGCACACACGAGACACACGTGGCACACGCAGCACTGAGGGATACCGTTCACGCTGCGACCTCCACAGGAGCTGCGCCTTATTGAACTCGCGGCTCAAGGCGTCCCACGTCTCCAGGTGCTCTCGCCCCTCCGTCATCAGGTCCTGGCACACACGCGGCAGGCCCAACACGCCAGGCCATCACTCTCTCACACACGTGCACGTCGGCAGCAACACGGCTTGGCAGCACTTGGCGGGCGAGCGGCTGGGTTGCATGTAAGGTTGCTCCAACAAGATGCGTGTGCTTCCTCCTCCTCCTCTAACACAACGCGCGTGCGTTCTAAGGTTGCTTCAACACAAAGCGTGTGCGTGCTTCAACACAAAGCGTGTGCGTGCTTCAACACAAAGCGTGTGCGTGCTTCAACACAAAGCGTGTGCGTGCTTCTTGTGCGTCCTTCTCCTCCTGCCGCATCTCACAAGAGCATCGACGCCCAGAGGCAGAGCACACGGGGCCAGACAGCCGAGGCAAGGAGGCAGGGAGGCAGGCAGGCAGGCAGCGCAGGCAGACTTGTCGGAAGACAGCGGCCCACTTGGGGGATGACAGAGCCAAGCACGCGCGGGGCAGACAGAGGCGTGTTGAAATGAGAAATGGCAAGTTGACATGGGCATGTTGACACGTCTACCTGGGCAGAGCGGTGGTTGCTAGACCGCACGGCTGAAGTTGCATGATAGGTAGCATGGTAGCTAGATGCTGACGTTGCGCCTGCTTGTCGCAGCAGGCGCAGCAAAAGACGAAGCACCACCTCCACCTCCGACCTGCCCACCCACGTGCGTGCACGTCACCTCCGGGTACCCGCCATTGCGGTGCAGGCACGTGTACCCGTGCCTGCACCTCTATGCCACTCACACTGGCAGGGATGAGAAGAGAGGAGGCAACAAATGGAGGAAACATGAGGAAACATGGGGAAACGCATGGAGGGCACACCCTCGAGACACAGACACCAAGTCGCACATTCAAAGACACATACTTGGTGCGTTCTGTTGTTCCATCGAGCCCTATGTTCTCGAGTTCGCGAGCAGTTGCCTCGCCGTTGTGGCCAAGACGCTGCTCCCACCACATAGCTGACTGGCCGCCGTCCTTGCGCGCCGTCTGCTTGTGTGCGCGCTCGGCGTTGTGGTGGAAGAGGGCGCACTTGTAGGCGTCCATGTGATCAGCGATTTGGCAGCATCTGCAACGCTGACCCGTCTTGAGAAAGTTTGCCTTGCAATCGCCACAATTGCCGCACTCGTACACGTCGCTTTGCGAAGGTGGCTTGCAGAGCTGCATCAGATGCGTCAGCAGCTGCTGGCGCTTCTGGTAGAGCATCTCCACGCGGGCCTGCAGCAGGAATTTGAGGCCCGCGACGTCTCGGAATCTGCCGACCATGGTGTGCTCATCCTGTTGGCGGCGGCGCTTCTTTGTGTTGGAGTACTTGTCGCTTTCTGACAAGACGTTCTCAACCTTGTCTAGCAGCTCCCTCCCGCCTCCATCTCTGTGGCCAAGGAGGTTGAGCGCTTCAATATACCAGCCCCATGCCGTGTTGCCCACATGTGGACGGGAGATCTCATCGCTGGCCAGCTTGAGACGCTCTGCACAAACGTTGACATTGGTGTCGTGAGCTGCTGAGTAGTCACGCCGGATCTTCTCTTCTTCGGCTGCTAGCTCGGTGACCGAGAGTTGCTTTCCTCCCACCTCCACCACCTCCTCCTCCTGCTCTCGCATCACACTGGCAAGATTGTGAACGGCATGGAGATGCGGGAGAGCATCTACACGTATGTGGTCGCCTTTGTGGGCGAGGAGGAGGACATTGCGGTAGTGCTGCATTGCCACCACCGGATTGTTTTGAAGCAGAGCCAGGCCAGCCAGACCGTTTTCAGCCGCCACGAGGAGGCGCTGTCCCTCCTCGCTTTCAACCTTTGCGCGCTGCCGCAACTGCTTCAGAATTTCGTCCATGGTTAGCACACTTTTATGAATCGACCGTACGCCCGAACCGCCCACCTGGGGATGACAGCACGCCTGTCGTAGCTTTAGCACCTGCTGCAGCACGCGCACCGAGGCGCGGTCGTCGAGCGTGGTCTGCTTCTTCCGCCGCAGGTCTTGCAGGACGCCGTTGACGGCCTGCTTACACTCCTCGTGCTGCCGCCGGTAAAAATGCGCCTCCACTGGCGTGAAGCGGAGCGTGAGTGTCTCCTCCGTTTGTGCCGGCAGCGAGATCTCATTCATTACGTCGGCCTTCTGTGTGCGCCAGAAGAGTGCGGCCACCCACGCGTGCGCCCTGGCCTTTGCTGCCGAACTGCCACACAAGTACGGGCGGAGAAGGGCGCGCGTCCAACACGTCTTGTCGCTCCACGGCCTTGCCTGCAAGAAGAGCGCAAGCCCGTACAAATCCTCCAAGCCCCTGCCAGTAGGCATGGTTATGCCCTATAGCCCCGTCATGCCGCCCTGCCCCAGTCTGTCCGTCCAGTTGTCCTCTGTACCATGCATATCCGCGCGCACACATACATGCACACACAGGTTCTTGCACATGCTTACACGCATACATGCACACTTTTGTGGGGAGACTTGAAGACAGGTAGGGGAGACTTTTCGACAGGTACCTGTTGACGGGCGTGCCAGTGACGCACCAGCGATTCACTGCCAAAGTGTGACACACGCACGTCAACGGGTGACAGCATGCGGTCACACCGTCAGTCTCAGCATCCTCATGTGACCGTGCGTCTGAGCATGCTCACGCCAATCTGCCACAGACAGCACAGACAGGTGGAGGCAGAGGAGGCGGCCTCGTGCCCTCTGGACCAGAGGGCACGAGGCAGAGCCCGTTCTAACGCGCGCGTCAAGCCAGTGAGCGCGTGCGTCGGGGCGCGGGCAGGAGGAGACAGGCAGCGTGGTAGACAGGCTCTCGAGGCTGCGTGCTCGACACGGCAAGACACACGGCCGCGAGCGCGACACGGTAGGCAACCGGCATGGAGTTTGGAGGCCATTTCTGCCGCTTTTGCTGTGGTGCTTTCAACCGTCTGTGCCTCGTCCAAGCACACCCGCCAAAACTCCACCTGCAGCAGCACGCTCGCCTCCGGCTTGTACCTCTTGCTTCCTCGAAGAACTCGCGCTGCAGCGTCGTCCGCCCCCCACCCCGCCCATACAACACCACACACCTCGTCACACAGAGCACTGGTGATAGGGCAACACGTGCATGTGCATGTGCATGTGCATGTGCATGTGCATGTGCATGTGCATGTGTATGTTTCAGATGACGAGGCATGTCAACATACACATGGAGAGGACGAGGAATGCGTGCACATTGAGATGACGAGGCTTGTTGACATTCAGAAGACGAGGCATGCGTGCGCGTGTCTTAGACCCACACGCCGCACCTCTACAAGTCAAATGTCAACGTGTAGAGGACGGGCGCAGCGTTGCCAAAAGCCAGCAACCTCCATGGCCTCCTCCCCCGCGCACACCACAGACAAACAGACACACCGCACGTGCAGAGACCCACACCCACCTGGAGCAGCTTGATAGTAGATGTCCGACGCGAGAACGTCGTAGGTGGTGAGGACTGTGAGAGAGGACGCGGGCGGTGGTCAGAACTAGGTTCGAGGAGGTGGTGGTGAGGACTTGGGTTGGAGGGCGGCAGTTCTTGGAGGCAGCAGGTCCTTCTTTTTCTGTACTGTCTGAGGAGACATGGGTGATGCGCCGGAGATCTACAGGCCTTGCCCTGAGATCTATAGGCCTTAGCTCATACTAGGCCTTAGCTTTCAGAGCTCACTGTCAGTTCATCTGAGCGCCTAGGGTTTAGCTCTAAGGGCGCACTGTGAGATGATCTCAACACACTCCGTTGTGTGTTGACACCAAGAGATTCTTTCACACAAGGAGATTCTCTAAGGCCCCACTGTGAGATGATCTAAGTGCGTTGCTCACGCGAATCGCAGGTTCAGGTGGGTGATTCGGGTCCGAGGGTTTGCGTGTTGCATGAGTGAGGTCCTAGGGAAGGGGTGTGCCATCGTGGCATGCTGCCTTACATTTCCTGATTCCTGAGGCATAGTTGCGTACGGGTGATATTCATGATGCGCACGTGTGGCGTGATGTGCGTGTGGTGTGGCGTGATGTGCGTGTGGTGTGGCGTGATATGTGCTTGATGCTTGTGTCCCGTCATGTTCATCCGACATTGATCTAGAAGCCTGAAATGGGCGCGACCGTCGCTGGATGAAGGGAGGGGAGACGGACCGATATCAGCGCTGGCCAACTGCTGGAGGGATACGGGGGCGGCATCTTTGGGCGGCGCTTTCAAGCCGTGGTAGCACAACACCTTGATGGCGTTGCCTTGTGTGTGCCGGAGGATTTCCTGGTGCCATTGCTCTCCAATGTGCGTGGGACAAACGATCAAAGTGGCCTTGATTCGAGGCACTGCCCTCTCCTCTTCCTCGGGCCGAGCTTCTTGCCGCTTGACTTGCCAGTAACGGCCGTTACAGCTGCCAAAGAGCCCCGCCGGTGCCACCTCGAGGCTCCTGTCCTGATCCTCACAGGCGTGGGCATGCTCGTGACAAGTGTGCACATGCTCGTCACAGGAATGCCGAGCGCGGGTGTCCCAACCCTGCGGGGCACGCAACCGGCCACTGTTGACAGCGATCCACTCATCGCACGAGTCATCTCCATGATAACGAACCAGCACTTTTCCGGTCAGGCTCGATGGAGGCGTCGGTCGAGCAGCCTCGTCCGGAGTGTTCGTGGCGTCGTCGGCCAGCATGTCGGGTTGGGGCACAGTTTGAATGATGCGCGCCTTATAATAATCTTGTTCCTCCTGTGCGCAAGACGCGCAGCAGACTCAGCAGCCGTGTATGCGCGCAGGCGGTGCCACACGACCAAGCAAGCCAGCACAAATGAACGGGAGCAAAGTGCTGGCGGCGCAGGGGGTGGCCTTTGGCAGCAGCACGTGAGGGCCTATTGCCAACAGCACCGCCTGACCCCACAGCCTCACCCCAGAGCACTCGAGCCAATCGCACAAATGCCACTCACCTCACACCACACTTCCACAAGAGATCCCTGGCACAGGGAGTGAGGAGCGGCTGTGGCATGAGTTGGATGAGTGAGGGTGGTAGGTGACGTGCGAGCCTTTTTGCTCGTGGAGGATGGAGAAGGGGCAAGAGGCGAAGCTGGGCGCTTGCTGGCGTTGCTCTGCCGCCCAGCAACCGAGTGAGATGATGGGCGCACAGGGTCCAAAGATTCCACGCCCCTTCCCTCAAGGTTCGGGAAGCTTGCCTCCTCCACCTCATTCTTTCCCGACAGCTGTCGGGAAAGAATGAGGTGGAGGAGCTCCACAGTTTTTCCCAGACCCATCTCGTCGCACAGCACGCCGCCGCGCACGGTGTCAGTGTCAAACGTTGGCTCTGTGCACACGTGCCCTGTCCATTCGGAGTAGTAGAGCCTCTCGCCGCCCAAGCACTCGACCACCACAAGCAGGGGATGCAATCGCGCCGGGCGACTTGCGGCCAATTCCTCGCGGTCCAGCATCCTGCAGCAGTGCGAGCGGTGCGTGCTTGATCAGCAGCTGTCTTTACTACACATTGGAGCTGAGAGAGGCCTAGGCACATGGGAGAGAGGCCTAGGGACATGGGAGAGAGGCCTAGGCACATGGGCAACTGACCACTGAGCTGCGCGTTCTTGGTATGGTCTCAGTTTCGGCTTTAGGGCAGGGTGAGGGGCGGCACGCGGCTCGGTCAGCGGGTGCTTCATTGCCTCGTGAAGCCACAGCTTTTGGGAGCGGAACCCGACCTCTTCGAATTCGTCCGCTGGCATGGCAGCCTGTTCTCCTCGGTCGACCAAGGCTGGCTGCAGGCAGCCCATGATGACGTGCAGGTCATGAGCGTACTTGCGACAAGTATGCATGTCCTCCAGCTCCACTACATCAAGCACCCTGCGCTCGATTGCGGCAGCCTTGAGCCGTACAGACACGCTCACATCTTGGAACGAGGCAATTCCATGTTCTGAACCTGACGACGCGCGCAGCTCGACGAGACCTTCCTTTACCAGCTTGTGCATTGACAACCAAGTTGCCTCCAGTCGGACAGGCGCGGTTTTTTTGCTGTTTGCCCTCGCGCTCCCCCACCCTTGCATCGTACCAGTGTGAAGCTCCCGCCATCCAGTGCCCTCATCGCCATAATCCTCATACACGCTCAGGCAGCAATAGCGGTCGTTGCCCTCCCCCATCAGCCGAAGATGCACATCGCCCTCCTCGATCGCATCGCCGCCGGTGATGCCACTCTTGTGGCCCTGCGCTGCGGCAGGGAAGATGCGTAGCTCCCCGAGCACCAGCTCCTGTCCACCTCTGGTCTGCACCAAGCGCGGCAGCTGCCTCGCGGGCTCGGGCCCCGTTGTCTTCACGACCTCACAATTCCACTTTGCCCGGTGCGCCCCGCCGCCATCGCCTCCATTCGTTTTCATCATGTCGCAAGTCTGTGCACCTGGGACGGTCACGGAAACGTTTATGATCGACTGAAAACATAGAAATAGTTACGCTGAGAACAAGTTCTAAAGAGAACACTTTCTAAAGATCTCTAAAAAAACTTGGCTCTGGTACGGATATGGGGTTTCCACAAGAATCCTAAACGGTGCGATTTAATTCGGAGCCTAAACGGTACAAAAGCGTTTCCCTTTCGGCCTGAGGTGGCCCGTTTAAGGAAGAATCACGAGCATGGAGGTGGAGCTGGACGCCTCCATCGCGTGCGGCAGCGCCTCAGACGGCGCGAGTGCAGAGGTAGAGACCGACACCGAGGTGCTGGCGCTAGTTTGCCCGGTCATGCCCGCAGGAGGCTTCCAGGTGGTCGGTGACGAGGAGGCGGAGAGAGAGCATATGAGCGCTCTCAGCATACGCCGCGAGTCCCTCAAGTTTGTGCTCGCGCACACACTCACGAATCTGGCCTACTTTACGGAGCAATGCAAGTCCAACCCGTCCTGCGAGGTCCCCTCATCCCCCCCCCCTTCTCTCCAACGCTGTGACTCTCTCTCTCTCTCTGTGCGTTGCGAGGAGGCGAGGCTGCGTGCAGTCTCTCACGAATGTCGTTTCGATGTCTTTGTTGGCGGCGGGGGAGGACGTGTGGCAATGACAGGTGGAGGGTTTGGCGCGGTTCCATCAAGACCGCCTGATGCAGGTGCAGGTGGAGCTCAAGTTCGTGCGTCAGGAGATGAAGAAGCTGCACCGTGCAAAACTGCGACCAATGCGCGCCCGGAGACAACTGCTGCGCTGCACGTCTTCGTCTACGATCATGAACAGCCTGGATCGGCAAATTTACTCTGACATGATCTTTCCGCTCATCGCGGCCGCAGACGGCGCACGCGCTCGCCTGCTGCCGCAAGTGTGCAAGAGCTGGCGCCAGTGCTTTATGTTGACAAAGTGCAATTGGCATTTGTTTGCCGTGACCCAGGCCATCAAGGACTTTGGCAAGCTGGCCAGGTTCTTGCACGGTGCGCATCGGCTGAAGGAGCTCCAACTTGTCTGCCAGGAAGGCGCTGTTGTTGAGTCGCCTCACAGTCTCCGTACTCTGCTTTCTGCGCTGACCATGCTGCAAGGTTTGTCGCTCATTGCGCCGGGACGTGCCATGTGTGGTAAGCAAGAAGCCCATCACCCGCCGCGCGCCCATGATGCGCCCATCCGTTGCCACTGCTTGACCAGTCTGGAACAACAAGCACTGGGTCTGACGGGCTGCTGGCGTGAGGATGCTTGCTTGCTGGCATCAGTGAGCATGCCCGTTCTTCAAGACTGGCCAAGCCGTGAGGATGCGCGTAGTTGCAGACAGGCCTGGTTAGCATGTTGAAGACGGGCCTGGTTGGCATGGCCGCTTGCTTCTTGCGCCCAGCTCTCGTGCGCCCAGCTCCGCCTGTGCTTCTCATTCCTCCGCCCGAGTCTAAAAACAAGGAACCCCTCTGACCCTCTGATGGCAGCAACGGCGGTCACGAGCCCAGCTCAGCCTTGCCTTCTCACTCCTCCCCACACGCCCACACGCGTGCAGCGACGACAATGGAGGCAATCGGCACGAGCGTCACATCGCTCTCCATCCAGTCTGCAACCGAGCTTGACGCATCTGTGTCTCAGGTCACACATACACACACACTCTCTCCCTCCATCGCCCTCTCTCGCTCCTTCTCCTCTCACCCAGCAAGCGGATGCAACGGGAGGGCGGGCAAGCGCGGGCAAGGGAGGGCTCAAAGCTTGTCTGGAGTGGCGTGTGGCGGGCTACACGGGTGCAAGGCGGCGTGTGGCGCTACTTGCATGCCGCTACTTGCACGCGTGTTGCGCTGCACGCACCCTAAACCCTAAACCCTAAAGGCTAAACGCGGGTGCAAGGCTTGTCTAGAGAGGGGCTACCTCCCTTGTCTATAGTGCCGCTGCCGAGATGCTACCCAGCCTCCCAAACACATCTGCCCTTTGGAGGCAGGCCTCCGCCTTTGGAGGGATGCTCGGGCTCGTCACTGATTGGGACGATGCAGGTGCTGGGGCATCGGCTTGATGCTCTCCGCTGCCTGCGTCTGGTGGACGTGACCAACTTGACGGACGACGGCCTCATGGGCATGCTCAGCGGCCCAAGGATGACGGCGTTGGAGGAGCTCTCCCTGTCGGGCTGCCTCAAAGTGCGCGGCGCAGTCCTTGCCCAAGTCTGCTCCCGCTTCCCCTCCCTCAAGGTCCTCCTCCCTGCAGCTGCGCGCCCACGCCCACTTGCTGGCGCATGAGCTGGCGACGCTAGCACGACCTTGCTCCGACTCCTTGCTCCAACCTCGCTACCACCACCTTCTCTTCCATCTTCTCTCGCCCCTTTCCCCTCTGGAGAGACGAGTCGGACTAGGAGCGCGGCAGGATGTGCGAGTCGGACTAGGAGCGTGGCAGGATGTGCGCCTGCGATGTGCGCCTGCGATGCAGAGTGTGCCGCACGCCTGTGTGTCCACGGCGCATGTGTGTGGCGCACGCCTGTGTGTGGCGCACGCCTGTGTTTGCGCCTTGTGTGGCCCACGTCTGCATGTGTCTGGCCTATGGCCTCTATCGCGTGTGCCTACCCTAGGCGCACGCCCTAGGCACACGAGGGGAGGCGCACGCCCAGGCTCACGCCTTGCCTGTACCTTGGACGCAAAGAAGGCAGACAGAAAGCAACACCCAGTGAACACCCATTGGAGTAAACAAGTACTACACAGGCACTCTCGATATCGCGGAGCCCGATCAGGGCAGCACACCTTGAGTGCACCTCGAAGCTCACCAATCTCCAGGCCCTCTCAGTCACGGCGTGCGCGCGCACAGACACCACGCCCATACTAAACGTGGTGCGCAACAGTCGGAGGCTTTCCTCGGTTCGTGTCCGCTTCCTCGTGCCCTCTTCTCTGCTCTGCCACAGGCCTGTGGCGCTTTGGCGGGCACTTGCCTTTGCCTTTGTCTGTGCCTGATGGCATATGGGGAGTGGGGCAGGTGGCGCTATGGGACGTGGGCCCGCTCAATGACGAGGGCCTCCAACGTGTGATCGAGGCCCAGCCCTTGCTGACGCGCCTGCAGCTGGGGCCGTGCACTTCACTGACCGAGGTCTTGGTGAGCGCCATTGTCCTCAAGCTCCCGCATCTCACTCACCTCGCGCTCTCGGGCTGCTCGTTGCTGTCCGACGGCGCGCTGGTGTGCATTGCAGAAGGGCTGCCGAGCCTCAAGTCGCTGCTACTTACCGAGGGCGCTGGTTTCGCCGACCCGGTCCGTCTTCTGTCCCTCAGTCCCCTCATCCCAATACCCGCCCCTCTCCGTGCCCGTCTCCCACAAGCCGCCCTTGGACTCCCCCTCCCCCCCCGTGCTCTTTGGCTTGCTCTTTGGGCGCTCTCTGCCTGCTCTTCTGCAGCACTTTGCCCCCTCGCCCGCGCCCTCCTGCCCCTCCGTTTCCCCCGCCCGCTCTTTGTCTCCCCTTGCTCTTTCCCCTTCTTTGCCCTTCTGTGCGTGGTACTAATGTGAAGCGTGGCAACCGCATGAATGGAGAAGAGGGAGAGGTTCATGAGGAAGAGGACGAGCGTCAGAAGAGGAAGAGCGTCAAGAATCTCCTCGAAACATGCATCCTAGTGTCCCTCGAAGCATCCACCCGAAACCCTAAACCCTAAACCCTAAACCCTAAACAGGGTCTAGTGGCCCTGGAAGGATGCACGCAGCTCCAGGCCCTGTCACTTGATCCCGTCAGTGGGGCCACGGCGGCGGGCCTGATAGGGCTCTGTGACGCCTGCGACTCCCTCGAATCCCTCATGCTTGCCCACTGTCCGCGCGTGAGCGAGCAAGTGATACTCGAGGTCTTTTGTTTGAGGGCTTTTGATGCTGCTTGTGATACAGCATGTCTGGCTTTGTCATGTGAGACCACATGTCTCCCTTGTCATGTCATCTGTCATGTCTCCCTTGTCATAGTAGGATGTTTGCCTTGTCAGAGTCTTTGAGTGCCGTCATATCGTCACTGCAGTAGAGCGCATCCTTCTTTTTGAAGACTCTTCTGCCGTGTCATGTAGAATATACGTTCATGTCCTACTATATGCTCGTGTCATACTATATGTTGATGTGATACTACATGTGATGCTGGAGAGGGAGGCGACGAGGCGAGAGGCGAGAGGCAAGTCTCTTGCAGCCGCTCCAGGCGTTTCTCTATTTGCCGCAAGGCATTGCGGGTCTCATGCCGCCTTGCTTGCGTGGTTGTCTGTTCGCGGAGGCAAGTGGGTGCGGCAGAGGGGTCCCTGCCGCACGTTAAAAAAAATGGAACTCGCCATATTAGCGAGTGCCCATGAGGTTGCAAGAGCCGGCTCCGCCGGCGTGCACTTTAACGTGCGGCAGGGACGGAACAACCCCTAAACTGAAAACCGGAACAAACAAGGGGCGCTCAACTTTGTACTTTGAGCGTCAACACACTGTGTACTCAACACACTTTGTACTGCCCACACCTGCGTCAACGCCCTCCGCACCAGCACTGCGCTGCCCGCTGGTTGAGCGAGAGGTTGTTTGAACAAATTGAGCTCGAGGGTGCTTGTGCCAGCACGGCGGCGTGCACATGCAGTCGGTCTTGATGTCCAGCGAGTGCAAGAGCGTGTGAGGGTGGCGAGGGCGCAAATGCGCCTGTGCAGCGCCGCCTGTGCTGCGCGTGCCAACAGCCCTTACCAGTCCATGAGGCCATGGGTTCAAGTGAAATGGACGAACTCGCACGGGGGGCTAACTCGCACGGGGGGGCTGCGGCAACAGATGCTGCGGTGCTGCATGCGCGTCAAAGTGCTCATGATGACGCACGTGCCGCCACTGTCGGAGGAGGGACTGTGCCGTCTGCTCGAGTGCTCGGAAGCGCTCGTATGCCTGGCGCTCCTTCCGCCTCCCACGTCATCTCCAGGCGAGCCCTCCCCTCACGTTCCGCTACCCACCGTGTGTCTGAGAGCGCGCCGTGTATTTGGGTGTATGGCCGTGTATGGCGTATCGCCTGTGGCTTGTGGCTGCCGTGGCGCATCCTTCAGGCGTGCCTCCGTGCCTCGTATTGTTTTTATGGAGGGGCCGACGCTTGATGACAACGGTGTGGAGGAGGAGTTGGTGTGGAGGAGGTGTTGACCTGGACGTGGCTTGGCTTGACCGAGGTCTGCACGTGGCTTTGCTTGACGTGTGCGCTGACGTGTGCGCCAAGAATCGGATGAGCGCCACCCTTGGCCAAGAAATGGATGAGCGCCACCCCTAGTCAGGGCCCTGACCCCCGCGGTCACCGCCGCCGCCGCCGTGCGGGGAACAAAAAAAGCCCTAACCCCACGCGCGTGACTTGACAGCAGAGCGGGTTTGCTTGGACAGGAGAGGGCCCGTCACTATCAACCCTTAAGCATCACGTGTGCATCAACGCTTAAGCGTTTGCTGAAGCATCACCGTGTGGGTGCAACACAGGCGACTCTAGCATCCTCCGGTGCCCCGCTGTGTGGCGCGCACACGGCAGCTTCCCAGACGCGGTGGTCATCACTGACTGGTTAGACTTTGACCTCGTCCTCGATGCCTTTGTGCCGGGCCTCGATGACGAGCCGCATATGCGGCACACGGTATGCCCTCCTAGAGGCTCCTAGAGTATGCCTTGATATGCCCTCCTAGGGCTAGAGGATGCCCTCCTAGGGCTTCCCCTGCCTCTTTACCGCTCCTTCCCCCAAGGCCGCTGCGGCGCTGGCTGGACGCGGCGCCCCGCGTCGCCTCGCTCCTCACTTTCCTGCACCTAAAAGCGTTCTCTCTCCCGAATTCTCTTGCATTCCTCCTGCCCCCTCCTGCCTCCTCCTGCCTCGTATCTCTTCCTGCCTGTCTCTCTCGCACCTTCTGCTGCTAGGGTGGCTGTGGGATAAGCCAGGTGCTGCACGCGCGCGCGCGCGTGCTCACACACACACACACACACACACACACACACACACACACACTGCATATAGCAGGTGCTGCACGGGCTGTTCCCAGGTGGGCGGCAATCGGATTGGAGCACTGAGGATCCATGCTTGGCTGCTCGCCGCCTGGTTTCTTCAAAACCCTAAAACTAAACCTGGCCTACGCCTGTAACAGACGCGAGTGCTCCTCCATGGTAGCTCATGCACCCGTGTGCATCCTCGAGGTGCTCTTTGGCATGCTGGCTGGCGAGGTTGGCGTGCATGGCGGCGGACGCGTGTGGCATAGGGCGTGTGTGGCATAGGAGAGCCCAACTTGTGTGGCACACCAAAGCATAGCATGTGTAGCTTGTGCGCTGCCCAACGTCAAGTCACGCATATGGGGCTCGGAATTTGAGAGGGACTGAGAGTGGCATGTCGGCGCGTACCTCGAGTTACGCCGCGTTCCTTGCCGCCATGCCGCACCGTCGCTTTGCCCACATGCCACAGATGCATGCGTCTTCACATGCATGCCTCTTCATTTGTCCACGCGTGTTTTCATGTGCATGCGTTTTGTCAACTGACGCATGGCGTTGTGACGCATGGCGTTGTGACGGGGTGGGGACGACGGAGGACAGGTGCAAGACTTGCTGCTTCGCTCCCGTTCCGCCTCCTGCCAGCAAGGCGCCTGGGGAGGGGACGAAGGAGCGGGCGGACATTTGACTGGTCTAGGTCGCCTCCGGTTGCTTCGGGAGGCTGTGCAGCTCCTGCTTGCCTCTGAGGACAACAATGGGCAATCACGCGTCCTGCTGGAAGCTGACACCGAGCTTGACGCTCTCGAGGCCTCCGCCCATTCTTCCGATTCGTGAGTGTCTTTCTCCAAGCGGGTCTTGTTTTTTAGTTGCGCCCCACCCGCTTTGACTTTGCGCATGTGAGGGCGCGGACGGATGCGTACAGCATCTGTATCTGCATGCGTGTGCTTGCATCTACGCATCTCCGCCATCCACTTAGCTGCATGCACACAGAGCATTCAAGGGTGCTTCCTATTGTGCAGGAGGCATCTTGCGCGCACACGCCCCGCCGAGATGGCGCGCAGGAGCCGCCGAAATGTCGACATGGGACTGCCATGGGCAGCAGCTGCAACACCTAGCGTTACGTCAAGGTCAACCTTGCCTGGCGCTCATTCATTGACGGCAACGTCAAGTGCTGCACTTCCGTCAACGTCAACCACGCCTGCCGTTGATCCTGCCGCCCGTCCCGCCGCTGCGCCTGCCTCTGAAACACAGACGGAGTCGCAGATATTGAACTGGGTTTCCGACCCTCTTGACCTCACGGTGTCCCCTCATGGTGAAGAGGTGTCACTTCATCACGTGTCCCCTCATGGTGAAGAGGTGTCCCCTCATCACCTCAGCCGTGTCGAGATGCGTCCTCTATTGGTTCCACAGGATGGTCAAGGTGGTGTGGTGGATGGTGCGGCTGGCGCTCCGTCTGCATCAGGTATTGCAAGGGTTGGGGGTGGAGCCGGTGGCATGGGGGGAGGAAGAGGGGAGGGAAGAGACCGTGGGAAAGGGAAAGCTAGTGGCTCGGCAAGAGGTCTCCGCCATGGACATGGCACCCCCCATAGCATGCACCGTACCTTGGTGTCGCATGGCAAGCTCGATTGCGTGCCGAACTCTTCTTGGCTTGAGGACTCCTGCCTTGATGAGCACATGGAGCACGGTGCTGCCAGCGGGTCACGAGGTACACGTGCCACGCCAAGTGCAGTTGCTGCTGCTGGTGGGGGTGGTGCTTCAGCTGCTAGAGACGGCGCTAGCGTTGCTGGTGCTTACAGTGGAGCAGCAGGTGGGTCCAAGGCGGTGGCTCGAGGGGCAAAGTTGATCGGGGATGGGGCTTCGGGTGCTTCAGGCGCTGATTCTGGCGTTGCTTCTGGCCGTGTGCGCTCCACGTCGGTTGCAGCGGGCGTTGAAGGTTTAGCACAGTCTACATACCCGGGTGGCACGCCTGGCTCTGGGGCAGGCGCCTCGTTATCATGCCCCGGCTACGATGCAGATACTGGATCCGCGTTTTCCAACGGCATCGTGTCACGGACAACGCCATCAGGTGATAGAGCTTCGGGGCCTTTGTGTGTTGCTGCTGCTCCTCATTCCTCCCTCCTGGAGCCTGCAGGTCCTGCACGAAGGCAAAGCACGCGAGGCCGTGCTGCAACGCGGCTCAATCATGTGGCAGCACACAGAGCAGGGGCATCCGTACAAGACACCAGTTGCAGCGCAGTGGGCGGGACCGGGCAAGTTCTTGATGGTTTTTGCCAGCGGGAAGAAGAATGCACGCTGCAACGATTTCAACGCCTCTTTCCCGCTCGCATCTCGGCGCGGCTTGTGGCGCACACGGTTGGTCGTCGGGCCTCGGAGTCTGCCCTCAGCAGCTCCATCATCCACATGTATCATGGCTTGCTCGGTGAAAGACAAGAGCTCGCGGCGCGTGCCGGCACTGAAGCTGCAACAGGCATGGCAAGCGCGCAGGGAGGAGGAAACAGGGACAACAGCGAGTGCCAGTTGTGGCCTCCGTCCAACATGCAGGGCGCCGACTATGCGCCCTTCCCTATGTGGCCGTGGACCGGAACCCCAACCTCCGCACCAGGTTCGCGTCACCCGCCTCCCCTCGTCGTGTCTCTTGTGTAGTGTGGTGCGGCCCCAGGTGTGCGCGGCGGCCCGGCGCGCGCCGAACGCGCCGGGCTGGGCGCCAGGGCATGAACTCCGCGCTGTGTGCTCAGGTGGTAGCTCCCAAGGGCAGCAGATGCTGTACTCGTACCCGATGCCGCCAGGGAGCTTGGAGGTGATGCAGAGTTACCCACCTTACCCGTACCCGGGAGCCATGATGCCGGGCATGCCGATGATGCCGCCGCTGTCGTCCAAGGCAGCAGCAACACCCGCATCCACGTTGCAAGCGACCTTCGCCGATGCTTTTCTGGGTGATTTGATGGAGGAGGAGGGGCCAGCTGAGGATGATGCACCTGGGCTCGCGTGAGATGTCATCACGGACACGCCAGGTGGGGGAGCAGCGCCGTAAAGGTGCGCTGTTAGGCCAGCAGCCGATTGCATCCTTGGTCGTGGTCGAGAGTTCCTTCCTTTGTCAAGCCTCAGTTTTTTCAGAACGGTGAAGACGGACCGCCAGAGAGAACTGGCAGAGCTGCTCGTTTATGCTATGCGGCCAGCTTTAGTGTCGGGTAACACCGCCTCTGAGCGCTCGGGGCCCAGCATATGACGGCGAGTACCGGGATCCCAAACCGATCTCCTGAACGACGGGTGGGCAGAGATCATCCCTGGCCGCCGATGCGCAGCGCGGCAGATGCTGCGCGGCGACAATCCGCCGCCGCTCCCATGTGTTCCCCACGGCGGAAAGCCTGCGGTGCCAGTGCCCCCTGCAGCGAGAGTCCGCAGAAAGTCCTCGCCATGCAAGAATAGCACTGGATATGCGCATGGTGCCATGATGCGGAGCCTGCTTGCGGGCGACGCGCTGCACCCCCAGTGAAGGAGTATCGTTCCTAATCTCTTTCTCAGTGAATGAGTCTCGTTCCTAATCTCTCTCTTGAAGGAGTATCGGTCCGGTTTATCTCTCTTCAAGAAGTATCGTTCCTAACACCTCTTTCCCTCTCACTCGCGTTCTTGTGGGACACGGTGGACAGCGACCTGCACGACCTGCACGTGCTCAGAGCTTTCCTCCGTTACCCGACCACTTTGTGTTTACATATGTCAAGATGATTTGATGTTTGCATACACATGACTCCCGCAGGCGGAGCCGGTTCAAGCGTCCCTCCTCGCACCCTGGGCGCTTGTGCGCGGCTGCGGCGCTTGTGCCCGCGCGCGCAACAGCAGTGTAATGGCACCCCTTTCACTCTCACTTTCCCTCTTCGCTCCATCTTCTCTCCATCTACTTTTCTGCCGTCTCTCGTCCTTCTGGAAGAGAGCGCGCGGGCGCGCGTGCGGGAGAGAGAGAGAAACTCCGAGAAAGAGAGAGAGACGGGGGATAGGCTCTAAAGAAGAGAGAGAGCGAGAAAGAAAAAGCGAAGGGGGGAGCGGGTGGGAAGGGGAGAGAGATGGAGGTAGGGGGAGAGAAGTGTGGCAGGAGACAGGAAAAGAGTGTATGGGTCGGATTTTCGCGGAGGAAAACCCCGGCTCCGACGCGTTTGTGCCCCGCGAAAATCAGATGAGGGCGTGGCCGTGCACCTTTTCATTTTCCAACCTCATGGGCCGCCGCTGCGCGGGGGCAAAAAGCAGCAATAGATGCGAGGCGGCAAACCGCCGCTGCGCGGCAGCAATCCGCCGCCGCTCCAAGACTTCCACCGAGGACGTGGCCGGTCCGAGGAGGGATGCTTGTGCCCGCTCCGCCGGGACCACATGCATGGCCCTAACAGCAGCGTGTGACCACCTTCTCAATCGTCGAAACACGCCATGTCGACCAGCTAAAGTGTATGCTTGCTTTTTGCCGTCGAAAGATAAGTCTTTCCGCGTTTGCTTTCACGCGCTTTTCTCTTGCGGCATGTGCAAGGTATTGGCGCCACTGGACTAGTGCAAGGGAAGCAGTGTGCTCCGCCATTCGGGAAAGAAGTTGTCCCAAACCGATCCTGTTCCGACACTGGAGCATGGCATGGTGGCACCATTTGTGAATGCATCTGGATGCTGAGCGTTTGTTCCTGGCCTCAAGCATCAGCTTGGCCTTCCTCCGGTTTGCTCTACTGTAGAGAGCGCAATCGAACCATTTTCGATAGGCATACGAAAGATATTGGGAAAACAGGTGCTGTGAAAGTCCAGATATTAATGCCTTCAGTCTGTCGAGGTTCTCCTTCCTTTGAGCTCTAATACTGACACACTCGGACCATGCAAGGAATCTGTCTGAGATGAGCAGTGTTCTGCGTTTCACGGCTCCACGCTTAATCGCCACCGAGGTTCTATGTCCAAGTCCTTCCACCGCGTCACACCAGCGCTTATAGGCAGATGCAAGGGCGGCTTCGAGGAGTCTTGCAATGATCCCTTGCACACCTCGTACGCATGCCATCTTGCGTGCTTGTTGTGCTTTGTCGCAAGATGCCGCCACAGCGGAATCGTGCCAAATCACAAAGTAAAGCATGAAACTGCATTTTTGGCGGCGAAGCGCAACGCTCACGGCCTTGTTGGCCTTAGACTTGACTTGTTCTACGCCCTCTCGCCATGCCTGTAATACTGACCTTAACTTGCAGCCCAGCTCACGTTTAAGGAGAAGTTCTCGGAAACGTTGCGCAACTCTTGTGGTCATCGCCCTCAGTCGTTTCGCTTCAGCAACGTGCTTTCTCCAG
>Ga0315899_10002656_pt1 | contig 19645 bp, 14 predicted proteins | sample LakEriMetagenome_2_FD_203518 | JGI IMG/M metagenome (GOLD analysis project Ga0315899, IMG submission 203518) | Freshwater fungal communities from buoy surface, Lake Erie, Ohio, United States - Buoy 4 MA112 | ecosystem: Environmental > Aquatic > Freshwater > Lake | place: USA: Lake Erie, Ohio... | reverse complement strand
GGTCGGGGCCGGGGTTGGGGTAGGGAGATGTATCGGGTTGAGGCCTATGGTGCGGGCCGCAGGATGGGCGCATGAAGCTGCTTATCTGGTCCGTGTTGCTACCGTTCGCGCTCGGTGCGGCCGAGGTGAAAGAGGTTGAGGTCTGCGTCTACGGCGCCACGCCCTCCGGCATCATGGCCGCGGCCGCGGTGAAGCGGGCGGGCCGCTCGGTCGTCATCGTCGAGCCGTCCCGCTGGGTCGGCGGCATCCTGGGCGCCGGGATCAAGCCCTTGGAAGATTGCCCGAATCCGGCGGCGACGGGCGGGATGACGAAGCCCTTGCTGACGACGCTCGGCAATTCCCCCGAGATCATCCGTGCGTCCTTCGAGCAGCTACTGAAGGACCGCGGCATCGAGGTCGTCCGCGAACTGCGCGTAGGTTCCGTGGAGCAGTCCGGCGCGAAGATCCTGTCGGCGTCCTTCGACTACGCGCCTTTCGACGCCACGGGCTGCCCGCCTGTGGTCGCCACCGAAGTCGGGCGTCTCCGCGTGAAGGCCAAGGTGTTCATCGACGCGGGCTACGAAGGCGACCTGATGGCCCGCGCGGGCGTGCCGTATCGCGTCGCCCGTGAGTCCGCGGCGGAATACGGCGAAGAAGCCGCCGGCGTCCGCGAGCCGGTCGAGCTCACGCCGATCGACCCTTACGTGAAGCCGGGCGACGCCGCCAGCGGCCTGCTGTGGGGCGTCACGAATCGCTTCGCCGAAACCGTCGGCTCGGCCGACCCGTACATCGAGGCCTATAACTACCGTTACTACGTCACGTCCGATCCGGCCCGTCGCGCACCGCTTACGCCCCCGGCCGACTATGACGCGAAGGACTACGAACTCGTGGGGCGTTACGTCGAATACCTGAAGGCGACCTACGCCGACGCGGCCGAACTGAAGAAGCGCCTCGCCCGTATCTTCCCCGGCTGGATGAACGCGGGGGAATATAACTACCACCGCAACTCGCTCATCACGATGGCCCCGGTGGGCATCAGCTATCTTTATGCGGATGGCGACTATGCGGCGAAGGCGAATGTCTGGAAGGCCCACCAGGATTATCTCCGCGGGCTGCATCACTTCATGAGCACCGATGCGCGCGTGCCGGCGGACTTCCGGCAGGAGACCGCGGCGCTCGGCCTCGACCTCCCGCGTCATCCCGACACCGCGGGCTGGCCCGGTCAGCTCTATGTGCGCCTCACGCGCCGGCTGCAGGGTCGTTATGTGATCACCGCGGCCGACGTCTATAACCGCACGCAGGTCGACGACCCGGTGGCGCTGGCCCAATACGGCATCGACACCTATCCGTCCCGGCGCGTCGTGGTCGAGAAGGACGGCCGGACCTTCGTCGGCCTGGAAGGGTGGATGTTCGTCGGCGGCGCCCATGGGCCGACCCGTACGCCTTACCCGATCCCGTATCGGGCGCTGACCCCGCGGGAGGCCGACGCCGAGAACCTGCTCGTCTCCGTCTGCTTCTCCGCTTCGTTCCTCGGCTACGCTTCCGCGCGCATGGAGCCGACCTTCATGATGTGCGGCGAAGCCGTCGGTATCGCCGCGAACGAAGCCATCGCCGCCGGCGTCCCCGTGCAACGCATCGACCCCGTAGCCTATGCCCAGGCCTTGCAGGCGGCGGGCATGCTTACCCGCTGGGACGAATCACTGCGTCCCGCCGCGGCGAAGGCGGAGGCCAAGAATGTCGTCCAAACTTTCTTCGCCGAAGCCGACGATAACCGCGACGGCAAGGTCTCGCGCCCGGAGTGGGAAGCCCACAAGGCCGGCTGGGAATGGCTTTTCCCGAAGATCGACCTGAATTCAGACGGCCAGATCGACGCCGCCGAATACGAGGCCTTCCAGCGCTACAAGGAAGCGCACAAGGATTGGCGGGAGTTGCTCAGGCGATGACTGGGTCGAGGACAGAGGGCTGAATCGAGTACTGGTTCGTTCTGCTTTCTGTCATCGACGCAGTCCTCTGCCATCGATGCAGCACTCACGCGCCTGCCGCGCTCACTGCCACTGATCCAGGAAGAGCTTCTTCGGGTCCGGGCTGTCGGATTCCGCGAAGTAGACCGCCATGCGTAAGGACGGGAGAAAGTGCGCCGGGAGCTTGGCCTTGTTGCGGGCCGCGATCTCGGTGAGCAGGGATTCGGGCGAACGGCCGGCCAACTGGTCGACGCGGTAGTAACCGGCGTCGAGCAGCTCGCGGGCGACGTCGACCGGGAAGCGCGCGATGCGCATGAACGGACTGCACACGGCCTCCCGACGTCGTTCGGCCGCGCGCTGTCGTTCCGCTTCGTCCACGATCAGAGTCGGGCGAGGATCGCCGCGCCCATGGCCTTGGTGCCCACGGCCTTGCCGCCGCCGGCGATGTCCGCTGTGCGGATGCCCTCGGCGATGGTCTTCTCGACCGCGAGTTCGATGGCCTTCGCTTCGGCTTCGAGGCCGAATGAATGGCGGAGCATCAGCGCGGCGGAGAGAATCTGGGCGCACGGGTTGGCCTTGTCCTGGCCGGCGATGTCCGGGGCGGTGCCGCCGGAGGGCTCGTAGAGGCCGTAGCCGTAACCATGACGGTTGCGGTTCGCGCCGAGGGAGGCGGAGGCCATCATGCCGAGGGAGCCGCAGATGACGGCCATCTCGTCGGAGAGGATGTCGCCGAACATGTTCTCGGTGAGGAGCACGTCGAACTGCGCGGGCTTGAGGACGAGCTGCATCGCGGCGTTGTCGATGTACATCACGGCGAGGGTGATGTCCGGAGCGGTCGCCTTGATGCGCTCGGCGACGACTTTGCGCCAGAGGACGGAGGTCTGGAGGACGTTGGCCTTGTCGACGAGGGTGATGTGCTTGCGACGGGCGCGCGCGGTGGCGATGGCGACGTCGGTGATGCGTTCGATCTCCGACTTGCGGTAGACCATGGTGTCGATGGCTTCGATGTCGCCGCCGTCGATCTCCTTGGTGGACTTCGGTCCGAAGTAGAGGCCGCCGGTGAGCTCGCGGATGCAGACCATGTCGACGCCGTTCGGGATGCGGTCCGGGCGGATGGGCGAGGTGTCGATGAGGTTCTTCAGCAGCAGGCCGGGGCGGACGTTGGCGTAGAGCGTGAAGTGCTTGCGGAGGGGCAGGAGGGAGGCGCGCTCGGGCTGTTCGGCCGGGGGGAGCTTCTCCCACTTCGGGCCGCCGACGGAACCGAAGAGGATGGCGTCCGCGGCGCGGCAGGCCTCGAGGGTCGAGTCCGGCAGGGCCTTGCCATGGTTGTCGATGCCCGCGCCGCCCACGTCGTGGGTGGAGTGCTCGAGGGTGTGGCCTGACTTCTTCAGGACGGCCTCGAGGACGGGCAGGGCGGCGGCCATGACTTCAGGGCCGATGTAATCGCCAGGCAGGACAGCAATCTTCAGGTGCATAGGGAGGACGGGCAGTAAAGATGAACGGCGGCGTCGAGGGCAAGGAGAAGCGAGGGGTCGGAACGCCGAAAATCAGACTTCCGGGTGGTTGCCATCGCGTCCGGCCGGGCCCTACTCTGGCCGCCTTCCCCCGCGTATGTCCTCCCAACCTCTCGTCATCGGTAAATTCTCCCTCGGCATGGGCGACCGCTTCGCCCACGAAGCCGAAGCCCAGCTCGCCGCCTGCATCGCGGCCAAGAAGCTCGGCGTCGAGATCGTGCCGGTCTGGAACAAGTCCAACCGTGAGCACAACATCATCGGCTCCGAGCCGACCAGCACCCGCGCCGCGGCCGACGCCGCCGTGAAGTCGCTCGGCTGGACCGCCCCCTACTTCCTCGACGCCGACCACATCGGGCTGAAGACCGTCGACCGTTTCGTCGGCGTCTCCGACTTCTTCACCATCGACGTCGCCGACTTCATCGCCCAGCCGGCCGACCCCGCCGCGGTGAAGGCCTTCGTCGACCGCCACCCCGAACTCGTCGGCACGATCACCCTCGCCGGCATCGACCGTCCGTTCACCACCACGCGCGCCGACGTCGAGCGCACGGCCGCCAAGTTCCTCCTGGCCGTCCAAGAAGCCGGCAAGGTCTACCGCCACATCGTCTCCGTGAAGGGCGTCGGCCGCTTCGTCCCTGAGATCTCGATGGACGAGACCGACAGCCCCCAGACCCCGCCCGAGCTGCTCGTCATCCTCGCGGCCATCGCCGACGAAGGCGTGCCGATCCAGACGATCGCCCCGAAGTTCACCGGCCGCTTCAACAAGGGCGTCGATTACGTCGGCGACCTCGCCCAGTTCGAACGTGAGTTTAATGACGACCTCTGCGTCATCGCCCACGCGGTGAAGCAGTACGGCCTGCCGGCCAACCTGAAGCTCTCCGTGCACAGCGGCAGCGACAAGTTCTCGATCTACCCGGCCATCCGTCGCGCCCTCGCCAAGCATGGCGCCGGCGTCCACGTGAAGACCGCGGGCACGACCTGGCTCGAAGAAGTCATCGGCCTGGCCGAAGCCGGCGGCGCCGGCCTCGCCCTTGCCAAGGAGATCTACGCCGAAGCCCTGTCGCACATGGACGAGCTTTGCCAGCCCTACGCGACCGTCATCGACATCGACCGTTCGAAGCTCCCCGCCGCCGCCGTCGTCAACGGCTGGACCAGCGAGCAGTTCGTCGGCGCCCTGCGCCACGACCAGAAGAACCCGCTCTACAACGCCAACATCCGCCAGCTCATCCACGTCGGCTTCAAGGTCGCCGCCAAGATGGGCCCGCGCTACCTCGAGCAGCTCAAGGCCTGCCGCGAGTCCTGCGCGCGCAATGTGACCGGCAACCTCTTCGACCGCCACATCAAGCCGCTCTTCCTGTGAGCGGCGAAGCGGTTCCCGGACGCGCCCCCGCGCTGCTCGGCGCGCTCCTCGGTGGTGGCGTCGCGTTCACGCTTACGCTCGTCGACCTGCTGCCTGAGTGGCAGTTTTCCGTCACTGAGCCGCTCGACCTCCTGCAGTTCCTCTTCTTTCTCGCGCCGCTCGCGCCGTTCTTGGTGCTCGGCGGGGTCGTGATGGCGGTGAAGGACCGTTTTCTGCTCACGGGATTGCTGGTCATCGTGGCACTGCTCACGCTCAGTTGCGGTGTCTACCTGCAGGCCCAGGCCGACCAGCGCGCCCACCCCGAGGCTCTTTACGCGCTCGTCTACCTGGTCATTCCTTTCCTGCAGACCGTAGCGGCCGCGGTCGCCTTCGGCCTGCTGGCCGTCTGGCGTGCTTGGCTTGGTCGAAAGGCTTGAACGGTTGAAGTCAGTATGGGGTCAGACCGCTTCTGACCGGTATCACGCAGAAGCGGTCTGACCCCTTACTGTTCTCGCCGGTGGATAGGCCGACTTACTTGCGTACCGCGAAGTCGCGGGCGTAAGCCTCGGCGAAGTAGCTGAGGATCACGTCGGCGCCGGCGCGGCGGATGGCGAGGAGCGACTCGTCGCGCGTGGCGCGGAGATCGAGCCAGCCCTTCTCGGCGGCGGCGTGCAGTTGGGCGTATTCGCCGGAGACCTGGTAAGCGGCGATCGGGAGGTTCGTCGACTCGCGCAGGTCGCGGATGATGTCGAGGTAGGCGCCGGCGGGCTTCACCATGAGGAGGTCAGCGCCTTCTTCCGCATCGAGGATCGCCTCGCGGGCGGCCTCGCGGCGGTTGGCCGGATTCATCTGATAGCTGGCCTTGGAGATCGGGGCTTCGCCGGCCTTGCGGGCGCTGCCCACGGCGTCGCGGAACGGTCCGTAGAAGGCCGAAGCGAACTTGGCGGAATAGGCGAGTATACCGGTGCCGGTGTGGCCGGCGGCATCGAGTCCCTTACGGATGGCTTTGACGCGTCCGTCCATCATGTCGGACGGGGCGACGAAATCCGCTCCGGCCTGGGCGGTGAAGACGGACATCTTCACGAGCGCTTCGACGGTGCGGTCATTGTCCACGTCGGTGCCGGCGGCGTTCAGCATGCCGTCGTGGCCGTGGGTGGTATAAGGGTCGAGGGCGATGTCGGCGAAGATCACCGTGCCGGGCGACTTCGCCTTCACTTCGCGGATGGCGCGGTAGGCGAGGTTCGACGGGTTGAGGGCTTCGGCGCCTTCGACGGTCTTGCGGGTGGGGTCGACCTTCGGGAAGAGGGCCACGCCATGGATGCCGAGGGCGAGGAGTTCGGCGCACTTGGCGCCGAGCTGGGCGAGCGGGATGCGGCTGACGCCCGGGAGGGAGCCGACGGGCTCAGCGACGTCGCCTTCGGTGACGAAGAGCGGCTGGATCAGGTGGCGGGGTTCGACGACCGTTTCGCCGAGCATGGCACGGATACCGGCCGAAGCACGGAGACGGCGGAGGCGGACGGACTGGTCGAGTTGGGCCGACATCGGAGGGTTGAGATAGCGGTCAGAGCAGGGAAGGGCAACGGCGAAGCCAACCGGGCGTCATCTGGTGGGACACTTTGTCATTCTGACCCGCTTGGGACAGCGACAATCGCCGGCCATACCTGCGAAAACTAAGGCAAAAGCGGGAATTTCCCTTGGCACAAGCCCTGCCAATAAGGGGCATAACCCATCTACCAAAACAACACATGAGTAAAATCATCGGCATCGACCTCGGCACCACCAACTCCTGCATGGCCGTCCTGGAAGCAGGCGAGTCCGTCGTCATCTCCAATTCGGAAGGCGCGCGCACCACGCCCTCCATCGTCGCGTTCACCAAGAACGGCGACATCCTCGTCGGTCAGGCCGCCAAGCGCCAGGCCGTCACCAACCCGAAGAACACGATCTTCTCCGCGAAGCGCCTCATCGGCCGCAAGTTCTCGGAAGTGAAGGCCATCGCCTCGAAGCTCCCTTACAAGGTCGTCGAAGGTAAGAACGGCGACGCCGCCATCGAATGCGAAGTCGACGGCAAGCCCCGCGTGTTCGCGCCGGAAGAAATCGCCGCCAAGGTCCTCGCCAAGCTCAAGGCCGACGCCGAAGCCTACCTCGGCGAGAAGGTCACGCAGGCCGTGATCACCGTCCCCGCCTACTTCAACGACTCGCAGCGCCAGGCCACCAAGGACGCCGGCACGATCGCGGGCCTCGAAGTGCTCCGCATCGTCAACGAGCCCACCGCGGCTTCCCTCGCCTACGGCCTCGACAAGAAGGGCGACGAAAAGATCGCCGTCTATGACCTCGGTGGCGGCACCTTCGACGTCTCGGTCCTCGAGATCGGCGGCGGCGTCTTCGAAGTGAAGGCGACCAACGGCGACACCGAACTCGGCGGCGATAACTGGGACGAACGCATCATCCAGTGGCTCATCGACGGCTTCAAGACGGAGTCCGGCATCGACCTCTCCAAGGACGCCATGGCCCGCCAGCGCCTCAAGGAAGAAGCTGAGAAGGCCAAGATCGCCCTCTCGTCCTCGAACTCCGTGGACATCAACCTGCCGTTCATCACCGCCGACGCCTCCGGCCCGAAGCACCTGAACGTCACGCTCACCCGCGCCCAGATGGAAAAGGTCTGCGACGACCTCTCCGAGCGTACCCGCCGTCCCTTCGAGTCCTGCCTTAAGGACGCCGAACTCAAGATGGCCCAGGTCGACGAGCTTGTCCTCGTCGGCGGCATGACCCGCATGCCCAAGATCATCGAGATCGCCCGCCTGCTCGCCGGTAAGGAGCCCCATAAGGGCGTCAACCCGGACGAAGTCGTCGCCATCGGCGCCGCCATCCAGGCCGGCGTGCTTAAGGGCGACGTGAAGGACGTCCTCCTCCTCGACGTGACTCCGCTCACCCTGTCCATCGAGACCATGGGTAGCGTCGCCACGCCGATGATCGAGCGCAATACGACCATCCCGACCAAGAAGTCGCAGATCTTCTCCACCGCCGCCGACAGCCAGCCGGCCGTCGACATCGTCATCGTCCAGGGCGAACGCCCGATGGCGAAGGACAACAAGCAGCTCGGCACGTTCAAGCTCGACGGCATCAAGCCGGCGCGCCGCGGCGAACCGCAGATCGAAGTGACCTTCGACATCGACGCCAACGGCATCCTCCACGTCTCGGCCGTCGACAAGGGCTCGGGCAAGGAGCAGAAGATCTCCATCACCGGCTCCTCGGGTCTCTCCAAGGAAGAAGTCGAGAAGCTCCGCAAGGAAGCCGAACTCCATGCCGAAGAGGACAAGAAGGTCCGCGAGCTCGCCGAAGCCCGCAACCGCCTCGATGCCGGCGTCTTCACCGCTGAGAAGTTCCTCGCCGACAACGGCGAGAAGATGCCCGCCGAAGCCAAGGCTTCCGCCGAGGCTGCGCTCAAGGAAGCCCAGGAAGCCCTCAAGAAGACCGACGCCAGCGCCGAGGACTTCGAGAAGGCCGCCACGGCCCTCCAGACCGCGCTCATGGCCGCCGCCCAGACCGTCCCGGCTTCCGCTGGCGAACAGCCGCAGGCCGACGCTGGTCCCGCCCCTGATGCCCCTGAAGGCAAGAAGAAGTCCCAGGACGGCAAGGTGGTCGACGGTGACTTCGAAGTCGTCGACGACGGCAAAAAGTAAGCGTAGCGAAGCTACGCAGGGCTAGGGCCAGGCTGATAAGCAAAGGGCCGGAGTCATACGACTCCGGCCCTTTTGTTTACGGGGCCTTTACGACGGCGTTGATGCCGTTGGGCGGCATCGCCGGGGAAGCCTTCCAGGTTTTACCGTCTGCGGAGAAGGACATCTTGCCGGGCCAGGAACTGGTGATGAAGCGAGTGCCGTCGGTCCAAAGAATGCGTCCGGGCGGGCGCAGCGTCGAGGGCTGCCAGTTCTTGCCGTCGGTCGAAGTGAGCACGGTTTTGCCGCCGCCAGCGATGAACGCTTTGCCGGTCCACTGGAGCCAATCGAGTTTCTCGTCGGCCGAGCGTTCCTGTTTCTGCCAGGTCTTTCCGTCCGCAGAGGTCATGATGACTCCATTGCCGATGGCGACAAAGGTGTTGGCGCCGAAGGCGAGGGCGCGGAGCTGGGGCAGGTCGGAGCGGAAATCAACCTGAGTGCCATCGGCCGTAGTCATGCACCAGTAGAACTCTTTCTTCGATCCCGCCTCGCCCATGAAAATGGTGACGCCGTTACCGCAAGCGGCATGGCGGAACCAGAGGGCCCAGCTGGGGAATCCGGTCGTCTGCGCCTGTGCGCCTTGGGTCCAGCTGACGCCATCGTCGGAGAACCAGAGGGTGCGATTTGGTCCACCTGCAATGAAGCGCTGGCCTGATCTGATTACGGGATTAACGCGAAAGGGTAGTTTCTTCACTTCGTCCCATTTTACCCCATCAGTTGAGTTGAGGATATGCCCCACCTGGGCTCCGCCGACCACGACGAATTTTCCGGCGCCGAAAGCCGCCGACATGAGATTATTGCTGTCATCCTTTCCCTCGGGTGCCCACTCGGCGGTGATTTCCCAGTTAAGCCCATCGTGCGAGATCATTCGCCGGCCGCCGTAGCCAACGGCAAGCCAGGTCTCGGCGGCGAAGGCCTGTAGCGCTGATAGTCCGAGTAACAGGGCGAGCCGCATGCTTAGGCCAGCTCGAAGCCCTTGACGCTACGTCCGTTGCTGCTGCCGAACTTCTCGAGGCCGACATCCATGCGGTGGGCGATCTGGACGAAGAGGTTCGCGAAGCGCCCGTTATCGTTGCCCTTGCCGCCGGCCACGACGTGTTTGCCGTGACGGAAGCCGCCGCCGGCCACGATGAGCGGGATGTCGCGGGTGCTATGGGCGCTGGCGTTGCCGAGGTTGCTGCCCGCCATGACGATCGTGTTGTCGAGCAGGGTGCCGCGGCCTTCCCGGACGCCTTTGAGCAGGCCGAGGAGGCGGCCGATCTCCGCGAATTCCGCGCGCTCGATGATCCGCAACTCCTCAATCTTAGCCTCGTCTTGGCCGTGGTGCGAGAGGTTATGCCAGTCCTGGCTCACGCCCTCGATCTTGGGCGTCGCGTTCATGCCGCCGGCGCTGTAGGTGATGAAGCGGGTCGAGTCGGTCTGGAAAGCCAGCGTGATCATCTCGTGCATCAGCCTGGTCTTGGCGATGATGTCGGTGCGGTCCGCGACATCCTTCGGCGCTGCGGAGGAGACCTTGGGCTTGGGACGAGTCGCCCAGGCGGCGGATGAAAGCAGCCGCGCTTCCAATTCGCGGACGCTCGTGAAATATTGGTCCACTTTCTCCCGATCCCTCGGGCCGAGGTTGGCATTCATCTTCTTGGCCTCTTCGCCGACGGTATCGAGGATGCTGCGCCCGCGGCGTAGCTCATCCAGCTGACGTCTCACTTCCGTCGGGCTGCCTTCCACGAACAGGAGCTGGAAGACCTTAGATGGAGAAGGTTCCGCGGGGAGGCAGACCCCGTTCATCGTCCAGGACATCGTGGCATGGTTACCTGCCGAAAGCACGAGGGAGGTGAAACGGGTGTCGGGGTTGAGTTTCTGGACCAGCAGCTGGTCCAGTGAGATCGTGTTGCGAAAACCTGGTAGACCCGGGTGCCTGGCGGAAGTCAGCCAGGTGAGTTCGGAGGTGTGTCCGTCGGAGCCGTTCTGTTCATCGTGGGAGAGTCCCGAGAAGACCGTGAAGTCTTTGCGGTGCGCTTGGAGCGGTTCGAGGTAGTACGAAGGTGTGTAGTCGGCGCCTTCTTCCTTCGGCACGAGCAGCGGCACGTGGAAACCAAGGCTGTAGTTCATCGCCAGGAAGCGGCGGGGTTGGGTCGAGGCGGCGCGGGTCTCCGCGGCGTTGGCGAAGCTGGGGACCATGGCCTCGAGCCAGGGCAAGGTCAGCAGAAGGCCGGTGCTGCGCAGGAAGGCTCGGCGGTCGATGCGGGCCTTGGTGGCGATGTGCGGGGCGTTCATTTGGTCAGGAAGATTTCGCTTTGGATGAGGTTGTGGAGGAGGTCGCGCAGGCCGTTGCCGTGCGTGAAGGTCTGGCCCGCGATACGTTGGAGTTCGGCGCGATCCGAGAAGCCCATCGCGCGTCCGCTACCGTAGGCGGCGAGTTTGCGGGTGAGCGCGAGCGTGAAGGCCTCGGGGTCGGCGAGTAACACCTTTTGCTTAAACTCCTTGAGGTCGGCGAAGACCTTGCCGTCGGCGGTCACGCCGGAGGGGTCGACCGGCGGCCCGATGCGCCACTGGACGCGCTTGAGATTGGGCGGCGACTTGAACTGCTTGCCTAGGCTGCGGTAGTTCGTCTGCCAGCCGCCAGCGACGTCGTAGCTCTCGAGGGCGAAGCCAGGCGGGTCGATTTGGGAGTGACAGGAGTTGCAGCTCTCGGTGGAGCGATGCTTCTCGAGCATCTGGCGGAGGGTGACCGCGCCACGGATGTCAGGTTCGACGCCGGGGGTTCCGGGTGGCGGCGGGGACGGTGGGGTGCCGAGGATGCGGTCCAGCACCCAAGCGCCGCGCATGACAGGGGAGGTGTTATTCCCGTTGGCGGAGACCTTGAGGACGCTGGCGTGGGTGAGCAGTCCGCCGCGGTGGTACTCAGGCTTCAGCGCGACCTTGCGGAAGGCGACGCCTTCGACGCCCGGGATGTCGTAATGGCGGGCAAGGCGGTTGTTCAGCATCGTCCAGTCGGAGTCGAGGAAGTCGGTCACGCTGAGGTTATTTGCGAGGACTTCGGCAAAGAAGCCGCGGGTCTCATCGAGCATGGCGGCCTTGAGGGCGTCGTCATATTCTGGATAGAGCTGCTTGTCGGGCGAGGTCGCGTCGATGTTGCGGAGGGAAAGCCACTGGTCGGTGAAGTCGCGCACGAAGCGTTGCGCCCGGCGGTCGGAGAGCAATCGGTCGGTCTGGGCGCGCAGGTTGGCGGGCTTCAGCAGCGCACCGCTTTCAGCGTGCTTGCGGAGTTCGTCATCGGGTGCCGTGCCCCAGAACATGTAGCTCAGCCGTGAAGCCACGGCCCAGGCATCGAGGCGCCCGGACTTCTCATGGAAGTAAAGGTTGGCGGGGGAGCAGAGGACGGCGGTATAGGCGGTCAGCAGGGATTCCTCGAAGGTGGACCCGTTCTTGAGCTCGGCTTCGAAAAGGCGCACGTATGCGTCGGCCTGCGTCGGCTGGCTCTTCTCGCGGACGACCTTGGCCACGAAGGCCTTGATAAGCTTCGGTCCGTCGACGACCGGCTGGGTGCTCGTAATCTCATACATCTGCTGGGTGCGGCGTTTCTCGTATTTCATTCGCTTGGCGGCCTCGGCGGTCGGAGCGTTGGGCAGGTCGCCGAACATGAGCTTATGTCCTTTGCCCGGCCACTGCGGAAGCAGCGGGCCCTCGACGCGCATGGGCTTCATCGCCAGTCCGGGGCCGGGGTATTTGGCCGGGCCGGTCTTTTGGTTCAGGTTATTGTCAAAGGTGCGGAGGTCGGGGAATAGGCGGACCTTGTCGCGCACCTTCAGTTGTACTTCGATCTGCACCTCGTTGCCGGCCGGGAGGAATTCCTGGACGGATTGGAAGCGGGTGGGGCTTCCTGTGAAGAAGGGTCCGGAGAAGATTGTCACCATCACAGGCTTCTCGCTCTGATAGGCGCGGCCGCCGAGCGTGACGCGGTAGAGGCCGGCGATCGGCGCCTCGAATTCTGCCATGAGTGCCGGATAGGTGGCCTCGTTGAAGGTCACGACGCTACCGTCAGCGAGCTTGTGCCAGCTCTTCCCGATATGCGTGGCGTTGCGGCCATCGCCGAAGCCGATGGTCTTGTCGATTTTCTCCGGAGCATCCCCTTTGTTCAGTGCGGCGTTCAGTGCCTGCCGCGCCGCGTCCATGGTACGCTGCAGATGGACCGACGAGAGATCGAGCGCCTCGCCGACCTTATCGAAGCCTTGGGCGCGCCCGTCTTCGGGTAGCAAAGGTGCGAGTTCCTCATTGATGCCGAGCAGGTCGTTGAGCGTCTGCTCAAGTTCGTTGCGATTTAGGCGACGGAGGACGGTGGCCTTGTTCGCCTGATCTGCGGTGGCCAAGCTCGTGGCCAGTGTCTTCGTGAATTTGGCCTTCTCGCTGGCTTCCGGTCGGGCCTTCTTCTTCGGCGGCATCTCGCCTTGGTCGACTCGATCGAAGATGTGGACCCACTTAGCGAGCGTCTCGGGCCGGTTCAGGTCGGAGGGCAGTTTGCCGAAATCGAGTCCGCCTTTGGCGTCGTCGGCGTCATGGCAGTCGACGCAGTGCTTCTCGATGAACGGACGCAGCTGCTCGGGCGTTTCGGCGCAGAGCAAGGCCGATCCGAGCAGGCACGGAATCAGCAGGCGGGGAAGGGCGGTGCGACGACGCATCGGGGGTAAGGGCAGGCTAGGCAGAGGCCGGAGGTTGAACAGGCTTTTGTGGGGACTGGGCCATGGTCCGGCCCGGCTGACTCAGCCCTTGCCCCGGGGCTAGGTTTCTTCATCAGATTGCCCCGTGAATACCTCGGAGCAGCTTTTCCAACGCGCCCTCACGATGATCCCGGGCGGCGTCAATTCCCCGGTCCGCGCTTTTCGCTCGGTCGGCGGCACGCCCTTCTTCACGAAGTCGGCCAACGGCGCACGTCTGACGACGGCCGACGACCAGGAGCTCGTGGACTTCGTCCTGACCTGGGGTCCGGCCATTCACGGTCACAATGACCCGGATATCCGCGCGGCCATCCGCGAGGCCCTCGACCGCGGCACGAGCTTCGGCACCCCGAACCCGCTCGAGGTCGAGATGGCCGAGCTGATTCTTGCCTGCGTCCCGGCGGTGAAGAAGGTCCGCATGACCAACAGCGGCACCGAGGCCACGATGTCCGCCATCCGCCTCGCCCGTGGCTATACCGGACGTAACAAGATCATCAAGTTCTCCGGCTGCTACCACGGTCACGTCGACTCGCTCCTCGTGAAGGCCGGCTCTGGCGCGCTTACGCAGGGTAATCCCGACTCCGCCGGCGTCACGCCCGGTACCGCGGCCGACACGCTCGTCGCCGAATATAATAATCTCCCGGCGCTCTCCGCGCTCTTCGACGCCAATCAAGGCCAAGTCGCTGGCCTCATCGTCGAGCCGTTCCCGGCGAACGTCGGACTGATCCTCCCGGACGCGGGCTTCCTCACCGGCCTTCGCGAACTCTGCACGAAGCACGGCACGGTGCTCATCTTCGACGAAGTGATGACGGGCTTCCGTCTCTCCCTCGCGGGCACGCAAGGCCTGCACGACGTCGTCCCGGACCTCGTCTGTATGGGCAAGATCATCGGCGGCGGCCTTCCGGTCGGTGCCTTCGGCGGCAAGGTCGAGATCATGGACAAACTCGCCCCGCTCGGCCCGGTCTACCAGGCCGGCACGCTCTCGGGTAACCCGCTCGCCATGGCCGCCGGCCTCGCCGCGGTCCGTAAGCTGAAGTCCCAGGACCCGTATACGCGTCTCGACGTGCTCGGCCGTCGCGTCCGCGATACGTTGCTCGCCGCCGCGCAGGCCAAGGGCATCCCGCTGCAGGTCCCGCAGGTCGGTTCGATGTTCTCGCTCTACTTCAACACCGAGAAAGTCCGTAACTACGACCAGGCCATCGCTTCCAACGGCGACCTCTATCGCAAAGTCTTCCGCACCGCGCTCGACAAGGGCGTGTATCTTGCGCCTTCGCCTTACGAGACCGCGTTCATCTCGACCGCCCACGAGGGCAAGGACATCGACAAGGCCTGCGAAGTCCTCGACGCCGCCGTGCGCGCCCTCTGATCATGCCTAAACTCGCTTTCATCGGTTCCGGACGCATGGCAGGCGCCATGGTGCAGGGCCTCCTTCGTTCGGGCGCCTGCGCTCCGTCCGATATCACCGTCATCGGTGGAAATGATTCTACCGCCGTCGACCTCTCTAAGGCCACCGGCGTCCGCGTGGCCGCGACCCCGGTTGAGCTCCTGACCGGTGCCGATGCGGTCGTGCTCGCCTGCAAGCCGCAGCAGTTTGCCGACCTTGATAAGTCCTACGCCTCGCTCGCGCAGGGCAAGCTTGTGCTGTCGATCCTCGCCGGTACGCGCCTCGCCACCATCGGAGCTTTCTTCTCGTCCGCCCGTAATGTCGCCCGCGCGATGCCCAATACCCCAGGCGCGGTCGGTCAGGGTATCAGCGCCCGTTGTTCCGCGACCCCGCTGGCGGCCGCCGACGCCCAGATCGTCGACTCGATCCTGTCCGGTCTCGGCCCGGTGATCGAACTCCCTGAGACGATGTTCGACGCCGTCACCGCCGTCTCCGGCAGCGGCCCTGGTTTCTTCTTCGAATACGTCGCCGCCTACGAAGAGGCCGCCGTCGCCCTCGGCTTCACGCCGGAGCAGGCCAAGCTCCTGGTCCGTCAGACCTTCAGCGGGTCGCTTGCGCTCCTCGCCGCCACCGGCGAGACGCCCGTGAACCTCCGGATCCAGGTGACCTCGCCCGGCGGCACGACCAAGGCCGGCCTTGACGCCATGGAAGCGGGCAAGTTCCGCGCCATCGTCGCCTCCGCCCTCATCGCCGCCAAGCAGCGCGGCGAAGAGCTCGGGAAGAAGTAAGAGCGTCCGCTTTCTCGTCTGGGTAGGGTCAGCACTGCGTGCTGACCTAGCCTAGGTCACGACGCAGTCGTGACCCTACCGGCGTACGATTCCCATACTTTCCCGATTGGGGTCAGTCCTGAGCGGATGCTAGGATCATACGTCGGCGCAGGTCCCAGCAGTTTCCTACGGCCAGGAAGATCGGGATGATTGTCGCGAAGCCGTAGAGCGGATACCACCAGAACATGATCAGCGAGTCGTGGAAGCGGACGGCTTGCAGCGATTCGAGCACGCCGCGCCAGGTCAGGCTCTGGCCGAAATCATGGACTGCATGGATCACGAGCATGCTGGCGGCGAAGGTCAACGTGCCTAGCAACAGCGCCAGCGGTCCGTAGGGCCAGGCAGCCCAGCCTTTCGCCCTGCCTAAGCGTCCGGCGAGCAGGCGCGTCACAAGGATGCCCGTGGGGATGCTTCCCGCCAGGTAGGTGACCACCGAGTAGGCGTCGGGGAGACCGCGCATAAGTAAGGATAAAATGACCAAGGCGACGAGGCCCCAGAGTAATCCGTAGGCTGCGCCGAGGAGGGTGAGATTGGGCGAGCGGGTGGGCCGTTGTTTCATGGTAAAGACGTCTTGGTTGTTTGGTCGCGGTTGACGCGCCTCCAAAGGTCCCAGGTGTTTAGCCCGGCCAGCGGAATCAAACCGATGGCGTAGAGGGAGACGCAAGCCATGAAGGCGTGTAACCACATCCACCCCCACGTGATCTCCACCCAAGTTTCCGTCTGCTTGCGCAGTATCCACAGGAATTGAGCGAAGAAAAAACCATACAGAGCGGCGCCGACCAGAAGGGCCAGTGGACTCATAACAAAGAGCGCTTTCGCGGTTTTGCCTATGAGTAATTTTCTAAAGAGCCAGGTGACTAAGATAGCGGAAGTCAGGCTGGAGCCCAGCATGGCGAGGCAGATTCCCCAGTCGATGGGCCTTGGCTGGACCCAGTAATGGGTCCCTGGAAGTTGCTCGAAGATGACCATCGGCACGAGCGACCAGAGGGCTCCGTAGAACATCCCGAGCCGGTGGTTTCGCCAGAAAGCCGAGAGCTTTATCATGCTTATATTCTTACCCAGGCCAGGAAGCCCGCCAACTTTCTAAATGCCGAATATATGCAAGTGGGCCGGATTATGTCGCCCATTAGGAAGCTGCGAGGGCGCGGATTAACTTAGTTTTAGGGTATGCTTTCGAAGCGAAGGACAGCACGTGGTGCTATCCCTACCTATTACCCCCATACTCCATACTCGTTACTCTATACTCTAAAATGACTACTTCTTCTTACCCTTTTTGACGGGTTGGCCGCCGGGGAGCCGTTTCTGTTCCTGTTTCGGCAGCGGGCCGGCGAGGGGCGGGGTCTCGAAATACTTACCGTCCTCGAGCATGCGAGGGTCGCCGGTCTCGCGGAGGATCGCGAAGAGTCGTTCGGTCATTTCCTTGCGGATGGCCGCATAGGCCGGATCCTCGGCGACGTTGTTCATCTCGTCCGGATCCTTGCGGAGATCATACAGCTCGAACATCGGACGGCGGCCATAGAACTTGTCGAACTGCGCCGACCACTCGGGGGACTTGCGCGCGCCGACGAACCAAGCCTTGGTCGGGCCGGCATCATCGTCGGGCAAGGTCACGAAGGTCGTCTGGGCGACCTCGTCGAAGGTCGGCTCATCTTTTCCATCCAGCCGGTAATGATCGCCGAGGGGCCAGCGTTCGGGCTTGAAATTGACGATGAGGGCGTGGTCGAGGGTGCGCAGCACGCGCTGCGGGTAGGGCGTGTAATCCGGACGGGCGATTTCGACATGACGTTCGCGTCCGGCGACCACCCACGTGCGCGCAGGATCGACGAGCCCTTGACGTTCGGAACGGAGCACGTTCCAGAGCGAACGGCCGGTCATCACCGCGGGCGGCTTCACGCCGCCGGCTTCGAGGAAGGTCGGGGCGAGGTCAGGCAACGTCACCATGTCGTCTACCACGCGTCCGCCTTGCACGCCGGCGCCGGAGACGATGAGCGAGACGCCGGTACCGAACCCGTAGAGGTTGCACTTGCCGTGCGGGAAGCCCGGGGCGCCGTGGTCGCCGCTCACGGCGATCAGCGTCTTGCTGCGTTCACCGGCGCGGTCGAGTTCTTCGAGTAGCACGCCCATCGCGGCGTCGAGGGCCTGGACTTCGCCGAGGTAGTCGGCGAGGTCTTCGCGCACGACCGGGACGTCGGGCAGGAAGGCCGGCAGCTTGCCCTTGAGGGCGTCGGGATCGAGACCCCAGAGTTTCTGGCCACTGCCACGCACCCACGCGCGGTGGGTATTGGTCGGTCCGAACCAATAGGCGAAGGGCTGACCAGCGGCCTTGGCCGCGAGCATCGCCTTGAAATTGCCGCGGACCTCTTCGAGGAGCTTGGCGCGGGCGGCCTCGACCGTGGCGCCTTTCGCCACCAGGTCGGTCGCGTTTTCCGAGAAGTTGTTGAAGGCGCGCCCCGATTTCTCGAAGGCGTGCTGCTGGCCCCCGTAAGGGGCGTCTGCGGGCGAGCCGGGGCTCCAGACCTTATAAGACTTACCGAGGTGGTAGCCGGCGTCGCGGAGGAGCAGGGGATAGGTCGGGATGGATTCGTCCCAGACCGCGCCTTGGAGGATGGCGCCGCGGCCGGTGCGCCAGAAGTGCTGGCCCGAGAGCAGCGAGCTGCGGCAGGGCGTGCAGGAGGGCGCATTGACGTGCGCGTTGCGGAAGAGCACGCCTTCTTTGGCGAGGCGGTCCAGGTTAGGGGTGCGGAGCAGGCCGTTCGTGCCGGCCAGATTGCCATGCTCGGCGTAGATGCGCGCGAAGCGGCCCCAGTCGTCGGCGAAGAAGAAGAGGATGTTCGGGCGCTCCGGCGCCGATTTGGCTGACGCCGACGCAGCGAAGAGCAGGGCGAGGAATGAGAGGAGGCGCATGGTCAGCGGGCGGGCTTGATCGGGCTGGGCTCGAAGTCGGTCTTGCTGACCCAGTTGGCGTCGACGGGCTCACCCTTGAGGTAGCGTTCGTAGAAGCCGCGGCGACGTTGATCGGGGTGGGGGAAGGCGTCGTATTCGGCGCCGCGTCCGAGGGCGCGTAGGTCGCCTTGCTTCTTCAGCTCGGCCCACATCAGGGTGCGCAGTTTTTCCACGTCGGGGCCCCGCTCGGCGGCGAGATTGCGCACGCAGTCCGGGTCGGCCTTCAGGTCGTAGAGTTCGCGCCCAGGGCGCATCCCGAAGCAGAGTTCCCAGAAGGGGTCGGAACCGGCGGCGCGGCGCGCCTGGAGGATGAAGCTCTTCGTCGGACTGGCGTCGGTGTCGAGGTAGCCGGTCTCGGGATTGCAGGCCGGCCAGCGGGACGGCTCGATGTTCTCGAGGTAGAGCATTCCTTCTTTGACGATGCCGCGGGTCGGATAGCCGACGTCGCCGGGACGACCGAGGTCGTTGCGCTCGCGGCCGATCAAGGTGAAATCTCTACCGGTCGGCGGCGGATCGCGGTGCGGCTCGGACCATCGGATGATGTCGAAGAGGCTACGGCCTGACGTCGGGGGCAGGCCGGACTGCTCCCATGGTATTAGGGCGGCCTCGAGGAAGGTGGGCGCGAGGTCGGCGAAGCTGACGAATTCCGTGACCTTGCGACCGCGGCTTGACGAAGGAATGCCGGGACAACGGATGGCGAAGGGCAGGTGGTTGGCGTTGTCGTAGGTCGAGCCCTTCACGCGAGGGAAGGGCATGCCGTTATCGGACGTCACGATGATCAGCGTGCGGTCCAGTTCGCCGCGGGCTTCGAGCTGAGCCAGCACCTTGCCGAGCTGGGTGTCGAGGTGTTCGACCTCCACTGCGTAATCAAGCATATCACCGCGGACCGTCGCGTTGTCGGGCCAGTATTTCGGCACGCGGTCCACGTCGCCGGGCTGCTTGCCGAAGCGCGTATGGCTGCCTTCTTCGTAGGCGCGATGCGGCTCCTGGAAGCCCAGCCAGAAGAACCAAGGCTGGCCCTTGGGCTTATCCTCCAGGAAGTCGGCGAAGTTGGCCGCGTAGTCGTTGGGAGCGATCGCCTTGGTCGGCGGCTGCAGGCGTCGCTTCTGATAGACCTTGCCCGTCATCGGGCGGGGCGAGCCGTCGGCTTTCAGCGATTCACCGGGTCCCCAGACCTTGCCCGTCGAAGCGAAGAAGTAGCCCGCTTTGGTCAGGGCCTCGGGCAGGATGCCGATCTCCGGCGGGAAGCTCGGCGTATGGTTGGCCGCGGCGC
>Ga0315899_10002652_pt1 | contig 19653 bp, 15 predicted proteins | sample LakEriMetagenome_2_FD_203518 | JGI IMG/M metagenome (GOLD analysis project Ga0315899, IMG submission 203518) | Freshwater fungal communities from buoy surface, Lake Erie, Ohio, United States - Buoy 4 MA112 | ecosystem: Environmental > Aquatic > Freshwater > Lake | place: USA: Lake Erie, Ohio... | reverse complement strand
GAAGCAGGGTGACTCGCTGTGGTCTATAGCTAAGAAGTATAAAGGAGTAACTGAACACGACCTCATGAAGTGGAATAAGTGCGGCCCAAATATTCGGCCCGGACAGCGGCTTTTGATTAAGAGCAAATAGCTCAGAACTGCAACCTTTATTCTTCAAACGGTCTCTCCGAACGATTGTTCATACTTCAACATTTCACCGTTGATATCTCGGGCTTAATTCGTTTGGAATCAGCGAGAAAATGTTCCTTCTTCGTCGCGCATTCTCAGAGAAGGATTCTCCCCTGCAAGGTTGTTTCACTTCTTCTATTATTCGATGGCTGTGCGAACCAGGGAAATGGATGTTGAACGGTTCACTATGATTAAAGTGTTGTTCTGTGTGAACAAGCTTGAGCAGATCGACAGAGCAATACCTAAACAATTTGATTGGCTTCCGAGCCACTAGTGATAGACTCATTCATCGGTTTACAAGTCACCGATGTGTTGCATACAACTGTTTTGAGTAGAGTAAATGTTTCTTGGTTTTTTTGGTTAATGGAGAGACCACCTTTCGTCGAGGGTGGTTTTTTCTTTTTCAGGATTGCAGGATAATAGGGATTAAGCCATCCAATACTCAATTCACTGAACCTTCTTCTGCAAATCCGTTAGCGTGACCAAACGCAGTTCTCCACTTCATCAGTGAGCCTTACGATACCGCGGCCGTGTACGATGGTGATTGCGCTAAAGCGTGGATTAGTGGTGGTCACAAAGTTGGTCAGTTGAAGCGTGTCACCGAAAACTTTGCCGACAGGCGCAAATGGAACACTGCTAAAGAAATAATCAATTGAAGGCAGACCGGATCTAATGGTGAGTCTAAGAGCGCAGGTGTCGGCTTCATTATCCACATCGATGGAATAGTCAACTTGATTGGCATCGGATGAGAGGAAACTCGAACTCAGCGAGCACGACGAACGACAGTAAGGCTTGGCGCCTGTTCCGCCAACACTCAACCGGTTTCTTGTCACGGTATGCTGTTCCGACTTATCGTATACCTCTGTCCGGAACAACAAACTGTCGCCGGCGGCATTAAAGAACACCATCCGACTTTCGTTGGGGATGTAGGGAACAAGATTATCCGAAAATGCAGGGCAGTCTTTTTGGTCCTTATTGCAGGAAATCACACATAGAGCGCAGCTCAATGCGCAGATGACTATTGCAGACACAGAAGATTTTAATCCCATAGCCACAAATTTAGGTTATGATTATGCGCATCTCCAATTCTGAACGCAACTCAGCGCAACCCCAAAAAGAATGCACCGCTTTTTGGATACTTTTACTTCATGAAAGTAATCGGCCTCACGGGCGGTATTGGTTCGGGTAAGTCCACTGTTGCGCGCGTATTTGAAACGCTGGGTGTTCCGGTATTTGATGCTGATCGAGCGGCACTGGCATTGTATGACGAAGATGAATCGTTGTTGGTTGAAGTGATGCAAAGGTTTGGCGCTTCCGTTATTGATGCGAATGGCCGAGTGAATCGTCCGGCGCTCGCTTCAATCGTTTTCAATGATGCCGAAGCACTTCAGCAACTCAACGCCATGGTGCATCCGCGAGTGGCGAAGAAATTCGATGCGTGGAAGAAATTGCAACGGGCCTCTGCTGTCGTGCGCGAGGCTGCAATCCTCTTTGAGAGCCGAAGTGCTTCAGATTGCGACGCCGTAATTGTGGTAACTGCTCCTGAAGATTTGCGTGTAGATCGCGTTCAAAAACGCAACGGGTGGAATGAAGTTGAAGTACGATCGCGCATGAACCGACAATGGTCAGAGCAGCAATTGATAGAGCGAGCAGACGCTGTTATAGTGAACGACGACAAGCATCTTGTGCTGCCGCAACTAACGCGTGTCATTCAGCATTTCCTTGAGCAGTAAAGCGAATAGTGATTTGGTGCTAAGGCTTAGAGAAAGATGATGGCGAGCACAATGAAAAGCACAATCATCACGATATAGTACCAAAAATCGACAAACCAGGGAAACATTTCTCGGTATTTCTTGAAGAGCTTGTTCATCAAAAATGAGAGGGTGAAATGTTAGGCTGAGCAGATGAACTCTTCAGCTTTTTCAGTGATGAATTTGTCAGGTCGCGGTTCAATCTCAATTTATAAACAGGTACAAGCCTGCTATCGCTGTGCCGATGAGAAACCACTTCTTGGTCTTCATCGCAAGTAGGTTGAGTTCGAAATAATTCATGCTTTCAAAAGAATAAGATGAAAGCAACGATGCGACTGCATTCTTTGGTAGTTTTCAAATAGCAATCGTGAATAGCGCTGCTGTGAGAAATTTCATGCAAGGATATTTTCGAGGCTAAAGAGTATGAGCGACTTTTGCAATCAAATTACGCATATGAGTTACCGCATTGCTCCCAGCATCCTTTCTGCTGATTTCGCTAATCTTCAACGCGATATCGAAATGATTAACCGCTCGCATGCCGATTGGTTTCATGTCGATGTAATGGACGGTGTATTTGTGCCCAACATTTCATTCGGTATGCCGGTAGTGAAAGCTGTGCACAAGCATGCTACAAAGCCGCTCGATGTGCACCTTATGATTGTGGATCCCGATCGATACATCAAAGATTTCAAAGCTTGCGGAGCAGCGGTACTTACGGTGCATTATGAAGCGTGCACACATTTACATCGCACGCTTCAAGCAATACGCAATGAGGGTATGATGGCCGGTGTAGCAATCAATCCGCACACTCCTGTATCAGCACTAACCGATATTTTAAGCGATGTAGATCTCGTGTTGCTTATGAGCGTTAATCCCGGATTTGGCGGACAGTCTTTCATTGAAAATACATTTGCCAAGTTAGGCCAGCTAAAGGCTATACGTGAAGAGCGCGGACTTAAATTCCTGATTGAAATTGATGGTGGAGTAAACGATACCAATGCCGCCAAACTTATCCACGCCGGCGCCGATGTGCTTGTAGCCGGTAACTATGTGTTCGGTGCGAGCAATCCGGAAGAGGCGATTGAGGGAATGAAGAAATTCTAGATACTAGGTAATAGGTAATAGGTATTAGGTAATAGGTTCGCGTAACGTTACCTATTACCTAATACCTATTACCTAATACCTATTACTTATCTTCGCGTCATGGACATCACCGCCCTCAAAGCCATCTCTCCAATAGACGGTCGTTACAGCAAGCAAACGCAAATCCTAAGCGGTTACTTCTCTGAGCATGCGCTCATGAAATACCGGGTTTGGGTCGAAATAGAATACTTCATCAGTTTGTGTGAAATACCTCTGCCACAATTGAGCAGCATAACGCCTGCGCAGTTGGAGAGTTTGCGAAAGGTGTACTGGGAAATGTCTGACAATGATGTATTGCGAATTAAGGAGTTGGAGCGCACCACCAACCACGATGTAAAGGCTGTTGAGTATTTCCTGAAGGAAAAATTTGAAGGGCTCGGATTGTCAGCTCACAAAGAGTTTATTCACTTCGGACTTACTTCGCAAGACATCAACAACACTGCGATACCCGCGTCGTTCCGCGATGCGATTGAAGAGATATACATCCCCGCTATCGACCGTATTCTGGAGCGATTGGTCAACTTCGCGAAGGAATGGAAGGATGTGCCAATGCTGGCGCGCACACACGGACAACCGGCTTCGCCAACCAAATTAGGTAAAGAGTTTTATGTGTTTGTCGATCGTCTTGACGAGCAACTTAATCAACTCGAAGAGATTCCATACAACGCCAAGTTCGGCGGTGCTACCGGTAACTTCAATGCTCACCATGTGGCTTATCCAAACATCGATTGGGCCGACTTCGCAACAGGTTTTCTTGCTACGAAATTGAACTTGCGCCGTTCGCGGTTCACGACACAAATTGAGCATTACGACAACATGGCAGCAGCGTTCGACGCGCTGAAGCGCACCAATACAATCTTAGTCGACCTCAGCCGTGACATCTGGACCTACATCTCCATGAACTACTTCCGTCAGAAAGTGAAGGAAGGGGAGATCGGATCTTCGGCCATGCCACACAAGGTGAACCCCATCGACTTTGAAAATGCGGAAGGAAACCTCGGCATTGCAAACGCTTTGCTCGAGCACTTGGCAGCCAAACTTCCTGTAAGCCGCCTGCAGCGTGACCTTACCGACAGCACGGTGCTGCGCAACGTGGGAGTTCCATTTGCGCACATGATTATCGCTTTCAACTCCATTGAGAAGGGGCTCGATAAGCTGCTGCTCAACGAAGATGCGCTCAAACAAGATCTTCAAGATAACTGGGCCGTTGTGGCTGAGGCAATTCAGACCATCCTGCGCCGCGAGGCATACCCTAATCCGTATGAAGCTCTCAAAGATCTAACGCGCGGCAAGACACAAGTGACCGCTGCTGATATCGTTTCATTCATTGATTCTCTTAATTTGAATGACACGGTAAAGTCCGAATTGAAAGCAATAACACCAAGTAATTATACGGGCATGGATTTGCTAGATGCAGAACTCGTCTGAAATGGTATATGAGTAAGTTTCGTGAAATATGGCAGTTGGTGCAGCCTTACAGAACAAGTATCGGAGTGAACTTTCTGTTCAATATTCTGAATGCGGTTTTCTCGCTGTTTACGTTTTTGGCTGTTGTCCCTTTTCTCTACATCCTGTTTCGCGTCAATAGTGGAACGCCTTCTGCATCGGCTGAAAGCAATGCGCTATGGCAATGGGCAAGCTCATCGCTCGATGCTTTTATAGCGGCCAATGGACAAGGCACGGCTCTGGCTCTCATGTGTGCTTTCATTGTTGTACTTGCTTTGCTGAAGAACTTGGTGAACTATCTGTCGCTCTTAAGCATTGCGAAAATCAGAACGTCGGTCTCTCGCGACTTGCGAGAGAAGCTCTACAAAAAAATCCTCGATTTGCCGGTTGCTTATTTCACCAATGAGCGCAAGGGCGACATCATTTCACGCATGACCAATGACTTGATGGAAATCGAATTCAGTGTCATTGGAACGCTGGAAGCCTTGTTGAAGTCGCCGGTTATGATCATTATTTCACTGGCAACACTTATCGTGATCAGTTGGAAGCTCACGCTCTTTGCGTTTTTATTCCTGCCGTTGAGTGGATTTCTCATTTCTCGCATTGCCAAGAGTTTGAAGAATGCGGCCAAGCGTGGCAAGGGAAGCTTAGGCGATTTGATATCCATCATTGAAGAGACGTTGTCCGGCAACCGCATCATCAAAGTGTTCAATGCCGAGAAGCAGTTTCAACAGCGTTTCGACGGAATGAACGATCAGTATTTCCGTTTGATGCACCGCCTGTACCGCCGCGAGTATTTGAGTTCGCCTATGAGTGAGTTCATCTCGCTTATCGTAATTTCAATCTTATTGTTTGTGGGCGGACGTATCGTTATTAGTGGTGAAATGGGAGGGGAATTGCTGATAGGGTATTTGGTAGTTTTTTCTCAAATCATCCAACCTGCGCGTGCGTTTAGTGATGCGATATTTAAAATCAGTAAGGGCGCTGCTTCCCTCGAACGCATCAACGAAATACTTGATGCGCCTCTGACCGTGAGCGATTCGGAATCGCCTCGTTCGCTCAGCGGATTTAATGAGAAAATCGAGTTTCGGAACATCCGATTTGGCTACTACGGTGATCCTGTAATACACGACTTATCGTTCACGATTGAAAAAGGACAAACCGTTGCGCTCGTGGGTCCGAGCGGCAGTGGAAAGAGCACGCTTGCTTCCTTGCTGGCTCGTTTCTATGATCCACTCGCTGGTGAGGTGCTTATTGATGGTATATCCTTGCGCGATTGTAAAGTGGCCGATGTGCGAAGCTTGATGGGGTTTGTATCGCAGGAGTCCATCCTTTTCAACGATTCGATCAAAAACAACATTGCGCTGGGAGATGATGCAGCAACGGATATGCAGCGCATTGTGCAAAGTGCTCGCATGGCAAATGCCGAGGAGTTTATCAACCCTCTTCCGGAGCAATATGAATACAACGTGGGCGATGGAGGAAACAAGCTGAGTGGTGGGCAAAAGCAACGCCTTGCTATTGCACGTGCACTCTATAAAAATCCGCCTATTCTCATTTTAGATGAGGCCACATCAGCACTCGATACCCAAAGCGAGCAACTGGTGCAGGAAGCCATCAATAAACTGATGGAAAATCGCACCTCACTAGTAATAGCTCACCGCTTAAGTACCATCAAAAAGGCTGATAAGATTATTGTCATTCAATCGGGTACCATCGCCGAGCAGGGAACCCACGATGAGCTCATGTCCAAAGATGGGGTGTATAAGCGCTTGGTGGAAATGCAGAATTTTGGCTAGGACATGATTAAGGGATTGTAGGATTATAGGATTGCAGGGAATCACCACCACCGCTCCACCAACGACTGATATGATTGTGACTTCCCTGTAATTCGTACTTTTTGGAGAGTACTCGTCCTTAGGCCTTATCGCACTACTAAAATGCTTCCTCTGCTTCTGGATTTGCTGATTGCTTCCTTCTGGTTGAAGTCGAGTGCTTCCACTTGCCACGTATAAACACCGTTTGGCAAATAGTAGTCGGGAGAGCCTCCTGTCCAAACATCTTCAGGATCGGTAGTTTCCCAAACTAATTGACCATAGCGATTGAAAATTCGAAGCTTATAAGCTGATAATCCGTTAGCGTAAACTCTGAACACGTCGTTTAATCCATCACCATCAGGTGTTATTGCGGAAGGGGCATAGATGTAAACACAATCCACTTCAATCACAACAGTGTCCCGAACCTCACAGGTATTGAGTTCGCTTATCATAACAAGGTTGGAGGTTTGGTTTGGAGTAGCAATAGCCAATGTATCTCCTTCTCCTGCAAATACGCCATTCACTTCCCAATAAGTTTCATCGCCAGTGCTTTCTCCATAGAGCAGGGTGTTTTCCTCACAGTCGCTGTAAAAGTCCTCGCCCGCGAATATTTCCGGATACGGACTAAAGAATACGGCAACCGTATCGGTTGTGTCGCAGCTTACTAGATGCGCCGTAACGACATAAACGCCACTGTTCGTGGCAAAAAGTGTATCGGCTATAATTCCGCCTGGCCAACTGTAGCTCACAAAATTGCCGGTTGGAATGATTTCTACAATTTCGCCTTCACATGCTGTATCCTTGGAAGCGGTAGTTTCAATCGACATATCGATGGCTAAATCGACCGTAATGGTATCGCTATAGATGGGGCATTCTCCGGTGAGTGAAGCCGTGAAATAATACTGTCCATCGGCTGTAGTATTGAAGATGAGTCCGGTCGCTCCCGACACGGCAATACCGTCGTGATACCACTGAATAACGGGGCCATCAGATATTCCCAAAATTGGGTGTTCTGTTAGGCAAGTAGCTACGATGTTGTTTTCTGCATAATTGGGCGGTGACCAAGTTGCCACGGTTGCCACTGGGTGTGAGGTTAGCGCAACACTCGCGCTTGTGCTTGTGCAGCCATTATCGGTTGCCTCCAGTGTTACATTGTTTGCTTGATCATAGGCCACATTTAAAGTAGCGCCTGTTCCTGTTGCAGCACCGTTTTCAAACCATTGATAGGAAGCATGTGTATTAACTGAGTTGAGAACGATTTCATCTCCGGGGCATAAATCAAGAGGCCCTGCCGGTGCAATGGCAACAACAGGATAGGCGTGCACAATGACGGTTACCGGATAGGGCTCGCTTTCGCAGCCGTTTTCAGTTACCGTGAGTTCATAGTTGAATGTACCCGCATTACTCGTAATCATGTTGTAATTGACAGTACTTGCGAAAGGAACTCCATTTTCAGCCCATGAATATGCATCATATGCAGGGGCCGCTTCGAGCATAAGTCCGTCATTTTCGCAAACCTCAGTATCGGTGTTTAGCACGGCAGCTGTCGGAACCGGATTAACAGTAACGATAATAGGCAGCGATTCATTGGTGCAAATGCCGTTATTCACCAATACTGTGTAAGTTCCACTTTGGTTTGCGGTAATGGAGTTGACCGTTTCACCGGCAATGTCGGCTCCGTCTAATCGCCACTGAAGTATACCTCCTGCAACAGTGGTTAAGGTAATCGATTCGTCACCACAAATAGTTGTTGGACCCGATGCGCTAATCACTGGTAGGATGGGTTCGTCAACTTGCACGTTGATGGTCTCCGTGTCTATGTCACCGCACGAATTCTCGACGGTAAGTGTAACGGTTTGATTTCCGAAGCTGGTGAATAAAATACCGATTGGATTCTGATCGGTCGATGAAGCCGGCGTGGCATTGCTGAATGTCCATTCATATGAGAAAGCCGAGCTGGCGGATCCGTCAAAATTTAAGGTGCCTCCCTGGCACACGACATTACTCGTTACGTTAATGACTGCACTAGGCACTTGGTCGCTATTGGTTGTACCAAAGCTTGGGCTACCAGAGGTAATCCAAGCCCCGCTGCAATCTTGCTCACTAGTGGTGCCTTCATTTACACTTATTACTTCAAAACCGGTATTGTCAAGGAGGGTTATTCCTGTGAGTGCTGAACAACCATTGGCAGTAACGGAGGAAACGAGAGCGGGAAAGGTGCCATTGCCCCAAAAGACTCCGGATAGGAGATTGCCGGTGTTGTCCAATAAAAAGAGCTGTTCCGTGGCATCTGTCAAACTACCTGTCTGAACTAAGTTGGAACTGCAGTTACACGTATTCCAGTTCAGGTCCGGGGTGAGGCCATTGAGGCCGGCACTTATCGTATAGACATCACCGGGTTGAAGTGTGATACCGCTTGGAATCGTCAACGTGAAATCGCCATCGCCGATAATCATACACCCAATATCCACGGGGCTGTTGCATGTATTCAATAATTCGATCCATTCGCTGGTATTGGGAGGTACACCGTCATTTCCGAGAGGATTAACCAGAATTTCATTGATGACGATGCATTGAGAAAAGGCGTTATAGGCTGGTACCCATAAACTGATTGAATACAAACAAAAAAATCGAAATAGTCTCTCCACAGAATTGTTGTAAGGTTGGTTCTTAATCGGTCGGCGAATTTCGCACATAGGATGTCTTAATGCTACGCTTGAATGCACAAGATTTTAACCAAATAGTTACAAATGTTACCCATGGCAAGGATCTCCATGTATAATTTCGTGACATGCAAAAGGAAAGAGGCAGTTTTGGTGCAATGCTCCGACTTGAATGTCCCGTGTGCAAACAGAGTTCTTTGTACAAGAACCCACGGGTATACACGTTCATTGAAATCGGTGAAATGCATAAGGAATGTCCTGTTTGTCATACGAATCTGGTTCCGGAAACGGGCTTTTATTTTGGCGCAGCCTACGTTAGTTGGGCTTTGACTGTGGCGCTTTGGGTTTCGGTCCTCGTTGCACTGAAAGTTCTTGATGCGTTAGGATGGATAGAGTTCGGTTTTTTGACACATCCGGTCACTTTCTTAGCAACAGGCTTGGGTGCAACAGTTATACTGTTTCCTTATCTGTTCCGTGTGTCGAGAAGTATTTGGGCCTACATGTTTATTGGCAAGAAGGTAGTGGGCTAATCCAATGTCGCGCATCTGCATTGTGCGCTCCTGTCTCTACCAAACACACACCACCGTATCATACACGGCTCCGTAGCCGATGAAGGCACCAATGCCTCCCTGAAGGTTGCTTTCCAAATTGAATGGAATGGCAAATGGACTTCCCTGGTTGCTTATTTGCGCTTCCAAACTCCGAATGAACTTGAAAGCTGCGCGGTCAATAGTGCAACCGCGTATAGCTACCGTATCACCCACTTTGAAATAAGCTCGCTCGTCGTTCTCGTCATCGAACTTCGTTGAGTTTGACTCGATACCCCGCGGATAGGCAAACTCAAAGCTCAATCCATTGAAAAAAGTGTCATCGTAAACTGATCCAAATGGAGCAATGTATGCTCTGTCTTTCTGTTGTCCACGCAAAGAGGGGTCAGGTGCATTGGAAGGATAGTGGCTGATTCGTTTGGCAAACCACCGGTATGCATTTCCCGTTGTGTCAGGGTCGGTAAGTTGACCATACAAGATACCCAGTGTGTCTTGAATCTCCGGATTGATGATGTCGAAATAAACAGTATCAAGATATACCAGCTCCGGAATTCTAGTTGAACCTGTAATGTGGTAATTGTCTTTGTGAATTTCAATGCTGTACACCTCTCCAGGATTACCGGTCAGTTCAAATGAGGTGTAAATACACAGGTCGAGTGATTGAAGCGATTCAACGCTTACGCCCAAAGCGGCACTTGCAAGTTCTAATTCTTCTGCACTTAAGTCTGACGAGCAAATTTCGATGAGCGGATAGGCCTGGCCGTTGTTGTAAATAGTAGCATCAGCATCATGCACGAAAATATTCTGTAATGAAGTAATATCTGTTGGATCAAAATAACCCTGAGTGTAACTGAGTAAAACCAAGGGAAAATCGCCCGGGAATATGGTGCCCTCAGCGACCATTTTATTTTCTGCCTCGGGTAAGTCAACAGTAATCTCTTTCTCACAACTTACTAGTGAAAGAGTTATGCAAACCACAATTGCCAAGCGAAATTTTCTCATACTAAGAAATAACAGCGCTAAATTAATAGAGTTCAATCAGGGCTTAGATGACTCTTGTTTTTTAATGGCACAAAAAGTAAATGACAGATTCTTTTAAAGCTTTAAAACCAGCCTTAACACAATTTTACAGCGTCGCTGCAATCTGAAGTGATTTCCGCGTTTATACATTTGGATTCGATTTTTCTATTCAACCTTTTTCGAACGACATTATGAGAAAGAACTTAATCATGTTAGCCATGGCATTCTCGGGTGGGGTGCTGGCTCTTGGAACGTATCGTGTTTTTTTTGAGCCCAAAGGAATTGCCCAAATCACAGAGGCTTCGGGTAGCAACTCCGGAAATGTTCAATTTGTTTCTATGGGCGCTGAAGGTAGCGGCGACTTTAGTATGGCCGCCGAAAGGACTGTCAACAGCGTTGTACACGTGAAAACACAAACAACAATGCAGCCTGTTTTCAATCCTTGGTCAGACTTTTTCGGATACCAACAACAACCTCACGTACAGGAGGGTTCGGGATCCGGTGTGATTATTTCGGGGGATGGTTACATTATAACCAATAACCACGTGGTGGAGGGCGCTGAAAAGTTGCGTGTAACCCTCAACAACAACAAAGACTATGAAGCGACCGTAGTGGGCCGCGACCCGAGCACCGATATCGCTGTGATCAAGATTGAAGAAGAAGGCTTACCTGCCATTGTCTGGGGCAATAGCGATGATGTGCGCATCGGCCAATGGGTCATTGCCGTGGGCAATCCGTTTGATCTTACAAGCACCGTCACGGCGGGTATTGTGAGTGCCAAGGCACGAAATATCAACTTGCTTTCACGCGAGCGCAACAATGGCGAAGAGGTGTTCCCGGTGGAGTCATTCTTGCAAACCGATGCTGCCGTAAATCCGGGCAACAGTGGCGGTGCTCTGGTAAATACCAAGGGGGAGCTAATCGGCATCAATACAGCGATTCAATCTCGGACCGGAGCATTTGCCGGATATTCCTTTGCCGTTCCTTCATCAATTGCTAAGAAGGTTTCAAGAGATATCGTAGAGTTTGGACACGTGCAGCGGGCATTCATTGGAGTACGCATCGAAGAGGTGACACAAGACGTTGCAAAGGAGAAGGGCTTGAAAGAAGTAGCAGGCGTTTTCGTTAGCTCATTGTCGGAAGGGGGCGCTGCAGCAGAGAGCGGAATAGAATCGGGCGATGTAATTCAGAAGATTGATGATCGTCCTGTAAACAATGTTCCACAACTTCAAGAGCAGGTTAGCCGCTATCGCCCTGGTGATAAGGTGAAGGTTGCTGTATGGCGCGGAGGAAAACAACAGATAGTGGATGTGACCTTGCGCAATCGCAGTGGAAGAGCGGAATTGGAAGATTTTAAGGCCCAGGAAAGTGGACCAACTGTCCAGAGCTTAGGTGCCACCTTCGGAAATCTTTCACCGGAAGACAAATCGAAGCTTCGTATTTCCGGTGGTGCGAAGGTGCTGGATTTGCAACCGGGTAAGTTTAAGTCGATTGGATTGCAGAAGGGCTTCATTATTACTCGAATAGATGGGCAGGCTATCAATTCTCCACAGGATTTGGATAGTGTACTACAAAATAAGGCAGGCTCCTATATTGAAATTCGCGGATACTACGCCAACGGCATGGAGGCCATGTATGGTTTTAGGATGTGATACAGATGAATTAAAGCAGAAAGGGGAAGGCATTTGCCTTCCCTTTTTTGTTGTGAAAAATCTCGTTTGAAGATGGCTGCGACTTTTTATTGAACAGACTTTGCACTGAGATGTTTACATGGTATGAAGAGAGTTGCAATAGCCGGCGCATCGGGGTTTATCGGTGATTATCTCAGCTCATTTCTGACCTCGCAAGGTTGGAAAGTAGTCACAATTGGTCGTTCAAATGCGGACGCCACGTGGAATGATCAGTCATCTTTAGTACGCGCATTGGAAGAGACAAATGCCGTCATTAATCTGGCCGGTAAGTCTGTGAATTGCCGATTTACACCTCGAAATGTACAAGAGCTTATCGACTCGCGGGTGGAAACGACACGCGCCTTAGGTGAGGCGATTGAGTTGTGTAAAAATCCGCCTCGCACATGGGTAAATGCGAGTGGTGCATCCATTTATCCCGAAACAATCGGTAACGCAAACACGGAAGATTCTGCAACAACGGGAAAGGGCACCATGGCTGACGTCGCTCGACTGTGGGAAGAAGCCCTCGTTGGCGCAAATACCCCGCAAACGAAAAAGGTGGCTCTCCGGATTACCTTAGTTCTCGGTGCGGGTGGAGGTGTTTATCCGACGTTTCGATTTCTTACCAAAACGTTTCAGGGAGGCTCTCAAGGTTCGGGAACGCAAATGATGAGTTGGATTCACATTCATGATTTGTGTCGAATGATTTTGGCTTTGATAGAAAATAGTAATCCTCCTTCAGTGCTCAATGCTGCGGCACCAAAGCCGCTATCGAATGCTCATTTCATGCGTCATTTTAGGGAGAGTCTAAGCGTCGGCTTTGGTTTTAACGCTCCGGCCGCTCTCATTAAGATTGGAACGGCTGTGCTTGGGGTCGATAGTGAATTGGTATTGCGGGGCATGAATGTGGTCTCCTCCAGCGCCGAATTGATGGAATTTGAATTTCATTATCCGGATCTTGCCTCAGCGCTGAGGCAATTGGCAGGTAAGGGTTGAAATTACGAATTGCAACCTTCCGTTGAAATGCGCGTAGAACTGGCAAAAATTGAACATCTATGCGCACTGTATCCATTCTTTTATTCGCCTTGCTTAATTCATCGGTATGGGCACAGAAGTCAAATCCTCTGACTCATGTTCAGTTGATGAGCGGTGAAACTATTGAGGGAAATGAACTGATTTTTTTGGCGCCTTCCAATGCTGAAGCTGTCTTTCAGCTCGATGGTATAATGTATCCCAGTAAGGAAGTCGAGTTTTTCAAAAATAAACATGGCTATTTCGCCAACCTTGGTCGTGTTGAAGGTTTTGGTAATCCTTCTTTTGCTATGTGTATAGATAGAGGAAGAACGAATTTATACCAGCGAATCGATATTGAAGTATATGGAGCTGCTGAGCTTAAGCCTGGCGAAAATGGAGCGGGTCTTTCTGATGGAACTTCGTTTCAATTCTACAACGTGGGTGATGAACCCTTAAGAAAAGTCGGGTATAGCAATATGAAAGTCGATTTGGCCGATAATCTTGGTGCCACGGCACATTTGAAAGATTACCGAAAGTTCAGGATGATCCAATTCGGATTAATGGGTGGTGGTGCCGGTGTGCTGGCTTCATCCTTAGTTGCGCAAAATGGACAGACAATTCAATTTAACCCAATGATGCTGCTCGGAATCCTGCTATCCGGTAGCAGCCTCTTGCTCGAATCTCCAAAGGATGATGCGCTTTGGCTGGCCGCTGATGAGTACAACCGTGATCGGGGTTATGTAGCTGTGGGCGGCGGCTATTGAGTATTTGCCAGTGATTGACTCCTTAAAGTATCTGCCCATTTTACAATAATCTCTGAAACCTCCCGGCCTCGCTCAAATGCGGTGAAGTGTCCGCTACCTTCCAGAATGTGGGCGTTGGATATTTTCTTCTGACTAAAGAGTTTGTCTTGAGAGCCTAGTATCTGAATAAAAGGAACTGGCGGTGGAGTTGTGTTTTCCCATTCCAAAACGGCGCCTACTGAAAAATGAAGAAATTCATGACCATTGCCGTTGAGCATGTCATAGAACATCGATCGCTGCTCCTCTGTTTTAAAACCCATGAATAAGTCGCAGAGTTTGGAAATACGCATAACCTGTTTGGCACTTAAAGCCCGATGAAGTTTTAGTGCCCGTAACGTTTTCAAACTTTGGGGAAATTCATGTCGCCCGGTAGGTGCGGAAACAAGCACTGCACCAAGAGGACGGGTCTGCTTTGCGATCTCTACCGTTACCATTCCACCCATGGAAGAGCCCACTATGATGTTGTGCTCTGTCTGAATCCTGCCGGCCATTAATGTTGCATATTCGCTCAAACTCTGGCTTTTGCCATGCGGAATCCAGTCCAGGTGGTGGATCTTCCCATTGGGTAGTTGGAAGTTTTGGAATAGGCGTTTATCAGCCCCCATGCCCGGAATCAGATAGTAGTTGAGTTCTTTCGACATATGTTTTACAATCAATCAAATGTCGCGCACAAACCAATTGCAATGCAACACAAAAAAGTTAAACGCAACATCCCGGAATTAATTCATCCATAACAGCGGTGTGTAACGATATTCGTCTAAATTTGAAGCGGTCGACTTTTAACAGGCATTTTAAGTCTTCTTCCACTAAACAAATAAAAAACCTGAGTTCTCTTGGTTAAAAGTTATCTCACAATCGACATTCCCTTCAGTCAATTTTTGGCCATAACGGAAATTAAGCAAATTCAGGAGCTATCCATTTATTGGAGTCTTGACGGGGTGTTTCATGAAACTGATTCCGCTAGTCTTGTTCAGAAGTCGGACCTTATCCGATTTCTGGAAGAGAATCGATGCGAAATAATCAGCATTCGCTTTTTATGCAATGGGCTTTTCGAAGTAGAGTCAGACGGGAAAAGTGAAACGGTTATCAGTGTTCATGAACCGGCTATTTTAAATGTCGAGGAGCGCAATCGAGACTCCATGGAGCGCGACGATTTGAAATCCTCATTGGACTCTAGTGATAAAAGACAGGCTGAGGCGCTGTTATGCACGAGGCGCGTTGAATAGAGACGGCCTATTTATTTCAATTCAGCCGTTATTAGCATTTTCATTAATTCGTTGTTCTTGGAGTAATTGATTCGTAAAGACTACATTAAACAAGAACGCAGGAGCGCTCCGTGTGTTCATTCCCTCAGTCGTAGAATAACGTTTGGAATTGTTTATATCGTGTATGCCAAACCCGTTTTTACATGGAACCTAAGGATGGCTTTACTTGCCCTCTTGTGCTTGGTATTAATAAAAATCTCATGGAGACGAAATTTTTTGAAGAAACGAACCGACATCTTTTGGTTGACGGATGAACTCAGGATGGGATAATTTTGTGCTGAGAAGAATTAATCTTCAATATTGATACGGATGCAACTTTCTCGCAGCATGTGAAATTCACCTTCCCAGGTATACTTAGAGTTTCTGACCGAATAACGATGTTTGCCAGCCGATATACGTGCATTTACTAAGGTCTTTCCAATGTCGCCACAATCGGGAGATGGTGCTTTTTTATGAATTGCACCTTGAATTGTGCCGATGAAGTTACCGTCAATGAATACTTCAAGATCTCCCAGTCTCTTGCGGGTATAAAAAGAAACTGTTCCTGAGTGTGTATTTGATAAATACTTCAAAAGAGAAACCGATTGTTGTTCTCTGAGATTTTGTAGGCAGAATGGCGGGAAATTTAATGGACCCTCATTAGAATTTTGTCTTAGCTCCAGAGTATCGCTTACCGTGACACAAACAGGAAATCTGATAAAAAAGAAGTTGTCTGCACCGGCATACACTCTTTTTTCCTGTCTCAAATGCATATTTGATTCATAGTTTAGTGAAGTGTCAGATGATGAATGATTGATACATTCTATGTTTTGAAGCGTATATCTCTGAAATACCAAGCTATCTCCCGACAATGAATGTGAGATGCAGAACGTTAACGAGCTATCATTCAAAATTGCGTAGTCAATTGTGAGCTCATTATTGTTTATTGCTTTGATTGCGCAACTAAAGATGATGCAGTAGCCATTCGCATCGGAAGAATCAGAAATATACTGCGTTGAACTTGCTAATTCCTTAATAGACAAGATTGATTGTCTAGGACTGTTGGAAATTGTATGCTCGGCTTTTACATGGTAACTAAAGCATGCAAACAGAATCAACACATGCATTAAACCAACAGTGGGCGAATTAAATGATGTATTATCGTCGGTCATATCCTACCACTATACCGTATGGATAATTTTCATCCATGTAGGAGTTTAAACGTTTTTCCATTTTTTTGTTTTTAGTTCCCAAGATTAATGACCCCAAAACATTAGTTGTGAAGGAGATGCCGTAAACAACAGCTCCAGTAGTCATGACTCGTTGAGCTTTGTTACGATTCTCAATGTTTTTTTGAGTTGTTTTGCCTTCTAAACTTGAATAATTCGAATATCCATTTAATGTTGCTACAAGAGCGAAAGGAGTGATAATGGCTGAAATCAAACCTATCGTTTTAGCCCCTTTTCTAAAGCCGCTGCTGTATGAGTTAGTTACTGTCTTTAGACCAAATCCTATGGGTGACAGTAAAACCGACATAGGGCCTCTCATTTTATAACTGCGAAGAATCGTTTGTGTGTATGCCGCATTGTTGCCGTTAATATCCATGATGAAGGCTCTCTCGGCTTTCTTTGCTTTGCCCATTTGTGCCGCCTTTATGAAATTTGATCTGAAATTTTCAGGGAGGTATTCGATTGGTAAGTCACCCATTTTTGTGTAATAGCTCAGACCGGTCCAAACTGTATGAATGGATATGCGAATTGAGTCGGAGCATTCAAGCGGGCGATTCTTGTATTTAGGATATTTAAAAAAATTCTCAAGCGTTTCATCCAAAGAGTAAAGCGAAGTGATACGGTCTTTTTTATTTGAGGGGTCATTCGATACATTCAGTTTGAATTTATCGCTTTTATTCAGTCCCTGTGAATCGAACTTTATTGATGCGTTGAATTCATACTTCATATTATCATATAAGCCTGGTTCCAGAAGGAGTATGTCTCCCAACTCATTACTTAATGATTGGAATTCATTTGGTAATATATTCCTATAGATATAATTGTTACTTAAATGCGGAGCAAATTTTATGACGGAATACCCATCACAAAACTGACCTGTAGAAGCGCTTATAGTACCCGTTTGATCGCTAAACTTGAAAATGTAAGCAACTTCTTCTCCTTGCGATGCACTCTCATGTTTCGATAATGTCCAGTAGTATTGATTGCCAGGAGTGGGAACCGTGGGCACGGTTTCATTCTCGGTATCTTGCTCCAGATAGCCTTTGGTGAATGATTTTGCTGGGAAGCCAGGAATTTCGTTTTTGCGAACTTGCTCAATGGTTGGAATGAAACTGTTCTCTGCACCAAGGCCTCTGGGATCACTGACTGCGTAGAAATTGTAATAATAAGCCATTCTCCCATCTTCCTCCTTAATCCACACAGTTGGCTTACGTTTCGAACAGAAGTTTATCCATTGCCAATCTTCTTCAGCAACGCTGAGTTTGTCACCATTGGCGAATTTGGTGGTTTGAATAACAGTGGTGTCCCATTGTAAATCTTCCTGAATATCGAAAATACTTATTCCTTGATCAACAATTTGTGCCGAAGCTGCGAAGTGAATCAACGTCAAAGCAGCCTTAAATCCGCAGAATAATAAAAAGGATAATGCGCGATGAGACTTCATGATGTCTATTCTGAGTGTTCGGATTATTTAATAAATCGAAGAGTGTATATGTTTTCTTCTGATTGTATTTGTATGTAATACTGTCCTTGACTCAGGTTAGAAACATTTAAGATTGTCTTGTTATCTGTTCTAGATAATTCTCCAAATTCAACAATTTGTCCTTGAGAGTTGAATATGGAATAAGCACTCTTGGCAATTGATGGTAAAAGTTTACTTTGAATGGTTAGTGTATTTTCACTAGGAATAGGATATGCTAAAAATATTTGCTCGTCATATTGTTCGCCTGTAAATGTTATTGGAGTGTTATAATAAACTCGTCGAACACAGCCGTTTGAATTAGTGTACTGAACCCAATAATAGTTGTTCGCTAAATCGAAGTAATCGAAGTAAGCGTAGTCAGTTCCTGTTACAATGGTTATTTCTATTCCTGTAGCAGCACTTGTATAACCCCATTCGTAGAAATAGCCAGCCTCTGGATTAATAGCCAGAAGCCCGTCAGTTAATAGGGAAATATTTAAAATTTCAGGTAATGCTAATGACTCAACGGTGTAAATGGAATCGGATATGCAACCGTTCTCTGAATTTGTCACGCTTACGCTGTAAGTATTAGCGCTATCCGATAAGGTAAAATTAGTGCTGTTGGCATTGATAGATTCGTCTGAAATAAACCAGTTAATGTTGTATTCTGAAGCGAAAACAGTATCGATTTCAAGCTGGACGATAGCTCCAAGGCAGTCGGGTGTGGGTATTGTATGGGTAAAGGAAGGGCCAGTGTTGAAGGTAATAACTAGTTCTTGGGCTGAAGAACAGGTTGTTAGGCTATCTTCGACCTCAACGTTGAGTGTATATGCTCCGGCATTAAGCGTGGTATCGATATATGGGTTTCCCATTGATTCTAGCCCTTGGTTGGTCCAAGTAACCGAATAATTCTCCGTAAGATCTCCGTCAATTGTTACCTGCGAAATCGCAAATTCGAAGGGGACTCCAATACATGAGATTTCAGGCGTATTTACTGTGAAAATCGGGTTAGATTTCACATACACTAAAGCAGTATCCAGAGTTAGGCAACCATCTTGAGTTGTATCGGTTAGGGTCAAGTAAACTTGATAGGTTCCAACCTCTAGATTGAAAGTTGGATTATTTGCAGTGGTCGTATCAAAAGGTGTGTTATTGTTTGCGATTATCCATTGATACTGATAGTCGTTGCTTCCTGCCAGCTCCAAAACATTACCTTCACAGATATTAATTTCATTGTCGAGAGGTGACAGAGGTCCCGTTATGGCGCTGATTTCAACAAGTGTTTCTGATGAGCAACCGACAGCATTTGTAGTAATCAAGGAAATTCCGAATTGACCGTAACCACCATCAATTGTTACAGAATTGTTGTTACTGATAAGGGAGTCTCCTGAAACCCATTCGAAGCTATAAGTATTGTCTCCTGGAATTGCGGTTAATTCAAACTCTGTTCTCCCGCAAATAAGAGTACTCCCTTCAATTGTAACAATCGGTAATGAAAAAACGCTAACTTCATATTCGTCAGACCCTACACATCCATTATCGTCTTCTATTTCAACGCTAATTGTATTATTGCCTAATGTTTCCGGAATAAACACAAGAGTGTCGACTGTGCTGCTATTGTTCCATGTGATTGTTGATATTATATTATTTGAAAGCACTTGATATGAGTATGGAA